>Ga0208373_1001349_pt1 | contig 33460 bp, 34 predicted proteins | sample RifOxyC2_FD_184036 | JGI IMG/M metagenome (GOLD analysis project Ga0208373, IMG submission 184036) | Soil microbial communities from Rifle, Colorado - Rifle Oxygen_injection C2 (SPAdes) | ecosystem: Environmental > Terrestrial > Deep subsurface > Rock core/Sediment | place: Rifle, Colorado... | reverse complement strand
TGCCATACCCGCACAGTCACCAACATTATCACCAACTAAATCGGCAATTACTGCCGCGTTACGCGGATCGTCTTCAGGAATACCTGCTTCAACCTTGCCAACCAAATCAGCACCTACATCCGCCGCTTTAGTATATATTCCACCACCAACACGCATAAATAATGCCAATAAAGTCCCACCGAAACCGAAACCTAAAAGCGCATCAGGAGCGGCTTTCTGAAAATACATGAATATGATTGTTCCACCTAATAATCCCAACCCGTCCGTAAGCATTCCGGTTATAGTACCGGACCTATATGCTATTTTAAGCGCCTTATCAAAACTTGTGCGTGCAGCAGAAGCTACCCTTACATTGCCTTGAACCGCCATTCTCATTCCAAACTGACCAACCATCAGGGAAAACATAGCACCCATTATAAACGCTATCGCTCTGCCCAAGCCTATTATAATTTTTACTTGTTCAGGTGTTTTACCTTCAAACCTTTCAAGGGCTTCAACTGATGGAGGAACTATATAAACACTTAAAAATAACGCAACTGTTAGAATAACAATTAAAGGAATGATTGTCCTGAGCTGACGACCTAAATAAGCATCAGCACCAGTTCTAATAGCATTCCATACTTCCTGCATTTTTTCTGTTCCCTTATCTTCAGCCATTATTTGTTGTCTTAAATATAAAGCATATATAAGACCTACAACAGCAATGCCTAATACAACCCATAAGGAAACCATTTCAAAAAGTGTGCCGGCAATCATTCTAAACTCCCCCTTATAAATTTTTAGGTCGCCGCGGCGACCTAAGAAATTTAAGTATTTAGTAATTATCGCTAGGTATTAATTTAAAAATACTTGCGAAAAATTTATCCCTAACTACTAATTACTCTTCCTAATTACAAGATGTTTGGTTTTGTATTACCCTTCTACCTCTCTACCTTTTTACCTCTATGCCCTGTATTTATTAAACTTAATAATTATAGAATATTTTTACTTTTAAGTCAATAAAATTAATGCTGTTTTAGATTATTTTTAGGATAGTTTCTGTAACCTGCTCCACGGCTTTTTTCACTTCTTTTGAAATGCATTCACCGAATTTTAATGTCTTGGGTTGGATACCAATCATTACTATTTCGCTTTTCAAAGATTGAAGAAGATAATCAACCAGCATTTTAAGAGGAAGTTTATGTGTGGAAAATGACATTCCACCTATCTCCTCATAATTAATTAACATAATAGAACCTGCTTTTTGACCAGCATCTGCAGAATCGATTATGATAATATGGGTGGGATTATATTTTATTATTTCACTTGTGAGATTTTCAGGTGCGGTATAACCTATAAATACTTTGATTTTTGAATTTTCTTTGTTTTTGATTTCTTTTTCTAAATTTTTAGCAATTAGTATACCGGCAACGTCATCACACCTTAGTTCCGACCCTACACCCAGTACGGCGACTTTGGCTGCGTTATTAAGTCTCTTTTTTAATTCCGTCTTCAGATTGAGCATGAAATATCTCTTTTAATTTCTTTTTATCTAACTGGGCTAATTCAAATTCGCCGGTTGATTCCAATGCCTTTTTAAGACAAGAATCTACGCATTGTGCACAATATATGCATTTATCAAGACGAATTTCACATTCAAATTTTTTTTCGCCGACTTTAGTAATCGTTATTGCATTGCTTGGACAATCACGGACACAAAGTTTGCAACCGATACATTTTTCAGGATAGAATTTTATTTTTCCTCTGAAATTTTCAGGCATTTCAAATTTTACATATGGATATTTTATTGTGGCAGGTTTTTTTATTAAAGAACTAAGAACCTGTCTTATCATTTTGCCTGGTCTTATCATATTCATTTTACTAAAACAGCTCCGAGAATAATATTAATTAATAACTGCAAAAAACTTATTGGTGCTATATATTTCCAGCAAAAATTAACCATCTGGTCTATCCGTAATCTCGCAAAAACAGTTCTTAACAGTGAAATCAATGCAACGATAAACAATACCTTTATGATAAATAAAGAAAAACCGAGTATTGGACTAAGTCCTAAACCAAACGGCAAAAATACCGCTGCTAATAATGCTGCACATACGACTGTTTCTATATCAATTGCTAATCTGAAAAAAGCTAATAGCATTCCACTGTATTCGGTGAAACTGCCTGCAACAATTTCTGTCTCAGCTTCCGGTATATCAAACGGTACTTTTTCAAGCTTACCTAACAATACTATTACCGCAACACCAAAACCGATAAGGTTAAACAGCCAGTATCCGGGATGCTGGTTATAAAATTCGGCCATTTTACTTAATGACCATGTTCCAGCAAGCAATGCGGGCGATAATACCACGATAAATAACGGAACTTCATATGCAAAAAACTGCGTCAATGCACGTATTGCTCCAATCATTGAAAATAACGATTTCGAATACCAACCGGCAAGGAAAAACGTGAGTGTTGGAATACTCAATAAATAAAGTACAATGATTATATCGCCATTGAATGAAAATATCGCTTCTGTTCCCCAAATAGGAATATATAAAATCGTTGCTACAACAGATGTAAGTGCAAAGAACGGCAGCAATTTAAATATTAATTTTTCGGCTTTATCGGGTATTATAGTTTCTTTAGCAAGTAGTTTAATAAAATCGGCAAGCGGCTGGAACCATGGTGGTCCTACTCGGTTTTGTAACCTCGCATATAATTTTCTATCAACAAATTCGACAGCTAAGCCGAATACCGCTAAAAATAGAAATCCAGGAAATATTAAAATATAAAATAATGCCGTTGCCATATCATTTAAATCCTTTTTAGAGATACCTCTGTTACTTTGTCATGCCCGAAATTTGTTATCGGGCATCTTGCCCTCGGAGTTCGGACCTATCGGACTGAACGAGAAAGCAATCCCGCAAAATGCGGACACGCTAACTCTGGATTCCTGCTAACACCCGCAGGAATGACGATCATCTTTTATGTCCCTACTAACCGCGAATATTTTAATTTAGAATCCTATTCCTCTTTTTTTATACCATTCAATGCTGTATTTTCTTAAGGATTCCCAATCCATAATTTTTGATTTGTTTGATTTCTTGTCTTTAATTAATAATGTTCTGTCGGTACACGAAAAACAAGGGTCTATAGCAGCGACTATTATAGGTAAATCAGCAAGATTATAATTCTCAAGCATTTTTAGTACCGGTTTAATATTTGCTAACGTCGGTGCTCTGACCTTTACTCTTTCAGGTTTCTCCGTTCCATTAGATTTCACATAATGCACATCTTCGCCTCGTGGCGCCTCATAACGACCAAATGCTTCTCCTGCAGGTATTTTCCTAGGAACTTTTACAGTAATGGGTCCCTCAGTCATATTCTGAACTGACTGCCTTATTATACTATATGCTTCCATTAATTCAAGCACACGAACCAATGTACGCCCGTAAACATCATTATGATTATCAACAATTACTTTAAATGTAACTTTATCATATGCTGCGTAAGGGTCATCGCGTCTGGTATCACTATCAATCCCTGATGCACGACCTGTAGGTCCTATGGCACCTGTTAATACGGCATCCTCATGAGACAATTTACCAACATTCAATAATCTATTCATCAAAGTCGTTTCCTGGGTTGCAACCTGAATATAATATTTGGTTCTCTCTTCAAGTGCGTCTACCGAAGTTAAAATTTCCTTTAAAAGCTCTTGAGAAATATCGCGTCTTACACCACCAATCGTATTTATTCCGTAATTTACACGATTGCCTGTTACTTTTTTTAAAATCATCATTACTATTTCTCTATCACGCCATGTGTACATAAACAGAGTGTCAAATCCTATTTCATGTCCTGCAACACCCAACCAAAGCAGATGGCTATGAATCCGTTCCAACTCTGCAACGATTGTACGAATATATTTTGCACGTTCAGGAATCTCAACACCTGCAATCTCTTCTACAGTTTGTACAAAACAGGTGGAATGAGAATGCGAACAGATACCGCAAACCCGTTCAAGTATATATATATCTTGTATATAAGTTCTTTCTTCACATGCTTTTTCTATACCGCGATGATTATAGCCCAACCTTAAATTAACATCTACAATTTTTTCACCTTCAAGCGTCACACTGAAACTTTCGGGTTCTTTAAGTGCAGGGTGTTGCGGACCTATAGGTATTATTACCTTTCCCATTTATTTCTTCTCCATTTTCTGATTTAGATTTTCCGGTTTCCAATCTTTTCTAAGCGGGTATTCGTCTATCGGCCAATTATCTGGCAATGGATAACGTGCACCCGACGGTAATCCTTCAACTTTTATACCGAATAAATCAACAATTTCACGCTCATACATAATTGCACCCGGAAAATAATTTATTACTGTTTTTATTATAGGATTTGCTTTGGGCACGTTTATTTTTAGATTTAATACAATACCGTCTTTCCTTGCTAAATGATATATGAGCCCAAATGTGGCTCCTTCATCAAGCCCGGTTATTGTACATAGCATTTCGAACCCAGTATTTTTAATAAGATGTTTAAATACTTCGTCAAAATTTTCATATGGGACATCTACAAAAATCCGTCTTACACGTTGCACACGTATTTTTCCATCAAGATAACTAAAATTTTTTATAATTTCCTGTTTAATTTCTTCTTCTTTAATCATAAATAAATCCTTATTTTTTCTATTTCTAAAATTTTACTCCAAAACTCAATCTATGCGTATTACCTAAATCACCGTATGGTACAAAAGCATAATCAGTTGAGAACTTGTTTATTTTTAAACCTAATCCCCCGCCAATGCCTTTGAAGTTAGATATGCTTGATATCGTTTCCGGATTAACTGATTTTAAGTATCCAAGTCGTAACGCAAGTAGACTTATCGGTGTTACTTCTGTTCCAAGCAATATCTCTGTTTTGTTATCATATACCTTTCTTTTTATATCTAAAGCAAAAGTTATTGCTCTTTTTAATGTGTATCCTAATCCAATTGTTGCCGTTAATGGTAAATTGTATCCTTCTTGTATAAATGTCATTTTTGGACCGATGTTTTGAAATGATAAACCTAATTTTAGATTATTTATGCTTGTGTCATATTGTGTTCCTATATCTACTGCTACCCCTGTTGCGCTTTCACTTTCTATCTTCTGTTGGATTATTTTAATGTTTGTGCCGATAGAGACGGGATTCTTCGTTTCACTCAGAATGACAGTACTGTATGATAATGTTGTTGCGACATCATAAGCATTAAACGAGCCTGTTCTTTGTCTGTTTTCATCCCTACCTTCTATTGAATCTTGCGATAGATAAATAACACTTAAACCCATTGTACCATTTAATGTAGGTCTTGTAAACGCTAAAAAGTCATGCTTTATATCTGATATCCATTCTGTATGCTGTCCCATTAGTTGACTTTCTTTTACTTGCGATAACCCTGCAGGATTATAGTTTATTGCACTAACATCATTTGCTACTCCAACGTATGCGCTCCCCATAGATATCGCTCTTGCGGAAGTACCAATACTTAAAAACGATGCACCGGTGTTTGAGGCAGAGAGAAAGGTAGAAATGTAAAAAGGTAAAGCGAAGAACGTAACTGCAAATACTAAAATCTTTTTTTTCATAAATTCCCTCTAGTTTATTTTATGATTCCAATTTTACCTATTGCTTTTATTTCTTTTGCTCCTTCTTTTAATGCTTTAACTATATAAACATAAACACCGCTAGCTATATTTGATATATCCCACGCATATTCATATGCATATTTATTTTCCCATATTACATTAGGCATACCTATCATTTCTGTTGAATGAACAATTTGTCCTGCTGTATCGTAAATATCAAAATTTACTTTATCAGCAATTCCACATTCTATATGTATTTTTGGAGTTTTACCATTTTTTGCAGGATTCGGATAAGAATATACTTCGCCTTGTTTAAATGTAATATCCGGAGCAAATTTACTTGTTGCTAAAAGACCAGCTGTGTTCGGAAATGCTTCCGGCGGATACGCCGCTCCTATGTAATATGCAATATAATCATATGATATTTTTGTCTGAGCATAACCACCTGTACTAATTGCAGCCCAAAGAGCATCATAATACCAGTTCCCTGCTCCACTTCCAGATAATCTTTGTATACCATCTATATATAAAGTTATCCACTTATTTGCTTCTACTGTTATGCGATATATATGAAAACCATCTGTTGTATTCATATAATAAGTTTGTGTTGGATACCAATTGTTAAAATTAAGTTCTACCCGATTTGGATATATATAAATCGGTGCATGAACATTTATATCAGGTATAGGATTTGATACTGAGTAGTCAGCCATCCCACCATAAATCCCTTGTATATATTTCAAGCTCCACTCTAATGTCAGTGGCAATGTTGCTAAATTATCGTCTTTCCAATAAAAACTCCAATTTTTAATAGGATCACTCTCAGTTGTACTTACTGTATTTATACCTTTTACTGTAGTAATGTCTTGTTTTACTACAGATGCTCTTATATTCCCAGTATATGTAAATCCTGCATCTTCAAATACTTTATTTCCACTATAATAAAATGTCCAAGGACACGTTTTTATAGTTGCTTGGAAATTTTCTTCGTTTATATATTCAATTCTACTTATTTTTTTAACTGAAGTTATTTTTACTGAACCTGTCCCTGTAAATGTATTATTTTCCGAAAGAGTATGTGTTATAGACCATACTATTCCTTGTGGAGTTACTTGAGAGGTTTTTGCAAATATTCCTTTGTCAGAACCATTATCAATTCCACTAAAATCTACTCTGACATCGTCGACAGTGTCACTTAGTGTCACTTCTAAATGCAATGTATTATTAATCCAATTATTCCAATAGGTATTAGTCGTATCTAAATTCTTTACTGTATTAGTGGTTCCATTTGCTGGAGTTGTATCATAAATTATACGAAATTGTGGAACATATTTTGCTGAAAAACTATATGTTTTAGATGTTTCTCTCGTAAGTAAATTACTCGGTATAAGATATATTTCTTTAATTTCAGTTGATTGAGGATTAGTCCGTGTTATACCAATTGAAAATACTGATTGTGTTGAGAAATCATAAACAACTTTTTGATTATTCTGCTGAATCGCTACTACTTTAATACCCCAACTACCCGGACTCCCTGCCTTGAAACCAAGAACAACATTTGTTGGTTTATTAACTAAACTTGGTTGAATGAATTTTATATAATGAGAAGATAAATTAGCGAGTTTTATTTCCGAACCATCGCTGAATTTATCACTGCTCCCTCCACCACCATTTTTTTCTAAATCACCACTATATATATCAGCAATTTTTATTGCTGGATATTCAGTTGAAACATCATCGCTATAACGGTATTGCGGGTCAACAAACATTGTTGTAGATGATTCGAGGGTAATTGTATTACATATAGTAAATTTAGGAAATTCAGATTCCAAACTTGTGCCTTTTGATACTAAAACTTTATCTATTGCTTTGAGTGCTGTGCTTTCAGTAGCACAAGCAGTCCAAATATCTTTTATACTACCTGCTGTCCAGCTACCAATCTGCCGTTCAGTAAGATATTTACAGAAAATTGATGAACCGTATGGATGTGCTGTCATAGAATCATAATTTAAGGAATTTTCAGGATAATCAAACCAATTGTAATATGTTGGATTAAGATATGCATACTGATACCAATTTATACCATCATATTGTGTAACTTCATCGGACATCCATGTTGCGCTTGCTTCAGACCACCATCGTCCAATTTTCCAATCTGGATCAACTGGATTTCCCAGGTGGTCAAGTTGACCATAATTAATGTAATTATAATCTTGAATAGCGTGAAAAAACTCATGAGCGTCAGTTGCTATACCACCATCCTTTGCTGGTTTGATTGCAAGGTCCAAATTATTATACATAGCAATATGCGATGTTGATGTTTTCGAGTAAACGTTATGAGGAAGTTCATATCCATTAATACCAGGATTTTCTATTCTTACATTAAAAATTTTAACTTTATATGGTATCGGTAAAGATGGATAACCAAGCGTGACAATTTCGTGCTTCCAAGTATTATCTTCGAATCTTTTTGCTATAATTTCAACATAGTCGGGGACACCAGTGCCGTCATTATCTACGGGGGACACTCCATGAATACCTATGGTTGTATATTCAATACTGAAATGTCCATATAAATAAGTTAAATCTAATACTGGTTCTGATAACAATGTAATTTCTCCATTAGCACTATTTAAGCGAATGTACTTCTTAACAATTTCTTTATTATTTGGAGAAAAAGTATTCCAATTAATCAATACTTCTTTCAGGATAGAAGTACCTGATTCTTCAATTACGTTTGATTGAAATTCCTTTGGTAAAGAAATATAATTGAAAACAAATTGAAGTTTGTAAATCAACGAATTTTCATAACTGATTTCCCCATTCACAAAAGCTTTTTCAATAAGATTTATCGAGCTTTTTCGTGCTGCCGATAGAAATGAAAAATTTGAGTATAATAAAATAGTGGTTCCTATCAACAACTTAGCAAACACACCCAAAATTTTTCTATTCATGACTAATATTGCCTTTAATATATTCCTTTATTTGGCTATCCCACTTATATTTTCCATAACTTTCTAATTTAGATATATTTACATTATAGCATTTATCCAAAACACCATGATCAACGACTTGTAAACTAACTTTAAATTTATGAAATTTATATACTTCTCCCATGGGATATTTCATAGTTGGTGACCATATATTTTCTTTTAATACTTTTTCCCACGATTTATCCTTTTGAAGAATACTCTTTTCATTTTTGCCTTTTTTAATATATTCTAATTCCACAACCCCTTCCATGTTAATACTTTTAATTATCAAAGAACTCCCAAACCAATCATCTTTTTTAATATTTAAGAAAGGTAGATTTAAAGGGAACTCGATTGTAAAAGGTAATTTGGAGATTTTATAAATCCGTGGCATAAAAGCAGGTGACCAGGATGTATAGTGAAAAACTACTAAAAAGACATTGCCCATTGGTATATCTTCTTCATTTAGAATATATAATTTTCCATTTTTAAAATATGATGGTGGAACTATCTCGTATTTAATAGGTGGTGGCCATTTTGCGTTTGTATCAATTTGTTCATTGATTTCCAAAAACACAAACTTATCTTTTGGCAAAGGATTAATAAATTCTTTTTTAACAGTAGTTGTGCTTGTCTGTTGAGCAAATGAAAATCCAACCATTGCCAAACTTATGATACAAAAAATAGTAATTATTTTTAAACCAAACTTTTTTATAATTTCCTGCTTAATTTCTTCTTCTTTAATCATACAATCTCTCTACCCCTCTACCTCCGCCGGTTGGCGGATTACCTATCTACCTTTGCATTATTTTTTTGCATCCAAACTACTCAATAATTTTACTACACCGTCTATTATCGCTTGCGGACTTGCCGGACAGCCAGGTATATACGCCGATACCGGTATAACTTTATCTATTCCACCCTGCACATTATAGCAGCCGTCAAATACTCCACCTGAACACGCACATGCCCCAACAGCAACAACAAATTTCGGTTCCGGCATTTGTTCGTATATTCTAACTAATCTGTCCTTGACCAATCTTGTAACGGGTCCGGAACATACAAGCACATCTGCATGACGAGGCGTGCCTTTCAGCAATACACCAAAACGCTCTACATCAAATCGCGGAGTTAATGCTGCCAAAATTTCTATATCACAGGCATTACAGGCGCCGGTATTGAAATGTATAATCCAAGGTGATTTTATTCTCGCCCATGTAATTATTTTTTTTATTGTTTCAGTCGGCATGATTAACTGTCTCTCCTGAATAAAATTAATAACCCGATTACCGCACCTAATAAATACGTAACTGCTATTCCCAGTGATTTTAACGACTCTTTCGGGACGGTTGTTAAAATAAGCGCAACAACATGCATAATAGTAAAGAATAGGGCAAACTGGAAAAACTGGCTATAATCCGGCTGAACCATCGGTACCGGCACATCTTCACCGCAGGCATACGGCTTCCCCTTGCCTATAGAATCCGCGTGTCTTGAGGATAATAATTTTGACAAGAATATTGCCAAAATAAAACTTGCTGCTAATAATATTATAAATGCAATCGGTGGAAATAATAATATGTTATTCATGATAAATTCAGTCTTCAGGATTCAGTAAAAACTGTATCCTGTATTCTGTATACTGTGTACTATCCTTTTAAGCTTCTTATATTTCTTACATCGAGCGAATCTGTCAATTTATATATTCTTATAATTATAGCAGCTGCTACGGCTATAACAAACACTTCTATTACTATAACTATGATTACAAGTGATTGTGCTAATGCAATATTTCCGGTTATATATCCGACTACTATTATAGCTAATGTTACCGCTTTAGTAATAAGCTCTAAGCCCAATAATATTCTAATTAAATTTATCGTCGCAAGAATACAATAAAACCCTGCTATAAGAAGAAGAATTATAAACACTCCGTAGAATAAAAATAAATTTAAACTTATTGTGTTCATTTTTTGTTTGTTTCTTTTTGGACATCCCTAAATAATACAACTATTCCAAACACTCCAACTAATAAAATAATAACCTGACCCAATAAATCCACCTGTCTTAAATCCCAGAGTATTTTTCTTACATTTGTTTCTTGAATTGCCAAAGGAATTTGCAGGGTTGTCGGTTTAATTATAAAAATCAATATAATACCGATTAAAATTAGTAAAATCGGTAAAGCTAAATATTTTTTTATACGTTGTTTTGTTCTTTCATCTATTTCCTTATCGGTCAAAGGTTTTACAAAACTTATAGTGCTTATAAATATCACAGTAATTAAACCGGCGCATATAGATAATTCGAATACTCCGGCAAGCGGTGATTTTAATTTGAACATCAGTATAGTTATCATTACACTTGTCAGAGCTAAACCTATTGCTGCTATCAATAATCTGGTTGATAAAACCGTCATCAACGCTGCTAACATCATTATTACTAAAAGTATTAAATCGTAATTCATTTTAAATTCAGTGCTCAGGATACAGGATACGGTACACAGTTTAAAATCAAAACAATAATTCCTTTAAAACTGTATTCTGTGTACTGTTTACTGTGTACCGCCTATTTCAATATATCTCCGACTGGCATTATTAGTTTCTCCATTATAAAAGGGAAGAATATGCCGACAAGAATAGTTACCGCAGCAAGTATAACTACCGGTATTATCAGTCCTGCTTTCGCTTCTTTAATATTTTCTAATCCACTTGCTATTTTACCAAAAAATACCCTTCTTTGCAAAGATAAAAAGTATGCTAATGTTATTACACTCGCAATCACAGCTACAAAAGCGTAGCCGTAATGCGCTGTTTGCCAAAGAGCAATAACTATTATTAGTTTGCTCCAGAAACCTGCCAAAGGCGGAATACCGCAAATTGAAAGCATTCCTATTATTGAAGTGGTTCCCGTGAAAGGCATTTTCTGTGCTATGCCACCTAATTTATTCATATCCCTTGTTCCCGTTTGTTTTTCTACCGCAGCTGAATTAGCGAATAATTGGGATTTGAATACAGAGTGGTTGAACATATGAAAGACAGCGCCGACTAAGCCTAACATTGTGCCGGTACCTAAACTTAACACTATATAACCCATCTGACTAACGCTTGAAAAAGCAAGCATTCGTTTTATATCATTCTGCCCCAATGCGGCAAGTGCACCGACAAGAATGGAAACTGTGCCAACAATTAATAGAATATTTTTAATTGACTCGTTTCCACCGCCTGTCATAGTCAGCAATCTTATTAACGGATATAAACCTGAAACTTTTATAACAATACCTGAAAGCAGAATTGAAATACTGGTCGGAGCCGAAGAATGCGCATCCGGCAGCCAGCTATGAAACGGAACAAGTCCGCCTTTTGTGAACGCTCCGCATGTAAAAAGACCTATAGCCACAACTAAAATAAAACCGTATGTTGGATTCTTAGAAGCTATATTTATTGCAGTAAATGTGGTATCACCGGAAATTAAAAATAATAACACGATTGATAAAAGCATGAATACAGTCGCAGCTATTGAAAGAATAATATATTTAAACGCGCTTTCGAACCCGGCTTTATCTTTATACAAGCATATCAATATAAATGAAGCAACTGCAACGACTTCAATAAATACATATAATGAGAATATATCGGTTACCAATACTATTCCATTCATACCTGATAGTGCAAGTATTATCAAATTTGCAAAATTAAATTTTTGGGTTTCTTCATGATAAGTATATTGCCCGATCATTAATGATATAAAAGTGACAATGCCAATCATAAGCAACATTACTTTGCTTAACGTATCAGCGGAAAGGTTTAAAATAAAATAATTTCCTAACGGATTGGATAAATTATCCCAGAAACATGTAACAGGAAATACTATAAGGTATATCTGCACTAAAGTTAATAACATACCAAACCAGCAGGCAATTTTATTTATTAAACTGCCTTTAAATAAGTTTAGTAATATAACACTTGTTAATGGAACTAATATAAATAAAGAAATCATAAGAGTCAATTAAAAATTAAAAATGTAAAATTAAAAATTTAGATTTTTATCTATGCCTGCCCGCCTACGACATAGTGGCGGGAACTATCGCACTATCCCACTATCGCACCATCGCACTATCCCACTATCGCACTATTATATAGAGAACTATCAAAATCATGCCACCCAGCGACCATGATAAATATAACGCGGCATCGCCGGTATGAATTTTTCTTATTGTATTAGTAAATACGTAAGTTACTTTAACCGTAAAATTATCTACAATCCAGTCAATTATTCTGTCTATTTTAAAAAGAATAACAACAAATATATTTACGATACCCAGACCTATATTATACGGGTCAAAAAACCTTTTCTCTGCTTTATCATATATTCCCGATAAAACAGGAGCATGATGTATATGATCAACCGCACCTAATCCACTGCCGGATTTCTTAACTCCAAAAATATGGTTCAAGTATGCAGCTATCAATACAACTACCGTTACAATAACAAGCATCATGTTTTCAGGAAATCCCGAAAAATGATGACCTTCTAACCGATGTTCGCCAAGTATCGGTTGAATCAAATTATGGAGTGGCAGTGAATTATATAAACCGAACAATATACACAATGAAGCGATAATTATCATTGGTATCAGCATAGTTATCGGCGCCTCTTTCACATTTTTGTGCCCGTCATTTATTTTACCGAGATATGCAGAATGTCCTAATTTCAAAAATGATGCTGCTGTAAAGAACGAACCTGCAACCGCCATCGCATAAAATATCCAGCCCCTTTCAAGCGCTCCGTCATACACCAATTCTTTAGAGAAAAATCCGTTAAACGGCGGAACCCCAGAAATTGCAGCTGCTGCTACGATAAAACATGCAAATGTAATCGGCATTTTTGCGCCCAGCCCGCCGAGTTTTCTCAAATCGGTTGTGCCTGCCTGTCTTTCAACAGAACCGCCGGTAAGAAACAACGTGCTTTTATACATAGCATGGTTAATCATATGGAACAAGCCGCCGATGATACCTGCCGGTACTGCAGTACCAATACCCAAAACCATATAACCAACCTGGCTAATAGCATGATAAGATAATAATCGTTTATAATCCTTTTGTATCAAAGCCATCATAACCGCAAACAATATTGTTATTCCCCCAACTATCATTAACAACGTACTTATCCAAGAATCCGGAGTAAGACTAAACATCTCCAGAGAAATCCTTGCAAGAAAATAAATCCCTAAAAGCTTTTCAAGTGCCGCTGGCAGAATCGCCATAAAAGGAAGGTTTGCATCTACCGCCGCATCCGGAATCCAGCTATGAAAAGGCATAGAACCCGCTTTTGAAATTGCACCTATCATTAATAATATATAAGCTACGCCGCCTGACGACTGTAACCCAAGTTTAATACCCGACATTGATAACGTTCCAGCAAGATGTGCGGTCAGTCCTATGCCGACCATCATACATAAATCCGAAATACCTACCAACACAACCGCTTTGACCGCCGTTTTATACGCTTGCTTGTTACCTATAGTTATCATTGCAAACAACGTGACAAGCAATCCTTCCCAGAAGAATAACATAACAACAAGATTATCGGCAAGTACCGCTCCGTTCGCCAACGTAAGTGAAACCAATAAATATGCAAAGAACTGATTATAAATTTCTGTTCCTTTCATTGATGTCACCGCATATAAAGAAATCAGGAAACCAAAACCGGCAACCGCAAGAATTATAAAACTACTGAAATGGTCCAACCTCAAAGCAAAATCTATGCCAAAACCCGCCCATGGAAATGACACCATAGCGGTGGTTCTAAATAATTTAATAGTTATAAAAAGATTTATCAACGTTACCAAAAGAACAACAAATCCGGTTATTCCGCGTGCTTTTTTGGGCATCGCCAAAATAAACAAACCCGCTATAAAAGGTAACAATATCAGTATATTAATCATTTAATAATTCCCATCATCTGCTGGACCGTTGACACAACAACATCAGCAGGATATTTTATAAAAATACCGCCTAACAATGAAAGTATTCCAAGAAACGCGACACTGAACAGCATAGTTGCAGAACCTTCTTTTATTGAACTCATTTTCAATTCACCGAAAAATACTATTGAAATAACTCTTAAAAGATATAAAACAGTTAAAACAGCACCGGCAAGGAAAGTAAACGCAATCGCCATCTGTCCGTTATTTATAGCCCCTGTAATAACTAAATATTTACTGAAAAATCCGCCAAACGGTGGAATCCCCATTACTGAAAATGAGCAAAATAAAAACGCTAACAAGGTTATAGGCATTACTTTACCAAGCCCGCCCATTTTTGTAATATCTTTTGTGTGCGTATTCTGTTCAACTATACCTGCACACAAAAACAAACCGCCTTTTGCCAGCCCATGCATCAATATATATAGTAAGCCGCCTGCTATTCCAATTTCATTTCCAGTTGCCAAACCAAGAAAAATGAAACCAATTTGGCTAATAGTAGAATATGCAATAATTCTTTTTAAATCGGTTTCTTTTAATGCTGCAGCTCCCGAAACAAGCATACTTGCCCCCGCAATTACCGGAACAACCGTATGCCACACTACATCTAACGTCATTGTCGAAATAAACAATCTTGCGAAAACATAAACACCTATCTTAACAAGCACCGCAGCATGAAGCAGTGCGGTAACAGGTGAAGGTGCAACACCCGCATCGGGTAACCACGTATGAAACGGCAAAGTTGCCGACTTTGAAAGAATACCAAACAAAATAAGCATTACCACGATATTTGAAACCGGATTATTCTGCAAGTTATTCTTTATATCCAAAAGATTGAAAGAACCTGTTTGGGTATATAACATAACAAAACCGATAAGCATAATCAAAGCACCGAAAACAGTAATCAAAAATGCCTTATCGGCACGCAGAACAAACGCTTTCTCCCTGAAAAATCCAATCAATCTCCAAGAAGCTATACTTGTGATTTCCCAAAACAAAAATAAAAATATTAAATTTCCTGAAAAAATAAGCCCCATCATTGAACCAAGAAACAAAACCACCATAAAGTAATATTCGTTTCTATTTTCATAATGGCTTATATACCCGAAAGAATACAAAACTATAATTGCTCCAACCAGAGATGATGCGATTGCCATAAATATAGCAAGCATATCTGCATGAAGCACAAAATCAATGCTCATTAACAAAGGATAGTTGATTGTTATGGATTGACCAGAAATAATTATTGGTAATAACTTTACCGAAAAGATTAGCGATACTGCAACAAGTAGTAAGGCAAGCAGATTTCTTGCTTTTTCCGAAAAGGTTCCTATTACTGGCAGAACGAATGAACCCAGAACCGGAACAAAAACTATACAAAAAAGTAAAATTTCATTACTCATAGCTTTTTAAAAAACGACAAGTTAGTATTTTACAAAATTAAATATTTTTGTCAAGCCTTTTTTTTGCGTCCCCTACTGGAGACGTAAAAAAATAGTCCGCCGAAGATATGTCAGCAATATGGCGAATAGCCATTGATTATTGATGACATGTCTATCGTAGACGAATAAACATCACGTCCCCAACTATATGCCCAAAAAAAATAATCCTGAGCGAAGTCGAAGGAACCAATATTTTATCTTTTGATTTATATATAAATTTTTTAACCCACCTAAATGCGAACGCCACATCCGATTTCATCGGCTTCGCAATGACAACAAGATAAGTAGAATTTCACTTGCCCGGTTAATTATTATTAGGGTGAAGGCGGATTAAAGGCGGTTCCAAAAATATGAATAGCTACCTGTTCATTAATTCTGGTTTTTTTATTGAATATCTATACTTTCATTCCACCACTTTTCAAAAGGCGGCTTATTCGATGTTTTCTTTATTTCACTATATTGCCCTCTTGCTAATGTATCTGTTGATGGAATATTATAGCAAGTGGCAGTAGAAATCAGTAAAAGCATATGGATTAGCACGACGTAATCCACCCCAACTTGAAATCACAATTTGTGATTTCAAGTTTTTAAACTCTTTATCGTTTAGTTGAAACATAAAATCATTAGGGAAGCGTTCTATGTTTCTCTTTACAGTCTGAACCAAGACACGAGGTTCCACTCCATAAAGTTTTGCTAAATCAACACTTAGCATGACTTTCTGTCCCCTGATTAATAGTATTTTATTTTCTATATTTATTGACGGAGCATTGACTATCAAATTTTTATTTTTCATATAGTTCAATTATACTTTTATACAGATAAAAATCAAGAAATTTTTGTTAAATTGTTGCCTTAGGTAAAGAGATAATTACGCGCTTATTTAATTCTCTTGAGAAGTTTTAAAACAGATTTGTTGTTATAACACCCGCCACATCCCGATCCCGCTTCGGGCTTTAGCGGGTTTAAATTCACACTCTTGACAGTAATAAAGTTATTTGATAATATTACTAAAACAGCGTATAGGGAATAGTTCATAGTTTAAAGTTCATTGTTCATAAAAGAATAGTGAAGTTTAATTCTAACCCCTAATCTCTAATCTCTGACTCTCTATGACAGACTTTTTTATATCAATTTACAGGTTATTTAAAACCTTTTTTACAAAAAGAATCTTTTCTATTTTTAATTCTTTTGAAGATGTACGTTACCTTTTCTTTTTTTCGGTTAAATCATTTTTCAAAAGAGAAGAAAAAGGAAGTTCAATTATAAATAAAATAATTAAAAATCAAATTTATTTCACCGGTGTTCAATCATTTTTTCTGGTTAGCGTGGTTTCACTTATGCTTGGTGCGGTTGTTGTTGTTCAAAGTGTTACACAGCTGTCAAAAATTAATGCGGAAGCGTATATCGGCAAGATTCTACTTTTGGTTATTGTAAGGGAACTTGGACCTATTTTTACGGCACTTATTGTTATCGGACGTTCCGCGAGTGCTATAGCAACTGAAATCGGAAATATGTCAATAGCTAAAGAAATTGAAGCTTTAGATTCCTTGGGAGTTGACCCTTTAAGATATATTCTGATTCCACGGTTATGGGGTGTTACGGTTTCTTTGGTCTTATTAACGGTTTATTTTAACGTTATAGGTATTTCAGGCGGATTCTTAGCTGCAAAACTAACATTATCTTCTTCGTTTTCGGTTTTATTTAATAATCTTATGAACACAATTACGAGTATTGATGTTGTTGTTGCATTTTTGAAGAGTCTTGGATTCGGCATTATTATAGCAATTATTTCGGTTTATGAGGGATTTAAAGTGCGGATTTCTTTGACCGAAGTTCCTCAAGCAGCAACGAAAGCAGTAGTTAATTCGCTTTTATATTCGTTTTTTTTCAACAGCATCCTTACGGTGTTATTCTACATATGAGTAACAAGTAACAGGTAATGAGTAACGAGTAACGAGTAGAAGGTAGATAGGTTGACGTATAATGAATGGAAAAAACCTAATTCTAATCCCTATACGCTAACCTCTATACGATGCATTTTATGGAAGAGATAATTAAAATAAATAATGTTCAGTTTAACAAACCCGATAACAATAAATTAGTTCTCGATGGAATAACAATTTCCTTTTTTGAAAATGAAATAGTTTCTATTTTAGGTCCAAGCGGATGCGGCAAGTCTGTTCTTCTTAAAGTAGCGGCAGGATTGCTTGAACCGATATCGGGTGAAGTAATTGTTAGAGATTTTAATTTGACAAAATCGCACCGAAATGAACTTTTTGCATTTAAAGAACAAACGGGGTTCGTTTTCCAGGAAATTGCTTTGATAAGCAACCTTAATATTTTTGATAATATTGCCCTAAAATTGAGATATCATACAAAATTAACTGAAAATGAAATTTTTGACAAAATTAATTTTTGGCTTGAGAAAATGGATTTAATTCAATCTATGTATGCTTTTCCCGCAGAATTGAGTATAAGCCAAAAAAGGATGCTCGGGCTCGTAAGAGCTGTGATTGGTTCACCAAGATATGTTTTTTTGGATGAACCAACCGGCAATTTGGATTCTTATCATGCAAATTTAGTGACACAGGTTATAAAACAACTTAAAAAAGAAAATACTACAGTTATTATTGTAACTAATCAAGTAAAATGGGCATCTAATATATCAGACAGATTAATTGTAATGGCGGATGGAAAAATAGAATTTGCGGGTAAATACGAACATATGTTTTCTGATGACAACAAAAAGATAAAAAATATTATTGACAATATCGGAGGAGAGAATGTTATCTAAGGCGAGCAAGACCGAAAAAATCACAAATTTTTTTATTATATGGGGCATTATTTGCATTTTGTCAATAGTAGTTCTTATAGGACGCGGAAAAAGATGGTTCAGCAACAGTTTTTCATATTATTCAATTTTTAAAAAAGGTGACGGATTAAGTAAGGGTATGCTTGTTTATATGAACGGCGTGCCAATCGGTTCTTTGACAAGTTATAAATTGGATGGCAATAATAACATTGCTCTTAAAATATCCGTTTTTGAAGAACATGGTAGAAGAATAAGAAAAGGATCCGTTTTAAGATTGGTTTCTCCGCTTTTGGGTTCTAAAATTCTTGAGATAGTACCAGGTAGTGTAAATGATCCGCAATTAGCAAATACAAGTTACATAACTCCTTATGATTCAGACGAAGGCAAAAGAATATTATTGGGAAAAATGAGCGAAATGCCTGTATCCACAGCGGAAAATATAATGTCAAATATTTCCAATATGGTTGAAAGATTGAACGATCCAAGCGGACCGCTATTTTCCAATTTGGAAAATTTTAAAATAATAACAAATAATATCAGTAAAATAAGCGATAAACTTTTAACCAATCAGGAAAAAATAGATAATATTTTTAAATATGCAGAAGATACAACTCAAAATATTGATATAATTACAAGGTCATTAAGACAATCATCATTTTTTAAAGATAAAAATACTAAAAAGGAAAAATCTTCAATTGATTTGAACGAGTCGTATGACCCGTATAAAAAAAGCAAGTAGAAATTAAAAGTTAAAAGTTAAAATAAAGACTTAATTATAGCCTATAACCTTTAACTTATAACCTTATTTTTTAGGTGGTAACTTATGAAAAAAAATATTTTTTTTGCGGTTTTGTTAAGTTCGGTTTTTATGCTAGGTTGTATTCCAAAAATTGATATCAAAGAAACCAGCAGAAGCCAGGAAGCCGATGATTACATAGAAAAAGGTAAAATGTCATTTGCTCTTGGTGATTATGATTCTTCATTAAAATCTTTTCGGAAGGCGCTTGAAATCAACCAGGCTTTAGACAACCAACCAGGAATTGCAATAGCATATAATAATTTAGGTTCTGCTCTTCTTGCTTTATGCAAAATAGAAGAATCAGAAATCGCTTTTCAGAAATCTTTAGAAATTAACCGTAAACTAAAGCTATCTGAAGAAATAATTACTAATTTGAACAATCTTGGTCGTCTTTATACTCAGAAAACCGATTATGAAAAAGCTATAGATATATATACCGAATCGCTTCTAATCAGCAAAAAACAGAAAAAAAAGGAGCAGACTGCAATTATATATAATAATCTTGGGTTATGTCAGTTAAATCAGAATAAACTTGAAGAGGCACGGAAATTTTTTAATAACGCATCTTATATAAATCGTAATGAAGCAAATAGGCAAGGTTTTGCAGTTAATTTATTAAATTTAGGAAATATATCGCAAAAAGAAAAGAATTATGAAAATGCTCTTGATTACTATAATCAGGCATTGAATATACATAAACAACTTGAAGATTCGCATAAGATTGCTATAGATTTGAATATTATAGGTTCGCTATTTGAAGAAATGAAACGCTATCAGGAATCTTTAGATTATTATCAGCGAGCTTATGATATTAATGAAAAACTTGCTGCAAAAGATAGAATGAAAGTAGATTTGCAAAATATTATTCGTGTTGCAAATATATTGAATAAAAAAGAACTCGTTCAAAGTTCTCAGGAAATACTAAAGTCACTGGAATAATAACTAGAATACAGGATACCCGCCACTAATCCGCCAACCGGCGGAGTAGGCGGGCAGGATACAGTAGTGGCGGGGTCTCCCCGCCTGTTGCCGACCTTGCCCGGCTATAGAAGGCAGGATATAGATACAAGTTAAAAGTAATAATTTTAAAAACTGAATCCTGTGCACTGTATTCTGTTTACTGCCATTATATTAGGGCTTACTGAAAAATGCTAATAAAAACGAAATAGCGACGGTAATTATATACAAATTTCTGCAAAAATATGATTAAAAATGCACGAATTTTACACAAAATCACCAAAAAACCTTGCACTTTTTGATACATATGAATTTTTCAGTAAGCCATAGGGGATGCTGCCTGCCTGCCGAAGTTCCTTGGGAACGTAGGCATGGAGTTTTTCAGCAGACCCTATATTACTGCTAAAATTATAAACGCTAATACTGCTAATGTTATACCGATATATGCTCCCAGCGATAAAATTTCATTTAATATGAAATAACCGAGAATATTTGAAAGTACTATTGATACTGCTCCAAACAAAGCCATTGACTTTCCCAATTCTGTCGATGTAAATACATATAACTGGCCGAAACTTGCAATTATTTTGAGTAACACATAAAGCCCAAACCATAATGAAATAAATGTTGTTAATGTAAAACTGTATTTCCGCATATATGACCGACCCAACAAATCCGTTACAGTATATAACGTCTGAGTCCCTACTAAAATAACAATAGTCCAATTCATGATAATCTCCCGAAGGTTCGCTTAACCCCCTGCGAACCGTAGGTCTCGCCAGTGGTTTCTTATCCGCCAACGACTTAGTGGCGGAAATGGCGGACTGTTTTATCAATAACATTCTTTAACGGTAGATTATAGAAAAGTTTTATAGATACGTCAAGTGATAAAATATGTTTCTTAGAAGTTGTGTTGTTTTACATCCAACATATTCTGGGGTTAAAAACTTTCATCCGTGGTCTTCTGGCTGCAGGATGAAGCTCTATCCCGATAACAATCGGGATTATATAGTTTACCTTAAGATTCTGGAGCGCAGGCCTGCTTGCCCGCCCCCACCACTAAACCGTTGGTGGGCAAGAAAGAATCAGTGGCGGAAGTGGAGGGCCCGTCCCCCCGACTTTTTGTGGGACTGGCTGCAGGATGAAGCTCTATCCCGATAACAATCGGGATTATATAGTTTACCTTAAGATTCTGGAGCGAAATCCTGCCCGAAGACCATTCACTATCGTTTTTATGAATGTGGTCTTCTGGCTGCAGGATAAACTATTTAGATTCTTTATTGAATGTTATTTTTATATCTTTTTTTATTTGCCCTATCTTACTACAATATGCAATAATGGTTAATGTATCGGAATCATTTATATCAGGAATTAAATAACTCACTTCTTGTTCGGTATTATTATCTTGCCTGCTGAGTTTATGAACAAGAATCTCTTTGTTGTTTTTCTTAATTTTTATTTCTTTTATGTAATGCTTATCCGAATCGGCAACACTATGTAAAATAATTGCTTTTAATATTTTCGCTTCATAATCAAAATTTAATTTTATTTCGGAAGGTGAATGAGCATAAGAAAAAGAACCTATCAACGTAAAAACAAACACTAACAATACTGTGACTAACTTATTCATAACTGTCCTCCTGATATAATAGAATTTTTTTATGTCGCTTTTCTATTTCCATGATTGTAAGACCTTTATCAAATTTTCCGTCTGAAATCCTTTTTCAGTAGCAAAATTAATCAATTGATTATAAGTTTTATCGTCTAATTCCAGAGTTCTGCTTAAAAACCATAAATACTTTTTAGTGTTGCTGGTAACCACAGCATATTTATAATCCTTATCAAGTAAAATTATCTTATAATTTGCGGAAAATGGCCAGAAGAAACTGACTTTCAATACACCTGATACTCTTGAATCAGGAATCCATGCTTTTCCTTTTGCGGTAGATATTTTTCCATCCGGCGATTTTTTATAGCCTTCGTTTATAACCCTTATTTTTCCGTTATCCAGAATTTCGTAAGTAGCGGTTACATTTACTAAATCCTTTTCAAAAGAATGCGGTAACCGCGCTATTTCATACCATTTTCCTACATATTTACTTAAATCGACGTTGTTTACCGATGGAATGTCATCCGTGCTTTTAGATTTGTCATTACACGAAACAAACAAAACGGAAATTAAAACACATATTCCAGAATATTTCAAAATTTTATACATAAAACCCCTTTCTACCAATTTGTAGTTACCGACCAAAATCGGCAATCATTATATTTGTTGACAAAATCGATTAGCAAGATAATCAACTACAACACTCATAACCCTATTACTATTTTTATTTTTTCAATCAAACTCTGCGCTAATTCGTAGGATTTGTCTGTTCTTGATTTATCCGCACTTCTCCAATATTCACTGCCAACCACGTTGAATAGGACTATCTTTCTCTGCTCATTCTCATCAATAAAAACCCTTACACTACGATTTTTCTGGCCTTTGTATACATTATTAATTATAACAACCGCATTGTATTTTTTTGCCGTTTTATTTCCAAGTTCTTTTTGAGTACTTAGAGTAATTCTGTACCCTTCTTTTTTAAGCGATTTTATCACCCTGGAAATTACCGGGTCTTTAAACCTGCTTTGCTCGGAAGATATGATTAAAACACTATATCCGTATTTTGCATTCGCTGTTTCAATTAGAATTATGGCACAACAAATTACAAAAAATAAGCTTTTGATAATTCTTCTATGCATTAGTTAACTATCTCTCTCATTATTTTAATAATATATACAGCACCTAAATACACCTATAACGGGATGAACCTATATAAATATTGATGCTTAATTTTCGATTAGGATTCAGTAATTAATTAAACATTATGAAGTGATATTATAGGATATGGCTTGTAAATTTTAGGTTTTTTCAATAACCTTCTATTTTGGCGATTATATCCAGAGGGTTGATAGGTTTTTCGATGCGATTCTTTATTCCGCAGATTTCCATTAAGGAAATGTAATGTTCGTCTTTTAAATATCCGCTGATTGCAATTATAGGTATTTGCTTAGTTAACAAAGAATACTTTAATTCAGAAGCTATTTCAAACCCGCTTTTATTAGGCATGTTCAAGTCTAACAATATGACATCCGGTCTAACTTTCACTACAGTGTCAAATACTAATAACGAATTATTAACCACTACTACCTCATATCCGCTTGAAGTAAGAACTTCCTTTATTTCATTTAAAAACTCATGGTCGTCGTCTACGACCATTACTTTCTTTTTTCGCATTTCATCTCCTGATATAATGTTCATTATATCTAAACTTCAACATCTAACGGGGTAATTCATTATTTTAATAGTTGGTCTGCATCGGTAATATTTTGCAAATAAATATATCCGCTTTCTTTAGCTTTCGCAAAATCACTTTTTGCTTCTTCTTTCTGCCCTTTTCTAAAATAAGTTATTCCGCGGTTGTGATATGCATTTGCATACCCGGGTTTTAATAAAATCGCTCTCGTATAATCGCCAAGAGCTTTATCATATAAAGACAAATCATCGTAAACTACCCCTCGATTATTGTATGCACCGGCAAAATCAGGTTTTATTTCTATCGCTTTGTTGTAATCACCGATAGCATCCTCTGATCTTCCGCTTAGATAATATACATTCCCACGCCCTGCAAAAGCTTCGGCATATTTAGGATTTAACTCTATTGCTATATCATAATCATCAATCGCTTCGTTAAAAAAATTCTTTGAGGCATATGCGAACCCGCGACCGTAAAATGCTTCCGCTTTCTTTTCCAATCCGATAGATTCTTTCCATAAGTTTATCGCTTCCGTATAGCATTCAATTTGTTCACCAGGGCTTTTTGAATTAACACCTCTTTCAAACCAGTAATTGAAATTTTTTGTTTTAGCTAACGGTAAAAATAAATTTAATACCAATACCGTTCCTGCAAAAAGCGCACCAAAAATATTCATATTATCTCAACCTCCTATTAAAGAGATTGTAGCAATCAAAGAATACCGAAAAAACTATTTTAGTAAACATATTGAAAAATGTAAATGACAATATTCCACTTTTTATTGACAATTTTCCACCTTGCACTTTTACAAAAGCAGGGGTTAGTTTTTGGTCAAAAAAACTCTTAGTCCTTTCTATAAATTATTTTCCATGCACTATACTCTAACTCAAGTATGTTTTCTTTTAATAGGTATTTTTATTGTGACAATTGTTCCTTTATTTTTCTCGCTTTTTATAGATAGTGTACCACCATGTAAATTAACTAATTCTTTACATATGGTTAAACCAAGTCCGGTCCCCTTAGCCTTTTTGGTAAAAAATGGATCGAAGATTTTATTGATATCATCTTTGTCTATACCAACACCGTTATCTTTAATTATTATAACTATAAATTTTTTGTTTTCTGTATTTGCTTCAACCCATATTTTACCTTTTTTATTAAAAATTGATTGATATGCATTATTTAGAATATTGTTGAATACTTCGGTAACCTGAAGTGAATCCGCTTCTATAGACATATTTTTAATAGAGTTCAACTTTTTATATAAAGTAATGTTTTGTCTTTTGAACTTTGTTTCGGCAAATTCAAAGCATTCATCTAATATATTATATATATTTATTTTTTCATATTTCGGCATTTTTATCCTTGAATAATATAATAATTCATTTATAATATTTTCAGATTCAGTTATCTTTTTTTCAATGTTGGCTATATGCGTGATTGATTTCAATCCACAAATTTTCCTTTTTAAATTAAACACCGCTAAACGGATTACTCCTAACGGGTTTCTAAGTTCATGGGCAACAGTCGCAGCAAGTGTCCCTATATCCGACAACCGCTTTGCATTTATCAATTCATTTTTCGCATCTAATAATTCATCGGTCTTTTGTTTTATTAATTTTTCTAAAGCATTTTTATCTCTTTTTAATATTGCTTCCGCATTTTTTAATGCTGTAATATCCGTTACTATGCCGAGTATTGCTTTTTCACCTTCGTAATTAATTAATTTGGTCGTAATTATAGCAGGCAGTTCTTTTCCGCTTTTATTTAGAAGCAAATATTCATAGGGTGGAATTTCTTTGCCTTTTGCATGTTTTTTAAAAGATTCCATTACCAATTCTTTTGATTCTACAGCAATCAAATCAGTAAAATTGAAGGTTGTAGATAAAAATTCTTCCTTTTTATAACCCATGACTTTTTCGCATTTTCTGTTTGCATATACAATCCTACCTTTTTTATTGATAAATATCATATTAGGTGAATATTCTGCAATTGCCCTGAATTTTTCTTCACTTTCTACTAATAATTTTTCAGCCATTTTCCTTTCGGTAATATCCCTGATTATAGCAATAAAAGATTTTGGATTGCCTGCGGTATCCTTAACCAAGGATACGTTCATTTCACATAAATATCTGGAACCATCTTTTCTAATTAAATTATATTCCAAATTTTTTATAATACCTTCCTTTAATACTTTTACAAGACCGCTTCTCGCTCTTGCATGGTCTTCCGGAACAATTAAATCAAAACTGTTTTTGCCTATTAACTCTTCAGCTTTTTTACAACCGTTAATCTTAATCGCTTCTTCCGATACTTCAATAATGTTTGCATTTAAATCTGATACTACAATGGCATCCGGCGAAGTTTTTAATAATAATTTGTATAACTCTCTTGACTCGTATAACATTTCTTGAGCGTTTCTTTGTTCTGTAACATCCCTAAAAAAAGATAATATTGTCGGTCTTTCCTTATAAATAAATGATCTAGAGGTTGATACTTCAACTATTATTTTAGATTCGTCTTTCTTAAGTCCGATAAATTCATATCTATTGGAGACAACCAATCCCTCTATCCTATTTTTTGCTCTTTCTTTAAGTACATCTATGTCTTCTGGCGAAACTATTTTCCACATGCTTTTACCGACAAGTTCAAATTCCCTATAGCCAAACATCTTGCAAAGCGCGTTATTAACATATATTATTTTTCCATCTTGGGCAAGTCCAATGCCATCCATAGAGCTTTCTATTATATGTCTATGTTTTTCTTCGGAATCAATTAATTCCGATTCAAACCATTTACGGATAGAAATCTCTTCTTTTAAAGATTCGTTTGTCTTATTTAATTCTACCGTACGTTCATTTATTTGTTTTTCCAATTCTTCCTTAGAACTAATCATCATATTTCTTGATTCTGTTATATCATACATTGAACCCTGTAGATATAATGGTTTACCATTCTTGTTTGTTAATATTGATGCATGGTCACGAAACCAAACGATTGAACCGTCTTTGGCAATCATTCTATACACACTTATGAACGGCTTTTTTGAAGTATGAATAGATTTTATCTCGGAAAGCACACGTTCGCGATCATCAGGATGGAGTTGTTCTAACCAAATATTAGGATTTTTAATATATTCTTCGGGAGAAAATCCTATTAATTTTTCAACCTGCGGGCTGACATATAAAGTGGTACTTGTTTCATTCAATGCCGCAATGTAGGTAATAGCCGGTATTTGTTCCACCAATGCTTTATATTTTGCTTCACTTTCCCACAAAATGTCTTTTACTTTTTCATCAATTGCTTCTTTTTTAATTTTACTCATTTTTTTAATCCCATATTTGACATTTTTTTACGGTAATCTCTCGGCGAACGTCCCGCACTCATTACAAAATCCCTGCAAAAAGATTCTGCATTATCATAACCAAGTTTAAACGCAATCTGGCTGATATTTAAACTTGTATTTTTCAAATATTCTTTTGCTTTTTTCATTTTAATTTCAGATTTATATTGCACAAATCTCTTACCGGTTATCTTTCTAAACATTCTGCTGAAATATTTTCTGCTTAAACATATCATCGATGCAACATCTTTTAGGTTAATCTGCTTGAAATAGTTTTCTTTAATAAATTCTTCAGACATTTTTATTTTATCCACTATATCCATTGCTTCTATATTATTTTTTCTATTTTTATTCCTCAACAATTTTTCAATAGATTCTTTTAATTCATTAATATTTATCGGTTTTTCAAAATAATCGTTCGCCCTTTTCTTTATCGCGCTAACAACTACTTCTTTAGTACCATGACCAGTTAATATAATAATTCCGATATTTAGATCATTTTCCCTGATTTTTTCCAAAAGTTCAATTCCATCCATTCCAGGCATTTTTATATCCAATAATATTAAATCAATGTTATGGGCTCTTTTTAAAACCTTCAATGCTTCCCTTCCATCACCGGCTTCAACAAACATAAATTCCTCAAAACAATATCTTAGCTCGTCCCTTAATTCCTCATCATCATCAACAATCAATATTTTGTTTTTCATATTATTCACGGAGGTCGGACCCACTGGACCGACCGAGTAAATAACTCCGAAGCATATTCTGAAAATATCGAAGCAAAGCGAAGAAATTTTCAGAATGTCTATGCAAGGAGTCAAAAGTCGGAGGTCGCCCTCCTACGTCCTTACGGACTGCGGTAGGGCAAGGTCCCACTGGACCGAACTAATTATTTTGAGTTTCCAGTTGGGAACTCCAAAATAATTATAAATAACTCCGAAGCATATTCTGAAAATATCGAAGCAAAGCGAAGAAATTTTCAGAATGTCTATGCAAGGAGTCAAAAGTCGGAGGTCGCCCGCCTTTTCAATAGTTCCATTTTACATTATTTTTGTAGGTTTTTACAAGTATTTTTTTAATTCAAAAGATTGACTTCAGTCACTTATTTTACTAAAATAGATTTATGAAAGTGAGAAATATTACTCTAATACTTTTAATAATTGTATTTTTTGTTCAAGGTTGTCACAAAACAAATCATAAAAATAAGATTTACGGTTCCGGAACGATTGAGACCAATGAGATTAATATAAGCGCTAAGGTAATCGGAAGAATTGCGTATTTATCGGTAAAAGAAGGGCAACTTATAAATAAAGGCGATTTAATAGTCAAATTGGATGAGCTTGGAAAATCTGAAAAGGATTTTATCAGAGCAAAAAAACTGTTTTCTGAAAACGTTATATCTGAAGACCAGTTGGAACAAACCCAGAAAATAAGAGATAATTTTATAATCTTTTCGCCAATATCCGGTATTGTTATTTTGCAGCAATTGCTTGAAGGTGAAATCGTAACACCTGGATTACCGATAGTTACCCTGGCAAATATGAACGATCTCTGGGTAAAAATATACATACCGGAAATAGATATCGGCAGAATCGGACTTGGATCTAAGGCAGAGGTAATTTTTGATTCTTTCCCTTCGGAAATTTTTGAAGGAGAAGTTATAAATATTGCAAAAAAAGCGGAATTTATACCAAAAAACATCCAAACCAAAGAAGAAAGAGTAACCCAGGTTTTTGCGGTAAAAGTATCTGTTAGCAATAAAGATAACAAACTTAAAATTGGTATGCCTGCCGACGTATACATTATAAAAAGCAATTAAAAGTTTAAAGTTAAAGGTTAAAATAAAGTCAAATAAATAGACAGTTGAAATCTGAATCTACAATTAGGTTTTTATTTTTATTTTAACTTTTTATTTAAACTTGGTATTTAATATGGATTATATTATTGAAACACAAAATCTAACCAAGACTTACGGCAAATTAATTGCCGTAAACAAACTAAATCTTAAAATAAAACGCGGAGATATTTTTGGCTTTTTAGGTCCAAACGGCGCCGGAAAAAGCACGACAATTCGTATGTTATGCGGAATTCTCCAGCCTAATGAAGGAACTGCGAAAATTAACGGTTTTGATATAATTAACAAATCTGAAAAAATAAAAGAAAGTATCGGTTATGTAACCCAGCGTTTCGGTTTATATGATGACTTGACTGTACAAGAAAATCTTTCCTTTTATGCTTCGCTTTATAATTTATCTGAAGATACAATCAATAATAACATCAAGAATATACTCACATTATTAAAACTGACCAATAGAGCGAATTCAATTGTAAAAGAACTTTCCGGCGGCTTAAAACAACGGTTATCCATTGGTTGCGCCATGGTACATAACCCGGAAATTATTTTCCTTGACGAGCCGACTGCGGGTGTTGACCCTATATCTCGCAAGGAAATGTGGGAAGTTTTTAATCATCTATCTCAACAAGGAATAACCATATTTATTACAACCCATTATATGGAAGAAGCCGAACGTTGTAATAATATAGGTTTTATATTCAACGGAATTTTAATGGCTGCCGATACACCTGCAAATTTTAAAAAAAGCGGCAAAACATTGGAAGCCGTATATGTATCATTTATGAATCAATGAAATCATTAATTCTTGCAATAGCAAAAAAAGAAACTTTACATATTACCCGCGATAAACGGACACTGGTACTAATTTTTCTCCTGCCTATTTTCCAACTAATAATTTTCGGGTATGCGGTATCTACTGACGTAAAACATCTTTCAACTGCTGTTTTTAATCTGGATAACCATAGTTTAAGCAGGGAACTTCTAAAAAGTTTTGCAAATTCAACATATTTTGATATAAATTATATAGTATTTAGTAAGCATGATGCAGAAAAACTATTGGATAAAGGTAAGGTAAAAGTAATTCTTGAAATTCCACCTGATTTTAGTCGTAGCGTAAAATTAAAAAAAACCGCACAGATAAGTATGATAGTGGACGGCACAGACCCTAATCCTGCGAATACGGCGTTAAATACGGGTTCTGCTATATGTCAAGATTTCGGAGCTAATTTAATTTTTAAACAGACAAATTCTCTGCCCCAAAAACAGATAGATTTAAGATCGCGCGTCTATTATAATCCTGACTTGCGAAGTGCTAATTTTATGATTCCCGGGGTTATCGGTTTTTTGCTACAGATTCTGATAGTCATTTTGACAACGAATACGCTTGTGAAAGAAAAAGAGAATGGCACATTAGAAGTTTTAATTACAACGCCGATAAAACGTTATCAACTTATTATAGGAAAATTAATTCCTTATATTGTAATTGCTTTTTTTGATGTTGTGATGGTCCTATTTTTGGGCGCTGTATTATTCCATGTAAGAATAGCGGGAAACGTCTGGCTCTTATTATTTCTTTCTTTTCTTTTTTTATGCGGTTCGCTTGGATTGGGATTATTCATTTCTTCAATTGCACAGAACCAGTATCAGGCGTTCCAGCTGATTACGCCCCTGTTCCCGTTGTCTATTTTACTGTCCGGTTTTATTTTCCCGAGGGAAGGAATGCCTTTAATTTTAAATTGGCTGGGTTATGCGATACCTTTAACATATTTCTTAAAAATACTTCGCGGTATCATATTAAAAGGAATAGGAATTGAATATCTGGTATGGGAAGTAATTGCTTTGTCAATTTATACTGTTTTTTTTGTTTCCTTAAGCATATACAGTTTCAAGAAGAAATTGGAATGAAGCTCCCTGCGAAAAAGTATAAATAGCGTTTTTAGGGTTATTGCGATATAGAGTTTTAGAGGATTTTTTTAAGCCTTTTGATGTCTTTAATATCCTGTTCTCTACCAAAATATTCTTTTAATTTAAGTAAATCCACTTTTGAAATGAAATAAGCAGTCATGCCCTTAAATGTTCCTACTTTCTTACGTTTGTATGCTTTATCAAACGACAAGTCTGCTTGTTCATTAAATATATCTATTTTATTTGGTTCTTTACCTATAAATACTATTCCTTTCTCTTCTAAAAGATCTTTCTTATCTATATCCAATCCATTGAATTCTTTTATTGCTTTCGCAACTTTCGCTGCATTATCTTCCGTTTTTTTTATCCAAAAATCTATATCCAGCGTCTCTCTCGGCGTATTAGTATGGTATATAACTGAGTATGCACCCAAAATAAGGTACTCAGCATTATTTTTATTTAACAGTTCTATAAAATCCCTATAATCGTTTTCTACTTGTTTTTCTCTTTCCATTTATTATTCTATCTATTTACTTTTTCTTCTTTTACCCATTATTTTTCTATCAACTTCATTGGATTCGTTTTTCTGATTAAAAAAAGTTCTCCTTGTTTTTCTAATAGTTGCCAATAGGTTAAGAGCTGTCTCAAAATCTTTTACCTTATTTAAAGATTCTACCTCTTCATATGTACCGATACCAACTACCACTTTCCTACCATTGTGTATACCTTCTTTTATTATTCTCATAGAATTTTCCCGCTTTTAGTTTTTTTCTAATAGAAATTATACTTAAATTCAGTTAAATATCAAGAATGGGAAACCTTGACTTCTAACTTTCCACTTATCTTTCCTACATATTTGGATTCAGGTTTTAATTTTCCAACGTTTAAAACAGTCCAGATTTCGGTATGTACAGCATATCTTGATGGTTCAATTATTTTTAGAGGACCTGCTGTTTCAATCTCCAAAATATCAGGATTGGTGTAAACTTCAACATTGCAGTTAAAATCCGGATATTCTTGTTTTTCTTCCTTAAATTTTTTTACAAACATTGTGCCGTCTATCCAATAAGCCACCCAACCCGGATTGGCTTCGGTACCTAACTTAAACGGTTTTTTAATTTTAGGATTTTGTTTTATAAATATATATTCGCCATCAAAAACTAATCTGCTGTCCGAAATATCCGTATATGGCCATAGGGAAATATGTCTATCGGGCGGAAGCCCGTGCTGGCTTATACTTGACGGACTGAAGGGTATTATTGCAAATCCATTCTGTCTCATCGCGGATATAGCCCAGCAACTCAGTTTTATCGGCCATCTTCCTATATTTTTAATTTTATGTGTGACCTGTAAACTCATTTTTCCGATTGATTTAATAATTATTTCTTTTTGGATTGAATTTTTATGTTCAGGATTACTATAAATAGTTATAGTATCTGGCTCAACCTCTATTTTTATCGGTTTGTCATCCAAAGAATATGTTCGCGGTAATGATTCAGGAGCGCTCCATAACCGATGCCCGCCGAGATTTTTCCAAAAACCTTCCGTTGTTTCAAAACCGCCTTCAGGCAGTATTCTGAACAAATTAAAATCAGGCCGCCTCGCGCTTGCAAGATACGAAATCCTTGGACCTACATCAGTAGTTATGCCGATTATTAGATTTCCTAAATATACTATTTTCAAATTTAATCCGTCCACATTTCTCTCATTTGTTTTAATCATTTTTCCACCCAATCTATAATTTTATTGTCAAACTTACCGTCAAACATTTGCACACCGTGCACACCGTATTTTGAACCGCTCTCGGATAAAAACTCAATATCATCTTTTTGTTTTTTTGCTATATCAGCCAAATAAACTGAACTTTCATACGGATATTGATCCTTCGGGGATGCGGCTATTAATATTTTTCTGTTATTATAATTTTTCATTGCATTCGCCGTATAAAGTCCGGCATATTGAAGTCCTGGCGATAATAGCACTATTTTTTTTATAAATTCATGTTTGCTTGCATAAATAAGTGCTATATTAGCTCCCAAACTTGCGCCCATTATTCCTATATTTTCTTTTTTTATACCTTTGCGTCTAAGATATTTTATTGCATAATCCAAATCTCTTATCATTAATTCCCACTCTGAATCCGGACCGATATTAAAAAAAGACTTATAAGATATTATATTGCCTGCTTTGTCTTTTATGCTTTCGTTATGGCCTCTCAAATCATAAGCAAAATAGCCATAACCTTTTGCTGCCAGCTTATCGGCAAAAGTAAACCATTCTTCTTTCGAACTTCCTAAGCCATGAAGCATTATAAATGTCAATTTACTCGGATTTTTTGGCGAGACAAATTTTCCTGTTGATATTAAACCGTTAGAAGCAATAAATTTCGCATTATCTTCTGCCTGAGCAGTAATTTTATTTTTGCAAGAAATAAATGTTGTTGTTAAAAAAGCGGAATACAAT
>Ga0208373_1001348_pt1 | contig 33476 bp, 29 predicted proteins | sample RifOxyC2_FD_184036 | JGI IMG/M metagenome (GOLD analysis project Ga0208373, IMG submission 184036) | Soil microbial communities from Rifle, Colorado - Rifle Oxygen_injection C2 (SPAdes) | ecosystem: Environmental > Terrestrial > Deep subsurface > Rock core/Sediment | place: Rifle, Colorado... | reverse complement strand
GGAGTCCCGGCGCCGTTATCGAAGATCCGAAAAAAAGCGCCGAGCAGGCCCTGAGGATGGCGCTCGATGGCGAAATAATCGCCGTTGACGGCTCCCGGCTGAAGATGGACATTCACACCCTGTGTCTGCATGGAGACAACCCGTCCGCGGTACAGCACACCCGGACAATAAAACAGGCCCTCGAGGCCGAGGGAATATCGATAGTTCCCCTTGCCGGGCTGGTTTAATAAACTTTTTCCCTTTCCTCCTACGGGGGCAGGAGCGTGGCCTTCCATGAGTTCCAATCTTTATGACACCGTGCGCTTCCGCCTGAGCGGCGATTGTTCCCTTCTTGTCGATTGCGGCGAGGGCATTGATCCTTTGGTTAACAGGAAGGTGCTGTCCCTCTCTTCGCGCCTCCGGGAGAATCCGCCGCGGGGGGTGCAGAATGTTGTCCCAGCCTACCGCTGCTTCGCCGTTATTTATGACCCTCTCCGGACGAATCCTGTCGCGCTGAAAAGCGAAATAATCAGCATCGAGAATACCAAGCCGGATGCAAACCCCCCGGAAGGGGAGGTTGTTTTCATTCCTGTCTGCTATGGCGGAGAGTTCGGACCCGATATCGACTTCGTATCATCCGTGACCGGGCTTAAGCTCGAAGAAATAATGGAAATTCATTCTTCCTGCGAATATCCCGTTTACATGATCGGCTTCACGCCGGGGTTCTGCTATCTTGGAGGGATGAACGAACGGTTGCGCGCGCCCCGCCGGGAAACGCCGCGCCTGAGCATCCCTGCCGGCTCCGTCGGGATCGCCGAGACGCAGACCGGCATGTATCCGGTGGAGAGTCCCGGCGGCTGGCAAATAATCGGCAAAACGCCGTTTCGGCTCTTCGCGCCGGAGAGGGAAAATCCTTTTCTCTACAAGGCCGGAGACCGGATCCGCTTCGAGCCGATATCCAGTAGTGAGTTTCGGCGCTTATACGAAAAGGAGCGTTCCTGATGGAGATATTTACCGTCAAAAACCCGGGAGCGCTGACAACCATTCAGGATCTCGGCCGCTTCGGTTTCCTCGAGATGGGGGTTCCCCGGTCCGGGGCGCTTGACTCCTTTGCCTGCCGCGTGGCGAACCTGCTGGCCGGAAACCCGGAAAACAGGGCAGTCCTCGAAATAACGATTACAGGCCCCACCCTTGTGGCAATGGCGGAGGCCGAGATTGCGCTAACCGGCGCGGAAATGGGAATGACCGTCAATAGCAATCCGGTTGGTTCATGGCGGACAACGCGGGTGCAAAAAGGCGACATCGTCCGGATTCCCAGAGCTTCGAGCGGCTGTCGGGCCTACCTGGCTGTAAACGGCGGGTTTGACGTCCCGCTCGTCATGAAAAGCCGCTCCACCTTTGTCCGCGCCGATTTCGGCGGTCTGAAGGGTCGGGGACTTGTCAAGGGGGATCTGCTCAAAAAGGGAGAGGACATCGTCCTGCCGGAGCCATCGCGTATCCTCCCCGCCCAGTTTATTCCGGAATACCGGAAAGAAATTGTCCTGAGGGCCATCCCCGGCCCGCAGGACAATTTCTTTCGGAATGCCGCCGACTCGTTTTTCACAACCCGCTACGAGGTAACCGCGCAAAGCGATCGGATGGGGTGCAGACTCCGGGGGCCGCTTGTAGAGCATGACCCCGGCGCGCCCAGAAGCATCATTACCGAACCCGTCACACCGGGGAATATCCAGATCCCCGCTGACGGCCAACCCATCATTCTTCTCGTGGAACAGACCACCGGAGGCTACTCGAAAATCGCGACCGTCATCACCGCGGATATGGGCGGGATAGCCCAAGCCATGCCCGGAAGCCCGGTAAGATTCAAACGCGTATCGATCGAGGAGGCCCATCGTCTCTATCGCGAGGATGAAAACCGTTTGCAGAAAATACGGAAAATCCTCCGCTGAGGTTTTACCGCGCCCCGTCTAATCCCATATTTCACCCCGCCTTCAAACCATATTTCTTGAGCTTGTAGCGGAGCATCCGCTCGCTTACGCCCAGAAGCGTGGCAGCGCGGCTCTGGTGATCATTTGATTTTTCCATCGCCTCGACGATCAGCCTTCTTTCCAGATCCTCAATTGATCTGCGCAAAACACCATCCTCCGCCTTTTTTCCGCCCCCCGCCTCCTCCATCAACTCGCCAAACGGGAGATCAGCAACGGTTATAACATCTTCCCTGGCAATGACGACCGCCCTTTCAATGATGTTTTCAAGTTCCCGGACGTTGCCGGGATAATCGTATTTGAGGAGCATATCGAGCGCCTCACTGCTCGCTCCTTCGATTTCTCTGGAGTTTTCCTTGGCATAACGAAAGAGAAAATGATCAATCAGGGGAGGGATATCCTCCTTGCGTTCCCGCAGCGGCGGCAACTGCATCGTCACGACATTGAGCCGGTAAAAGAGGTCTTCCCGAAAGCCCCCCGCCTTGACCATCTGTTCAAGATTGCGGTTTGTGGCGCTTACCACCCTGACATCGGCATGAAGGGTCTGATTTCCGCCGAGACGCTGGAATTCGTGCTCCTGCAAAAAACGCAGCAGCTTCACCTGTACCTGCGGCGAAAGCTCTCCAATTTCATCGAGAAACAGTGTTCCCCCGTCCGCCTCCTCGAAACGGCCGATCCTCCGCGCGGCAGCACCGGTAAACGCCCCCCTTTCGTGGCCGAAAAGCTCACTTTCCAGCAGATTCTCGTTCAGGGCGCCGCAATTGACGGCAATGATCCGTCTTGCCGAGCGTGGGCTCAGATTGTGGATCAGGCGGGCGAAAAGTTCCTTTCCCGTCCCGCTTTCCCCTTCCAGAAGGATTGTCGCCCGGCTTGCCGCCACCCTTCCCGCCATATTGATCAAAGATTCCATCTTCGCGTTCCGGAAAACTATCTTGTCCGTAGTCACACCCTTTTCCCCGAGGTGTTCGCGGAGGATTTCATTTTCCCTGATCAGCGTCCGCCGTTCCGAGACGCGCTCCACCAGAAGCAGAAGTTCGTCAAATTCAACCGGCTTCGTTATATAATCCAGGGCGCCCGCTTTCATCGCCTCCACAGCGGTCTCGATGGTCCCGAACGCGGTTATGATTACGACGTCTATTTCCGGATTAATCTGCTTTACCGACTGGAGAACCTCCATTCCGTCCATGCCGGGCATTTTATAATCGAGAAGCAGCAGATCGTAGTGCCCATCCCTGACCTGCTGGATCGCCAGCGGTCCGCTTTCCGCTTCGCCGACGGAGTGCCCCTCCTTCTTCAGGAAATCCCTCAGCATCTCCCGCTGGGAGCGACCGTCATCAACAACCAGGATATTTAGTTTTTTCATTATGTTGTAGCCACCTTATCAGTTAGTCTTTCCACCGGCAGGAATATCTCGAACACCGTCCCCTTCCCCTTTTGGCTTTTTACCAGTATCTCTCCCCCATGTCCGCGGATTATTTCGTGGGCCAGCGAAAGACCAAGTCCAAGTCCCTTCTCCTTTGTCGTGTATTCCGGATTGAAAATTCGTTCCATCTCTTCAGATGTCAATCCGCACCCTGTATCGGTGATTACGATCTTCACCAGATTTTTCTCCTCCTTGCGTATGGCAAGGGTTACGTCTCCGGAGCCGCTGATCGACTCCACGGCATTCTTGACGAAATTTAACAGGGCCTGCTGGAGCTTATCCATATCCATCGGGATCACAACCGGATCGTCTTGCCAATCGGTCCGGATATTGACGCCCTTCTCCAAGGCTTCCGCGGAAACCAGATTCACAATCTTCTGTAAAACATCCTGGACGGCATTTTCCCGCAACTCCAGACGCCGGCTTTTGGAAAAGGTTATAAATTCTTCAATGATTGCGTTCAGACGTCTGATCTCATCACGAATAACCATTGCTATCGCATCAAATTCCCTTTTCTTTTCCAGTTCATAGGGAGAAAACTCCCTCTTCAGGCGCTGGCTTGCCATGCTGATTGCGTTGAGCGGATTGCGGATCTCGTGGGCAACACCAGCGGCAAGCATCCCCAGCGAAGAGAGCCTTTCCGCCTTTTCCAACTGTCTGGTCATCTCAACTACCCGGGCCAGGTGCCGGTTTTGATTATGGTAAAGAAGCCACAGGGAAAGCATGGTAATCGTGATCACAAAAGCAAGAAACATATAGACGTTCTTCCTGTTTTCACTCAATATCCGGTCGGTGTTCCCACGTTCGATACCCAGCAGGACAACCCCTGCGGCTTCTTTGCCAATGTAAAACGGGGAAACTATTTCCTGAACGCTGCTTTCACCACGGCTTGTCTTCCTGCTCGTGAAGCGGATGACTCCGGGAAACACCCCTTTTGTCGGCAAAACATCTATGGCCCCTTCCTCGGAGATATCCCCAATACCTCCGAGAGTATTCCCTTTTTTGTCCTTTATGGACAGGTACAGAAGCCCCTGTCCTTCCCCCAGTTTTTCTATCGCCCTTTCCACGGAAACCCTTATCCCCCAATAACGCATACTCTCCCGGTCGAGGGCAAGAACGATGGTGCCGCTTTTATCCTTGCGGCTCATGGCGATAAATCCGATTTTTTTCTGACGATTCAAGGTATTTAACCCTTTTATAAGCTCCGCAGCGCTCCGTTTTATCTTTTTACCCTCTCCGGCATCGGCGGACAGCTTGTCGGCAACCAATCTGCTTTGGAATATCACATCCCCCCGGGCATTCAGAACGGCAACCAGCCAGAGGTTGTTCTCCCTGGCAAATTGGCTGATATATGAACCGCTGATATGCTCCTTTTTCCAGTGTTCATCTATTTCCCTGCCCATTGCGATTATCTTTCCCGTAAGCAGCGCATCGGGAGAAAGAATGGGTTCTTTCAGCGAAAGGGAAGCGCTTCCCGCCGTCTTCTGAGAAGCCATGATCATGTTTTTCAGGTTTTCCTCGGTCAGCTTTTCAACTACCCCGATCATCCGTCTTCCCTGATCTTCGATAAAACCGATCAGCATCCGTTCACTGCGCCGCATGTCGATCAAGCCCATTGTCGTGATAAGGACAATGAAAATGGCACTGACGAGGGCTACAGCGAAAGGCTGTATGAACGTGAGTTTGAAACGGGGGATGCGCCGCAGACGGGCAATATTCTCTTCAGGATTCATAAAAACTTTCCATAAAAATCAAAATTTTCCCACCCGCACGATGGATGGTTAACCAGATGACGGGAAGAAAAATGCGTTTCGACATTTTTGTCGATTCATGACAAAATTTTCGTTCAGCAATTACCTGTTATTATTACATTTTAAAAATCGATTACTGAAATGGCGACATTTATTGCCCCATCTTGCTCAAGAAAAAAGAGACTGCGGCGGCCGCCAAATTATAATAATCAATGATTTCAATATATTCACAACATTGCCTGCCTGTGGCACACTTGATGCATTCTTACCCTACGAAAACAGATGCTGACTGATCGCGGGCACGATCAACCAGTAAAAAATAGAAACGGAAGGCCGAAAGGTTTTCCAACTCCTGAATGAGGGGGGGTTTTTTGAACCTCCCCTTTTGTTATTAGCACTCACCTGCTGACCAGCCCTCCCCCATCCTAATCAAAAAATATGCCACCCCCGATGAAGCTATCGCCGCCGCTCACTGGGAAATTCCTGGAAGCCGGCAGCTTAACGCCCATCCTTCGCCCGCTTTTCAGCGCGGGAAATCTTCATCAGCCGCCATTGTTCAATTCTCTCCCTGATGATCTTCTCATAGCCACGGTCGGTCGGTTGATAGAACTGCCGTTTTTCGTCAGCGAGCTCGGCAGGGAGATATTCCTGAGAAACATACCCATCGGAAAAGTCATGTGCGTAGAGATATCCCTTCCCGTAGCCCAGCTCCTTCATCAATCCGGTCGGGGCGTTGCGGATATGCAACGGCACCGGAAGCGCTCCGGTTTTCTCTATAACCTGTCCGGTTTTCCCGTAACACTCATAAAGCGAGTTGCTCTTTGTAGCCGTGGCAAGGTAAACGGCCGCCTGGAAAAGCGCCAGCTCCCCCTCCGGCGAACCGAGAAAATGGTACGCCTGCATGGCATCTATTGCCACGCCCAGGGCCCGGGGATCAGCATTTCCGATATCCTCGGATGCAAAGCGGATCATCCTCCTGACAATATAAAGGGGATCCTCGCCCGCCATTAGCATCCGTCGCAACCAGTAAACGGCCGCGTCGGGGTCGCTTCCCCGGAGACTTTTGTGGAGCGCTGAAATCAGATTGTAGTGTTCTTCCCCATCCTTATCATACAGAAGCGCCTTTTTTTGTATCGCCCCCTCGACAACTGCACGGGTTATTCGACCTTTACTGTCAAGCCTTTTGTCAACAAGCGAGGCCGCCGCTTCGAGATTGTTCAGTGCGGTTCGGGCATCGCCATCCGCAGAACCGGCGATGTACAAGAGGGCATCAGGCTCGATCTCGAGATTGAGGACGCCAAGCCCGCGCTCGACATCCGTCAAGGCGACTTTGATTATCCCGGAAAGCTCAGGAACCGTAAACGGCTTGAGAGTAAGAATCCGCATCCGGGAAAGCAGCGCCGAGATAACCTCAAACGAGGGGTTCTCCGTTGTCGCGCCGATCAGGGTTATCAGACCGCTTTCGACATGGGGAAGAAAGGCGTCCTGCTGGGCCTTGTTGAAGCGGTGGATCTCGTCCACAAAGAGAATCGTTCGCCGCCCGCTGATGCGGAGCAGTCCGGATGCCTCCTCAACTACAGAACGGATTTCCTTTACTCCGGAGAGAACGGCGGAAAAACTTATGAAATGGGACTTGGTCTCGTTGGCCAATATTCTGGCCAGGGTTGTCTTTCCCGAACCGGGCGGCCCCCAGAATATTATCGAAAAAAGGCGGTCGTCAACGATGGCGCGCCTCAGCAGACTGTCCCCCCCGACAAGATGCCCCTGGCCAAGGTACTCGTCAAGGCTCCGCGGACGCATCCGGTCGGCAAGCGGGCGGTTGTCTGCTTCCGGTTTTTTTTTGTCAAACAGATCCGGTTCCAATCTCAATCCTGTTGATCGTTAATCTATTTTATGCGTTCTTTATCCTGATACTTACGGTTTTGACAGCAATCCCAGGTGCCGCCGGTACCAGAGATTAGGGGCAAGACGATAAAGCATCCGGGAAACGGGCCCAATGTACTCTTTTGTCCGGCGGTCGAACTGAGTGGCATTAATGATCTGCTCCTTTATCCCGTCCCGGCTCCGTTCTTCGTTGAATATCTTGTACGCGCAGTGAAAAATCGGGCTGTACATATTGCGTTTTTCCAAAAACTTGTGAACGTTCAATATAGTGTTGGGGCCTTCCGGCTTTCCGTCAATTTTTTTCAGCACGTTGAGGTGGGTCTCAACCGGATTGCCGTTGAACATCTCGTAGAAATAGCTTCCGTAGCGGTGATTTTTGCTGGCTTCGGACGCAAGCGTTACATACATGTCCCCGACGCCGGCCTGGCTTTGAAAGGCCTGAAAGCTGCCGCCCAGAATCTTTGACAAGGCGCGTATCTCTACTCCGGAACGTGAGAAAATGGTCCCCGGGATCGAATCGCCAAGGGCAAGGCAATCCGTAACCCCCTTTAAATTCGCCACGATGTTCTTGAGCGCCCCACAGGCCTCTGCCCCGACTATATCAAAATTATACAGGGAGGTCAGCTCCCGGCGATTAGCCCCGAGAAACTCCCTGCGGATGGTTCCGCAGATATCCTTCGGCCCCGCCACGGTAAGACAGACGGGATTCCCCACCGCAACATCCATGTCAAAAAAAGGTCCCCCCAGGGAAACAATCGATATTTTTTCACTCATTCTGTAGAAGCGATTGGAGATAAGCTGCGAGGGGGTTATAAGCTGGCAGACCGTCTCCACTGCAGAAAGACCCTTTATTGGTGAAATAAAACAGGTATTTGTTGTCTTGCGCTGCAGAATCGGTTCGATCTGATCAAGAATCTCGGGCAGACGGTCCATCGTGACCGAAAGAAAAATAAAGTCGCTCTCATCAACGACCCTGTCGAGATCATTCGTCGCCTTGACGGTAGAGGCGAGGCGGGGAACCATATCCATGCCGCCAAGACGCCGGGCGAGATCATCGGTAAGATGCCGTGGGTTTATATGTTCCCGGTTGATTGTCCGGCAGAAATCCACGTCCTTGTAGTAGATGGCAACGCGCTTGCCGTCTCGGCCAAACTTGTACGCAAACGCCGTTCCGAGGCGTCCCGGCCCGATGATGGCAATCCTGCTCGTATCTAACGTTTCATTCAGCATTTATCGTCTTGCTTTAATACCCTTAAACTTTAGTCCGCCAGGACCTCGCGGGCGATCACAAGCCGCTGCACCTCTGAAGTCCCCTCGTAAATGGTGGTTACCCGGGCATCGCGATAAAGCCTCTCCACCTTGTACTCTTTCATGTATCCATATCCGCCATGGATTTGCAATGCCCGGTATGCCGCCCGGTTGGCCATCTCGGAGGCAAACAGTTTCGCTATCGACGCCTCGCGTGTAAACGGCGCCCCCCGATCCTTTCTTTCCGCCGCCGCCAGGGTAAGCCAGTGGGCCGCCTCGATTTCGGCGGCGGTATCGGCAATCATCCACTGAATCGCCTGAAAAGAACCGATATTCTTGCCGAATTGTTTTCGTGTCTTTGCGTATTCTATAGCCTCGTGGAGGCAGGCCCGGGCAATTCCCAAGGACTGCGAGGCGATTCCAATCCGTCCGCTGTCAAGGGCCACCATGGCAATCTTGAATCCCAATCCCTCTTTGCCGATAAGATTTTCCTTGGGCACAATGCAGTCATCAAAAAGAAGCTCGACGGTATTGGAGGCGCCCAACCCCATTTTTTCTTCCTTGCGGCCGATTTTAAAACCGGGCATCTCCGGGGTCACGATGAAAGCCGAAAGCCCCCGGTTCGATTTATCAGAGCCGGTTCGGGCTATAAGGTTGATAACCCCGGCATAACCCGCATTTGTTATAAATACCTTGGAACCGTTTACCAGGTAATGATCCCCCCGATCCTCGGCACGGGTTGTCATGGAGCCGGGATCGGAACCGGCCTCCGCTTCCGTAACGGCGAATGCCCCGATCATCTCTCCTCTTGCCAGCGGCATGAGGTAGCGCCTCTTCTGTTCTTCGCTGCCATATTTAAAAACGGGATCGGATGAGAGGTTTGTCACCGACATAGTCACCCCCGTTGAGGCGCAGGCATACGATATCTCCTGAAGGGCAAGGCAATAGCTCACCGCTCCGGCTCCGGCGCCATCGTATTCAACGGGAATCATCATCCCCAAAAGTCCCAGCTCTCCCATTTTTTTGATGGCCGCTTCCGGGAATATTTTTTCCTGCGACCACTTTCCGGCAAACGGTTCAAGTTCTTTTTTGGCAAACTCGCGCGCCATCAGCCGTATCATCTCTTGTTCCTGGGTCAGTTCAAAAGCCATCTTCTCCTCCTCCGATTCAGGGAACGTAAATGATAACAAGAAGTTCAGCAGGTTCTGGATTCGGATTACTCAGCTTGTGGCGCAAACCGGAATTGAAATGGATGCTTTCCCCTTTGCGGAGTCTGGTTATATTTTCCCCAACCTGGACGGTAACGGCGCCACTCAGCACATATTCAAACTCTTCGCCTTCATGGTGGTATTCTACCCCCTTATGCTCCGTGTTTGCATCCACGTTTACCAGATAGCCACGCAGGTGCTTGTCCGTCCCCGGCTTGCTCAGTACCGTATAGGCGTAGGAATCCACCCTCATTTTGTGACCCTTGGTGCGCCTTTTCGGGGTGCTGCCCTTCCCATCGGACTCCGGCTCGTCCATGTTCATTTTAAGGGCGCGGCTTAACTGGAGAACAAGCGATACAGGCGGAACACTTCTGCCCTCTTCGACCGCGCTCAGATTCTCATGCACATACCCGGTCTCCAGGGCAAGATCCTCAATGCTCATACCCATTTTTTCGCGAGCATCCCTCATACGATGCCCGAAAGATGACTTTTCCGTTTTTTTTACTACCTTTTTCGTTGCCATTTATGCCCCCCCCTTGTATTTATTATCTCATCAGACAGCTAAAAAACTTTAGATTAAGGTACAGAACCGCTCAGAAACGCCCGGCATTCCAAAAAAACACTTCTCTATGCTTATTTTCAAAGCGGGATTGACTGATATAACAATTGTTCCGATTATACCAACTCTTTTTTTGTAAAGCTCCATAAGCTGAAGATGGCCGCGCAAACACGCCTCATGTCTCCTGCCGGGCGGCTTCCTTACCCAAACAACTGCCGTTTTTCAAGAAGTTGCATACAGTATTTTCCCGGCACTGCTAAAATCGTAGCTGCCTAAATGAGCGACCCGTTTGCGGAAAACTTCGCTGTCCAGTTCCGCAACCAGCGCCTGAACACCCTTCTGAAAGAATACCGACTGATCAAAAATCATATCAAAACGTTCCTTGACAATCGGTATAAAATCGAGATTAAAAATACTCGCAACCGCTTTTGTGGCAATGCCCGTATCCACCTCCCCGGAAAAAACGCTCAGTCCTGTCTCAATATGGGTGTAAACATCGTCATAATATCCAGCAACAGACTCGGGAGAAATTTTCAATTTCTGGAGATGAAAATCGGTAAGAAGGCGGGTGCCGGAACCTTCCTGCCGGTTCAAAAAACGGATACCCGGATGCGTCAGATCCTCAAACCCCTTGATATTGAGCGGATTGCCGCAAACTGTTAAAAATCCCAACTCCCGGTAGAACAGATTGACAACAACCGCATTGATATGGGGCAGCAGTTTCCCAAGGTACGGGATATTGTATTCCCCCGTTTCCGGATCAAAAAGATGCGACCAGGCTATATCCGTAAAACCCTTGCCGAGGGCTTCCAACCCCTCCATACTGCCGGTATTTGCTGAAAAGATGTAGAATTCCGGATGAGATTTTTTAAGACAAGTCTGGAGGATATCAAGAACAGGATCATTGCTGCCCGCTGCCAAAAGGGCGCCGGAAATCCTCGCCCCTTTCTTTTTTGCCTGTGCTAATCCCGCTTTCGAATTATCCTCCAACCACTGATCTACCACCTTTCTCGGGAACAGCCACTTTCCGGTTAGCCGCGTTGCCGGCATTCTGCCCGCACGGATCAACGCATAAATCTGCTTCTCGTGGATGTTCAAATAACTGGAAAGCTCTTTGGTGCTCATCATCTCTTCCGACATGGCAACCTCTCTAAAATAAGCGACTATCTTGCTACCAGGGAAAGGCAATCTCAATTGTTACATTATTTGTAACTACTCGGGTTCACGGTTTACGGTTTACTGTTCATACTCCGCCCAACTGGTGGATGTTTCCCAAACCCTCACCCGGACCAGCCTTACCCCTTTGGTCAGAAAATATGGCTGTCCCTTTCCCCGGGCGTACTTGCGGAGACTCTCACGGGCCTGGTCAAATATCATCCTGGCGATCACTTCCGTCGTGGGATCGGTGTCGTCAAAGCCGATCACCCGGTCGCCGTACGCTTTTTTGAAGGTTTCGTACAGGGGGTCTTCCGTATTCATGCACATTGCGTGATCGAACGAATCGAGAAACCCTTTCAAGGCGATCTTCAGCACCGAAAAATCGCACACCATGTCGTTGGCATCCAGCTCAGCGGATTCCAGGATAAGTTCAACCTGGCGGGAATGGCCGTGTGGGTATTTACAGTTATCATGATGTTTGGAGAGCATGTGCCCACTCTCCACCTCAATGGTCTTGCAGATGCGATAAGGCATGATTATACTCCCCTCCTGTTTCCGTAAAGCCGGATATGCAATCGGTCGCAGAAACGGAAGCCATGTTCCTTGCAGACCGCAACTATATATTCGGAGACATTTGCCAAAGCGGCGGAATCTACGCCTTCCGGCATCAGCAGCACCCTCTCCGGCGCAATGTTTCCTCCCAGTTTTTCCAACAGGAGGAGTATTTCCTCTATATCCGGGCGGGAACAGACGACGAATTTCAATTGATAATCGTAATGGTCAATCCAGTCCCGGATCACATCCGGCTGCAGGCGCTGCGCTTCATGCCTGTCCCGGACGGCAACCGAAACATCCGCTTCCGGCGTCGAGTTGGCGAGTTTGGGGCTCAGGGACGCCAGCGTGCAGGCGATCCCGCGCGGCGGAATCGTGGCGGCTGTTTCGATCGTCACGTGCCGGCCGTCATCGCTCAGCCTTTTTGCAAGAGCGTGGACGCCTCCGGCCAGCATCGGTTCGCCGCCCGTGATTACACAGAATCTGGTCGGATAACGGCGCACCTCCTCAACGAGGCTGTCAATTGTGCGCTCATCTCCCCGGGCGTACCGGGACGCATAGGCCGAATCGCACCAGCGGCAGTGAAGATTGCAACCTGCCGTCCTGATAAAGAAAGAAGGTTGGCCAGTCCAAATTCCCTCGCCCTGGAGGGAATAAAATGTCTCCGAGATACGCATGCCTTCTGTCGCTAATCGCCTGGTTTCGCGGGAAGCGGTCCCCTGCGGGCATAAACCGTCGGATCCTTCATCCCCGCAATGATGAATGCCTCCCGGCGCTCCACGCACGTTCCGCATCGGCCGCAATGGAGATCGCCGCCCTTGTAGCATGACCAGGTAAAAGAAAAGTCAACGCCCAGTTTCTCCCCTCGTTTTGCGATCTCCGCCTTGCTCATGGCGATGAACGGACGGATCACCTCGATATGCTCGTAGGTGCCCAACCGAATCGCCGCTCCGATGGACTTCATGAAATCCTCCCGGCAGTCCGGGTAGATGGCATGATCTCCCGAGTGCGCGGCGATGACCAGCCCCCGCGCCCCGGCGCTTTCGGCAAATCCCGCCGCAATCGCCATCATGATGCCGTTTCTGAAAGGAACCACGGTCCTTTTCATCGTTGCCTCTTCGTAATGCCCCTCGGGGATCTCTCCGCCTGATTTCAGGAGATCGGACGTGAACAGATGGTTGATGAAATCAAGCGGAATGATGATATGAGGTATCTGCAACAGCCCGCAGTTATACGCGGCAAACGGGATCTCCCGGGCATTGTGTTTCGCGCCATAATCAAAGCTCATCCCGGCGATGACCCGATATTGCCGGGAGGCGTCATAGAGAGCCGTTACGGAGTCCATTCCTCCGCTTACGAGGACTACCACTTTTTGTTTTTCCATAGGTGTGTATCTGTTTCAATTGTAATCCTGCTGCATTGCCGGGACGTGCCCATCGTTTGCCCGTTTCAAAATTTCCGGGCTGCAGCGCCGAGCGTTTCCCGGGTCGATTCGCTGAACCAGCAATCGAGGAAAAACTCATTTTTCAATCGGCCGTTTTTTTCGTAATGATTTTTGATCTCTTCGAAACGATTCGTTTTTATCGCGGAAAATGCCAGGGCGTTGAGGACGGCAAGTCCGGCTATTTTTTCCATCGCCGCTTGTTTCAACCGTTCCTCCGGGTGGGTCTCATCGATCAGTCCAATCGCTGCCGCAGCGGTGAAAGAGATGAATTCACCACCGTACAGCATTCCGGTTGCCGCCCGATCGCCGACGATCTGACGCAGGATCATGTCGGCGAGGTAGGGAACAGGAAGCCCCAGCCTGACTTCATTTACCCCGATTTTATTTGTTGCGGAGGCTGCAAACCGGTAATCGCAGGCCATCGCCAGGATGTTCCCTCCGGCAATAGCGTGACCGGACAGGACGCATGCCGATGGAAAAGGGAGGGTGTATAAATCAAGCGTAAGCTGATTAAATTGATAGAAAAAATCGGACATTTCCGCTCTGTTCATTGTTATTAACGCCGGAAGGTCAAACCCGATGGAGAAAAACTTATCTCCGCCGCACAAAAGCAGGCCCTTCGCTTCATTTCTGATTTCATGAAGGTTTTTGGATAACTCGCCCACCAAGTCGGGACTTATCGCGTTTGTGACCCCGTTGTTTAAGGTAAGGACCGCTACATTCCCCTGATGTTCTCTAACTATTCTTGTCATGACAATCTCCCTGATATCCGTATGTTAACCTGCATCCGCTTCATATCGTTCAGTGGCCCAAACGGTTTTGTTCGTCCCCGCGCCGCGCCGCAGAACATGGAATAGTCATAATTTCCCATTTCACCGAATTTACCTGGCGGCTTAGCACGCCCAGCGGGCAAACCGCAATCGATTTTTTCCGTCAGGCAGCTTGTCCGGCAGTCTTCGCCGCAAACACACGTCCGCTCCGTTTTTAACATTAATTATTTTTAATCATTGACAAACAACAACCGAATCCTTATTTTCCAAATCACGCTAAAACAAGGAGGCTGATGTCTTGGAAGATCTTTATAAATGCAAGAAAACAGGACGTATCATCGTTGAAGTGTGTCCGGAAACCACGTGCGACTGGTATCTGAAAAGCGAAACACATTATAATTGCACTTGGGTGGCCTGTAATTACGGACCGTTCACCCTTGAAGAGGTTGGGGAAATGATGGGGGTGACACGTGAACGCATAAGGCAGATAGAGGCAAAGGCGCTCAAAAAGCTGCAACACAAAAAAAGAAGGGATCAGCTCCGCGATTTTGCATCGCCTGACAATGAATGGGATGCGATATAAATATTTTCAGGGGTGATTTTACCGGCGTTTACGGTTTTTCAGGGATTCCATGAAATCGTTCATGAGTTTTTTTCTCTCTGTGCCGGAGAAGAGCAGCGCCTCGGTATCGCATTCCAGTTCAAGGGCGGAGTACTTGTCCAAGCTCGTAACTATGCTTGCCATTTTCTTTACATAGGTAATAGCTTCCGGAGACCGTTTTGCAAGTTCAGAGGCCGTCGCTTCTGTTTCCATCATCAATTTTTCCGGAGAAACAACCCGGTTTACCAAACCTATTCTCAACGCTTCCTTGGCGCCGATTGGCTCGCCGAGCATTGTAAGTTCCTTGGCCTTGGCCATTCCCACCAGCCGACGCAGTGGATCAAAAAGGGGATTTAATCCGAACTTAAGCTCCGGATGGCCGAATATCGCGCTTTCCGAGGCAATGCTTAGATCGCAAACCGTAATCAGATTGAATCCTCCTCCCAGGGCCACGCCGCCAACCGCAGCAATAACCGGTTTGGGAAAGGAGTATATCTTCTTCAGGGTCCTGAAAATAGAACCAAAATATTGTTTTATTTCCGTGTCCGGAATGGCCGACATCTCTTTGAGATCCATTCCCGCTGAAAAAACATAATCGCCGCCGGTGAGAACAACAACATTAACATCCCTGTCCTCCTCAAGGAGAATGAAACAGTCCTCCAAATCCTTACGCATCTCCTGAGAAAGCGCATTCAATTCAGCGGGCCTGTTTAACCTTACTATGGCGTACCCTGTTTTTTTCTCTAAAAGAATCGTTTTAAAGGTCATGATATATGGGCCTCTGTTTATTTACTGCAACAGATATAAAGCGCCTGGCGAATCGGCCTTCTTGCCGCTGACAGCTTCAACCAGACCCGCTGCCATGCTCCCGGATAAATAATTCAGGAAACCCATCTTCTTTTTAACACCGTAAACTACTTCAGGTTTACCTTCCATGCCGGAAAGTCTCCCTGCGAGAATAACTGCATCCTGAAGGCCACCCAGGCCATCGACAAGTCCGCGTTCTTTTGCCTGTCTTCCCGAAAATACACGCCCATCGGCAATTTGCCGTACGTCTTGCAGGGGAATCTTTCTGTTTTGTGCGATAACCTGCACGAACTGATCGAATATGTCGTCAACAATCCCCTGGATAAGGGCCTTCTCTTCCGACGTCATTTTTCTTGTTGGTGACCCTATGTCCTTGAATTTTCCGCTTTTTATCACATAAGAGCTGACACCGATCTTCTTCATCAACTCTTCCACGTTCGCATAATGCATGACCGCTGAAATACTGCCGGTTACTGTCCCCGGATTGGCGAGAATGCGATCAGCGGCCACGGCGATAAGGTATCCACCGGAGGCCGCCACTGATCCCATTGATACTACGACCTTCTTCTTTTTTTTGAGTTCGAGGACAGCCTGGTAGATCTCCTGCGACGGAGCCACTCCTCCGCCAGGAGAATTGATTCTCAGGACAACGGCGCGAATCCCCTGATCGTCGGCAAAATCCTGTATCTGTTCAACGATCTCCTCGGATCCGCTTATAATCCCTTCAATCGGGACGATCCCTACCCGACCCTTCAAGTCGAAAGGATGCTTGCCGGCGGCAAAAAACCCAAATCCATAAATAGAGACAATAGAGAAGAGTCCTACACAAGCCAACAAAGCGATTCCCAATATAACCGGGTGCTTTCTCATATATCAAAAGGCTTTTCGAAAGCTAATTATCAGAATTATCAGTATCAACGATCTTTATATCGGCAAGTGCCTGACTGAGACTCGAACCGATATTCTCCCGATTGTTTATATATTGATTCGCCTGTTTCGCTTCAGATCCTTTTGCAGAACTTGCCCCTGTTTCCAAATCCTTTATGCTCAGGCGGATTTTTCTGCTTTTCGGATCTACGTTTTTAACAACGGCAGAGACCACATCGCCGACGGAGAATAACTCGGAAGAAGATTTTACCCTTTTGGAACTGAGTTCAGAGATGTGAACAAGTCCCTCCATTCCCTCCTCGATCTCAACAAAGACGCCAAATTCGGTAATGTTGGTGACCTTGCCATTCACGATCGTTCCCGGCAGGTACTTCTCACTCAATTCCTCCCAGGGATTCTTTTCAATCTGCTTGAGGCCCAGAGAAAATTTCTCATGCTCAACATCGATGTTAAGTACCATTGCCTCGATAGTCTGTCCTTTTTTGTAAATCTCGGCCGGCTGTTTTACCCGTTGCTTCCACGAGATATCGGACAGGTGAATAAGTCCATCAACACCCTCCTCCACTCCGACAAAGATTCCGAAATTGGTAATATTTCTTATCACACCGGTAACGATGCTTCCCTCGGGATATCTCTCTTTAAGGGCTTCCCAGGGGTTTGCTGTTATCTGTTTCAAACCAAGGGAAATACGTTTTGTGTCCGTATTGATATTGAGGACCATCACATTTATTACCTGTCCAATAATCAACACCTTGGAGGGATGCTTTACCTCCCTTGTCCAGAACATTTCCGACACATGGACCAATCCTTCAACACCTGGCTCGAGTTCGACAAAAACGCCATAATCGGTAATATTTACCACCCTTCCCTCAACTACCGAGTTTACCGGATACTTTTCCTTTATCGTTTCCCACGGATTTTCAGTCAACTGCTTGAGGCCCAGCGCAACGCGCTCCTTCTCCCGGTCAAAGGAGAGCACCTTTACCCGGATCCTTTCTCCCTTGGAGAAATGGTCGGCGGGACGGGTTATCCTGCCCCAGGAAATGTCAGTTACATGCAGCAAGCCATCTATTCCGCCCAAGTCGATGAAAAGACCATAGTCGGTTATGTTTTTGATCACGCCCTCAACGATCTTGCCCTCTTCAATATTCTGGAGGGTTTCGACTTTCTCCGCCTCCCGATCTTTCTCCAGAATCGACCTTCTGGAAAGGACAACATTGTTCCTCTTGCGATCGTACTTTAAGATATTAAACTCCAACGTCTGACCAACATAGCGATCGAGATCCCTGACTGGCCGAACATCAACCTGCGAGCCGGGCAAGAAGGCGGGAATCCCAATATCAACCGATAGGCCACCTTTCACCCTCTCGATAACGGCGCCTTTAACGGGGGTGTTCTGTTCGCAGGCAATCTTGACATCATCCCATATCTTGATTTTGGCAGCTTTATCGCGTGACAGAACAAGGTTGCCGTCCTGATCGCGGCGATCAACGAGAACCTCAATCTCGTCCCCGATGTTGAAAATAACATTGCCATTTTCGTCGCTTATTTCTCGAGCGGGTATATACCCTTCCGTTTTCCAACCCACATCCACCATGACCGTGTCCGTGTTGATCTGCACAATTCTGCCGATCAAAACACTGCCCAGTTGAACGGACTGGAGACTTTGCTCGTAAAGCTCCTTGAAATCCATGCTTTCTTCTTTTTCACCGGTAAGATCATCCATGCTTTCGACTACTTCCTCTGTCACGATTTCACTGTCTGCCTGTTCTTTCAAGATTTCGTTACTGTCGTCAACCATTAACCCAATACCCCCTGAAGATTTATAATTTTGGAACTGTTGGGGCAAATAGCATACGAACTTTAAATTATCAAGGAATTTCAAATAAAAAAACCATCAAGCCATTTTTATTCGAGACCTCGTCATCAAGAATTGAGGCGCCTTTCTATTGCAGCAGCCATGCTCTCGACAACTTCGGAAATTGATTTGCAAGTTGTATCAATAACAACGGCATCCCTGGGAATTGCGAGCGGGGCAATTGCACGTTCCGTATCCTGACGGTCGCGGTTGATGATATCCTCCTCAACACCCATAAGATTTACCGGCTCATTCTTGGCGATAAGCTCCCGATACCTTCTTCTGGCCCTTTCGTGCACAGAGGCTTCCAGATAGAATTTGACCTCGGCGTCTGGAAATACAACCGTTCCCATATCCCGTCCTTCCGCAACGACCCCTCCCCCGGCGCCGATCTTTCTCTGAATGCCGAGCAGGTTTTGCCTGACGGCGGGAATTGCGGAGATTTTCGAGGCGAGCAGACCTATCTTCTCCGAGCGGATCAACGTGGACACATCCCTGCCATTTGCCGAAATGCGAAAAATACCGTCTTCGTTTCCTGCCTCTATTCGGGCATCCCTGGAGATCTCCGCCGCGATTTTATCCGTTATTTCGCCTGGATGCTCATCCACGAGATAAGCCAAAGCCCGGTAGAGGGCCCCGGTGTCGAGATAAAAAAACGAGAATCGTGACGCAACAAGCTTGCTTATCGTGCTCTTGCCCGCACCGGCAGGACCATCAATCGTGACAACAGGTTTTTTTCTCATAAATTTTCAAATCTTCGCGATAAAAAAGGGAATGAAAATGACGCCGCCAAAACCCCGATGAAATCAAACAGCACATCCCCCCAAGAGGCGTCACGACCAGGAACAAACGATTGATGCCATTCGTCTGCAAGCGCATAGATGACCCCGACCAGGATCGTTAATATCAAGGCTCGATTTTTGCCGGAAAAAGCATCCACGTTTGAAAACCAGCGGTACAAAAGAGCGCCATAAATAAAATACTCAGCAAAATGGGCGATTTTGTCAAAACCAAAGAACGAGGGAACCTCCTCGGGAAAACTCGAAAGGGAAGAAAGGAAAAAAATAAGGGCGGCGTAAGCAAAAACAGGCCCGCCCAAATAAATCCATCTCAGAAAACGATTCCGGGCAGCAGCCATAATTTTCATATATTTGCCATGTATTCCAAAGTCACGAGTTGCAGGTCGTCAATTGTCGCTTTTACCTCCGGCCGCAATCCCTAACCGCTATCCGATACAGCTGTCAGCGCCCCCCGGAACTCACAATATTTACAAGAGTCGAAGGGTTTTGCCTTGTATCATATCGATTATAAGCTTTCAAGACAGTTCCAGAAATTAAATGTTGAGATTGATTATTCAATGGAAAAAAAGGTAGTGTAAGTCCTTCTCAACAAAAAAATATGGGGTAAGGAAACATGTGTGCAAAAAAAAACGGAACATTGCGGAGGGCCTCTCTTTTGTTTTTTATACCTGTACTCATCGCTCTTTACGCCCCCTTTGCGATGGCATCATTCACGCTCGATGACGAAAAAAAGCTTGGTAAGGAATTTTACGATAAACTGGAAAAGAGCAATCTCGTCCTGCATAACGATAAGGCAAACGTGTATTTAAACAAGCTGGGAGAACTGCTTTTGTCCCACAGCGACAAGCTTCCCTTTGCTTACCGATTTTCAATAATCCGCAGCGCGGGAATTAATGCCTTTGCCACCCCGGGCGGTTATATCTATGTAAATCAGGGATTGATCAATCTTTCTGAAAATGAAGGCGAGCTGGCCGGGGTGCTCGCGCATGAAATCGCGCATGTCAACGGCCGACATATCGCGGAGATGATCCAAAGATCGCAAAAAATCAATATCTCCACCCTTGCGGCGATAATCGCCGGAGCCTTTCTCGGGGGCGGCGGCGATCTTACCGCCGCGGTAACCAGTTTCTCGTTGGCGACCGCAACAGCCCTTTCGCTGCAATACAGCCGCGAACATGAGGAAGCTGCCGATCGCAGCGGGCTTTCCTATCTTGAGGCCGCCGGCTACAATGGCAAATACGTGCTCGACTTCCTCAAGGTCATGAGAAGATACGAATATTACTCAAACACCATTCCGTCATATTTCTTTACCCATCCCGGAACTGAAGAGCGGATAAGCTATATCGATGCCCTTCTCCAGACAACCTACAAAAATGGCGGATCTGAACAGATTATCGGCGGGTTAAAGAGAATTCAGACCATTCTGCGCCTGCAAGGAGATGATTCGTCAGCCAATCTGAAGTTTTTCAAGGAAAAAATAGCGGTTGACCAAAATAATCTTGACGCCCTGTACGGTTTGGCCGTGACAGAAGGGAAAATCGGGATGGCAAATGAGTCGGTAGAACATTTTCAAGGAGCGCTTCGCTTGAACGGCAGAGATCCCGATGTCCTCCGTGACTTTGGAATCGCCCTGTTCAAGCTCGGCAAGTTCCCCGAAGCGGCTCTCTATCTGCGCCGGGCAATTGACGTCAGCCATGACGATACCGCGGCTAATCTGTATTTGGGGAAAACCCTTCTGGAAAGCGGCAATATTCGGGAAGCAATCGATATTTTAGAGAAACTTGCAAAAAAGAGCCCCGCTGATCCAGATGTCTGTTACGACCTTGCGGTCGCGTACGGAAAGGCCGCCGAAAAAGGGCCTTCCCATTATTATTTCGGACGATATTTCAAAATGAAAGATAAGAAAGAAAGCGCCCTTTTTCACTTTCAGGCTGCCCTGAAGGAATTACCCGCCAATGACAAAAAGGCTGAAGAAATCAGGAAGGAAATAGACTCTCTTAAGGGTCAGTCGCACAGCAAAAACCATCAATCTCCTTAAATCATCCGGTCCCGTCTTTTTTCGCGGCCAGTTCGCGACGTGCGTACTCTTCGTGCAGCCCCTCTTTTTTAAACAACTGAAAAATATCCGGATCTATATGCAGATCTTTCGCCATCTTCTCCATAATGACCATCGTTTCGGAAAGGGTGATTCTCTTCTTGTAGGGTCTGTCGGAGGCCGTAAGCGCCTCAAAAATATCCGCCAAGGCTATGATTCTTGCCTGAAGGGGAAGCTGTTCCGCTGTAAGACCCCTCGGATAGCCGCTGCCGCAGAGAGTTTCGTGATGCGATGATGCGAAATAAGGCACATGTTTCATTTTTTCAGGGAAGGGAAGCTGTGAAAGGATCTTGTTCGTCATCGCGGCATGATTTTGGATGATTCCCCTTTCCTTTACCGTCAGTGTACCTTTGCGGATGGCGAGATTTTCAACTTCTTCCGGCAAAAGCAGGGTCTGAGCTTTTCCATTCATTTGAAATGTTGTCATTCCTATCTGCCGGAGGCGGGAGATCATTTCATCAGACATAAACTCGCCACCTTCGTTCGCCTTCGCCAGAAAGCTTAATTCTTCCCGAAGCGTTTTCTCCCTTTCGTCAATTTCGGAATAATAGTCAGAATTCAGGATCGCATCGCTCTCCTGCTTGCCTATCAATGTCTCCAATTTATGGAGGTTGAACTTCGTTTCGTGCAATTCAAGACGAAGCTTAATGATTTCAATACGATCAACAATCGTCTGCAGTTTTGTTTCTTTATCGATAATATACTCCGGGGTCGTAATCTTTCCCACATCATGAAGCCAGGCAGAGGTTTGCAGTTCTTTAAGCTCGTCGCCGGAAAACTCAATCTCTGCGAATGGCCCCTCTTTCGCTTCGTTGATTTTTCCGGCAATCTGCATCGTCAATTCCGCGACCCGGCGAACATGCCCGCCGGTGTATGGCGATTTTTCGTCTATTGCCACAGCAATGGCGCGGATAAAAGATTCCAGCAAATCCTGGAGTTCTTTAATAAGACGTTTGTTGGAAAGGGCGATCGCCGCCTGGGAAGCAAAGGACTCTGTTATTTCGAGACTCACCGGAGAAAAGGAGCTGACTCTTCCGCCCTCAACCGCATTCAACAACTGCAGAACACCGATCACCTCATCTTCATGATCCTTCATTGGGACAACAAGCATCGACCGGGAACGATAACCGGTATGGCTGTCAAAACTCCGTGTTCCCTGAAAGTCAAATCCCGCATGTTCATAAACATCTTCTATATTGACGGTTGTCCCCGTCAACGCAACATGGGCGCATACATGATGATGATTCGGCGAACCATCAGAACCCTTCAGCGGTATCGGATTCCATGTTATTTTCTCCCCTTTTCCTCCCATTTTTATCTTCAGACTGCTCGTCTGGACAATGGCAAACCGCAACTCCGTCTTATCATCCGACATGCTGTAAAGAGTTCCCCCATCCGCGTTTGTAAGATCTTTCGCCTCTTCCAAAATCATTTCCAGAAGACGATCAACATTCCGCTCGCAGGAAAGGGCTGTCCCGATTTTTGTAAATCTTCGCAAAAGTTTTATATTATCTTCTGTAAGGCCGCAAAGCACTTCGCTATGTTGAACAGGAGTAAAATCTACAGGAAGGTTTTTCAGCTTTTCAGCATCGTTTTCCCCAGTAATTGTCATGGAAGAATCGCCTCCGTTTGTTATCTGATAGTGAATGAAGATTGCCCGCGCCGATTCCGGAAATCAGAACTTCGGTCTACGGATGATAACATGAAGCCCTTCCGATTCAAACTCTTTTTTAAAAGCGGAAAATTCTTCGGGCAAATATGTCTTTTCGACAAGAAAATCGTCGTTCAATGCTTTTACGGGCACAAACGCCTGCAATGCATAAGATTTTGCTCCCTTTATCAACTTCGCAACATGGGCAAGGTCGTCATGATCCAGCAGGGAACGAACGACCGTGGTTCTGAATTCATTTTCAGTCCCCGCGGCAATTATAAGCGCCATGCTTTTCCGAATCTTCCGGTGATCAACTTCAACGCCGGCAATTTGCCGATATTTCTCGAGCGGCCCTTTTACGTCCATCGCCCAGAAATCGACAAGCTGCTTTTTTATCAGATTTTCGATTACCGCCGGGTTTGAACCATTGGTGTCCAGTTTTATAAGGTACCCGAAATTCTTGACCGTTTGTAGAAAATCTTCAAGATCAGGCTGCAGAGTCGGCTCGCCCCCGGTTATCGATACAGCGTCAAGCATGCCCTTCCTCTTTTCCAAAAAAGCGAAAACCTCTTCTTCGGAAAAGACAGGCCCGTATCTTTGCGGGTCAACAAGCTCCGGGTTGTGGCAGTAAGGACAACGGAAATTGCATCCCTGGGTGAAAATTATCGCACAGATCCGGCCCGGGTAATCTATAAGCGAAAATTTTTGCAGCCCCCCAATTTTGATTGTCAGAACCTGTACTCCTTCCGAAGACCATATTCTTCCTTCTTTCCCTTGTTCCACTGTTTGACCGGGCGCAGATAGCCGACAACGCGGGAGTAAATCTCACATTCCTCCCCGCAGGTCGGGCAGGCAACCTGCTCGCCTGTGAGATATCCATGCGCAGGACAGATGCTGAACGTCGGGGTAAAGGTTACATACGGCAGATGATAGTTTGTGCAGATCTTTTTAATCAGCGACTTGACCGCCCGGGGATCGGAGATGCGCTCCCCGGCGAAGGTGTGAAACACGGTGCCTCCGGTATATTTACACTGAATTTCGTCCTGCAGGTCAAGGGCCTCAAAGACATCATCCGTATAGTTTACCGGAAGCTGAGTGGAGTTCGTATAGAACGGCTCCGCCTTCCGGGCGCGTATATTTTCTTCATCGGCACAGATGATATCCGGGTGTTTCTCCTTGTCGATCCTCGCGAGGCGATACGAAGTTCCCTCCGCGGGAGTCGATTCCAGATTGTAGTTGTTCCCGGTTTCTTCCTGGAATTTCACAAGTCGGTCACGCATGAAATCCATAACCTTTTTTGTAAAGAGCTGGCCTTCCGGGGTGGCGATATCCTTCCCGAAGAGGTTAAGACACGCCTCATTCATTCCCAGCAGACCAATCGTGGAAAAGTGATTTTTCCAGTATTGGTCGAACCGCTGCTTGACACTGCGAAGATAGTATTTTGTGTATGGATAAAGGTTATTTTCGGTGAAGTTTTCCAGAACCTTGCGCTTTATTTCCAGACTTTCCCTGGCAACGTCCATCAGGCTGCCCAGTTTTTCCAGGAACGACTCCTCCGTGTCGGCAAGATAGCCTATTCTCGGCATATTTATCGTGACCACCCCGACTGATCCGGTCAGGGGATTGGAACCGAAAAGTCCGCCGCCGCGCTTTTGCAGTTCGCGGTTGTCGATACGCAGCCGGCAGCACATGCTTCGGGAGTCCTCCGGGCTCATATCCGAATTGATAAAATTGGAAAAATAGGGAACGCCGTACTTTGCAGTCATTTCCCAAAGTCCGGTCAATTTCGGGTCATCCCAGTCAAACCCTTTTGTTATGTTATAGGTCGGTATCGGAAAGGTAAAAACCCGTCCTTTGGCGTCGCCTTCGGCCATCACCTGCAAAAATGCCCTGTTGAAGAGATCCATCTCCTCCTGAAACTCCCCGTAAGTCTCTTTCTGGAGCTCTCCGCCGACTATGACGCTTTTATCGGCATAATAGCTGGGCACCTGCACATCGAGCGTCACGTTGGTAAAGGGGGTCTGAAAGCCAACCCTGGTCGGCACGTTTATATTGAAGATAAACTCCTGGAGCGCCTGTTCCACCTCCTGATAGCTGAGCTTGTCGTAGCGGATGAACGGGGCCAAAAGCGTGTCAAAATTGGAAAATGCCTGGGCGCCGGCCGCTTCCCCCTGCAGCGTATAGAAAAAATTCACCACCTGACCCAGCGCGCTGCGCAGATGCTTTGCCGGTTTGCTTTCCACCTTGCCGGAAACGCCCCGGAACCCCTCCAGAAGCAGATCGTACAGATCCCAGCCGACACAGTAAACAGAAAGCAGACTCAAGTCGTGGATATGAAAATCCCCCTCCGAATGGGCCCGGCGAACCTCCGGCGGGTATATTTCATTGAGCCAGTAAGCCTTGCTTATCTCGGAGGATATGTAGTTGTTTAGTCCCTGCAGCGAATAATCCATATTGCTGTTTTCGTTTATTTTCCAGTCGGTCCTGTTCAGGTATTTATCGACCAGATCTGCCTGCATCCGGTTTGTTATATCCCGGAGGCGGGCGTGCTGATCGCGGTAGATGATGTACGCCTTGGCTGTTTTTTTGTAAGGAGACGCAAGCAGAACCTCCTCTACAATGTCCTGAATCTCTTCGACCGTTGCGACGTTGCCGTCAAAAACCTCTTCCGCGAGGTTCAGGGCGCGAATGGTCAGCTTCTTGGCCGTCTGATAATCAAATTCTCCGGTCACCGCCCCCGCCTTGGCAAGCGCATTGGTGATCTTTTCTGCATTAAATTTTACCAGTCGTCCGTCCCGCTTCTTTATCTGTATCGGCATTGAGCCCCCCTGATTATTAGATGAATTCACGAAGATCGTTAATAAACAAACCGCAACATATTGTGCATTGGCGACCTTAATATCACCATATATAGATAAGTCAAGAATTTTTTTCGTCTGTACTGTCAAAATGCAATGGAATTTTTGTCCCCTCTAAAATGGCAATAGCACTTCTGAACGGGATCTCAATGACTTGCCTTTCTCCGGCAAGCGTTGTATGTTCAGCGTCGACAGGGTAAGAAATAAAGGAGCTATAAATGGGCATTGAACAACTGCAGAAATTATCTTTAAAAGGTTTCATGGCGCCGGCGGAAGGAGCGCGTCTATATGAACTGGCGCGGGAAGCATCCCGCCGCGGGCCCTGTCTGGAAATAGGAAGTTATTGCGGAAGATCATCCGCTTATCTCGGCATGGGGTGTAAAGAGTCGGGGGGAATCCTCTTTTCCATTGATCATCACGAGGGCTCGGAGGAACAGCAGCCGGGGCAGGAATATTTTGATCCGGAACTATTCAACGAAAAGACCGGGAAAATAGATACGTTCCCCGCCTTTCAGAATGTATTGCGCGAACTGTCCCTCACGGATACAGTGGTCCCGATCGTCTCGGGATCATCTGTCGCCGCCCGCTTCTGGAACACCCCAGTCAGTTTGATCTTTATCGATGGGGGACACACCTTCGCTGCGGCCTTTGCCGATTATACATCCTGGATCTCCCACCTCATGCCCGATGGCTTTCTGGCAATCCATGACATCTTTGCCGATCGAACGCAGGGGGGCCAGGCGCCCCGCTGTATCTACAATATGGCCATCGCCTCCGGCCTTTTTGAAGAGCTGCCGATGACGGGAACACTGGGAGTCCTGCGGAGGACATCCTGCACCGCGATAACCAGCCGGGCCCAGCAAAAATGGAACGAGATCAACGGCTGATTGCTGTCTCTTGCGGCTCGGAGGTGTTGCGATTATTGTGCGTCCAGCGCCAGACACAGGCATCTTGAGAGAACGCAGCGTAAAGGTAGCCCTTTTCAATAAAATCTCGCACCGTTTTCCGGATAAGTTCTCCCTCGCTTCCGGTGGCCGCTTCAATCCGCCGGCAAAGTTCATTTTCTGCAAAGCCGGTATCGTCGCAACTTTCCACAACGCCCAGATTTTCAATCAAATCTTCCGATAGCAGGCGATAAACCAGTTTCATCCGGAAATGTCCCTCCACCTGCATGTCTATGTCCGGCGTGTTGGTTTTATTGTGATAGCCCTGCACCATCTCTTCCCATACCGTGGCGATCCTGCCCTCAAAATCCGCCACGAACTTATCCAGATCCGCAGGCGCAAGCGCCGCGGTTCTGACGATGGCCTTATTGGCGTCGTATTTTGTCCAGTCGTCGGTCATGATTTCGAGGTCGTACTTTTCCACCTCTTCGCGAACCGTGGTTCCGGGAAAAGGCGCCAGCAGATGATAGCCATACAGGGAACCAAGCTTGGAGGCAAACTCCTCGGTTTCCCGGAGCGTCTCCGGCGTCTCCCCGGGAAGACCGGCAATAAATGAAGTATGCGGAATAATTCCAACTTCACGACAAAGAGAAACCGCATACCGCACTTGGTCAAGGGTTATTTTTTTACGGATGCGCGTCATCATCTCCGGGTTTCCCGTTTCGACGCCGAAGCTGATACTGTCGCACCCTGTTTCGCGCATCAGGAGCAAGGTTTCTTTATCAACGGTATTTACACGGGCAAATGCGCTCCAGGAAAAGCGCAGTCCCCGACGTACAATCTCCTCGCACACCTCTTTCACCCTTTTGGGCGAGGAGACAAAAAGGTCATCGGCGACATTAATCCGGTCAATGCCGTAGGAAATGATCTGCTCAATCTCATCGACAACCAGAGCGGAGTTTCTCTTTCTCACGATGTTTCCGACCATCCGGCGTCCCTGGCAGAAGATGCATGAATAGGGGCAGCCGCGGGAGGTGATTATGCTGATGGAAAAGCCCAGCGCCTGATAGCGGGAAAGGGGAAGCAGGTGGCGCGCCGGCAGGGGCAGTGCATCGATATCTTCAATAAAGGGCCTGAACTCATTTACCTTTATCCCACCGTCAACCCGGTAGGCGATACCCCTGATGCCATCCATTTTTTGATGGCTCATACCCGTCGCCATCAGCTCGGCAATCGTTTCCTCACCTTCGCCGATCACGATTATATCTATTCCCGGATACGCATGCAGCGATCTTTCCGCAGTAAAGGAGACGTGGGGGCCGCCCATCATCGTGACAAGGGAAGGCCTGTATCTTTTTGCTTCACAGACAATTTCCGCCGCTCCCGGAAAATTGAGCGTCACCGAGGTTGCACCAAGGACGTCGGGCTGAAAGACGTCCAGCTGCGCCCGCAGTTTCTCCGGGGAATAACGGCTGACGATATAATCAAATATCCGCACCTCTGCTCCGGCCGATTCGAATGCGGCGGCCACATAGGTAACGCCGAGCGGCGGGGCGGGCGCCTCTTCCAGCGGATAGGGCGGCGCGACAATGGCGACTCTCATTAAATGCCTCCTGACATTAAAATTTCAACGGAATTGGAATTCAAGAAACATAGACCGGCTCTGTAACAAATCAATCGCGCTTTAATCATTGAATCTTCCCCCGGCCAAGGTGGGGCTTGCGCCATGAGACCCGGTCAATCCCCTCCGCGCGGGAAAAACAGAGAACGTATCCATCCGAGACAACTGTTATTTTTCATTAGCCCCCGGTCTATTTCCTCGAATTGTGCGGCCAGTGCCCCGGGGTCGACGAGCCAGTCAGCTCGCGTTTTCATGGGCTTATCGGTATCGAGGTACTTTACGACCACTGCCGGATTGCCTGCGGCTATCACATTTTCGGGAATATCGCGCACAACCACGGAACCGGCGCCGATAATGCTGTTTTTCCCAATCCGTACCCCCTTGCAGACAATCGCACTGTCCCCTATCCAGACATTATCCTCAATATGGACGGGGAGGGTATTGCCGACCGGGAGGCTCCGGTCATAAACCCCGTGCCAATCGGAATCGGTGATAAAAACCCCCTGGGCCAGCATGCAACTGGCGCCGATGGAGATTTTTGTGGCGGCGCTGATTCGCACACCAGGGCAAATAAGGCAGTAACTTCCTATCGCTACTGCCCCCTGCTCTCCCATTGCCGACCAGACGGTCAGACGAATCCGGCTGTCCGCGGTGGCAATAATGGTGCAGTAGTCGCCCAGCGTTACCGGGCCGCCGAAAATCTCCACAAACCACGGCTTCATAAAGGTGCATCCCCGCCCGAGGCTTTCGAACTGAGGGCGCAGAAACCAGTTGGCGTAGCTTTTCTGAAAATCCTGGTGCAGGCGCTTGATTATGTAGGGGCGATGGTCTCTTCGCAATTGCTACCCTCCCACACCATCCGGAACGGATCTCCTGCCTTCGGAAACCGGGGAACCCGCCGGGGAAGGGAATCTTGTCCCAACGAGACTGTTTTCCTTCCAGAATGAGTGGTTAAAAATCCGACCCGCCGGGGTTATGTTGTAAAGGGCGTCGCAGGCGAGAATAACAGCCGCCGCCGTCCACGAGGTTTTTTCCTCCGGCCAGATAACGCCGTCCGGAAAGGTCACACCCATCCAATAAGAGCCGTCTTCGTACCTTTTATCGATAATCCAGTTGAAGATGATCCGGGCCCGCTCTCTTTCCCCAATTGCGACAAGGGTTAGAACCAATTCCGCCGCTTCGGCAATTGTTACCCACGGCCGGTCGCTGACGCACCGCACTCCCCAATCAGGGACGACAAATTTCTCCCATAACCGGTCGATTCGGTTGCGCGCTTCCTCGCCCCGCACGGCGCCGCAGAGAACCGGATAATACCAGTCCATCGAAAACCTTGCCTTCATCATGTTAAACAAATGCGGACGGTCGCTGATTGCCTCGCCAAGTTTGCCGAGCGCCGCTTCCCAATCCGGACGTTTTTTATTGAGAAGGGCGGCAACGGCGATTGCGCACTTGATGCTCATATAAATGGAGCTCGATCCGGTCAGCAGAGCCATTGTGTCGGTTACCCCCTCGCCGTTTTTAGCCCAGGCGACTTCCCCCGTTTCCGCCTGCAAGCCGACTGCGTAATCAACCCCCTTTTCCATCGTCCGCCAGCAATGATGAATAAACCGCATATCCCCGGCAATCAGAAAAAAGTGGTAAAGTCCAACCGCCATGTAGGAGGAAATATTGCTGTCTTTCGTCCTGTCTTCCGGAACCCCGTCCCTCGTCGCCGACCACCAGCTCCCGTCGGGGAGCTGCGTTTCCTGAAGCCATTGATAGGCCTTTCTGGCCTCGGCAATGCGCCCGGCAACGGCGAGCCCCATCGCGCTTTCGACATGGTCCCAGGGATCGGTTTTTCCGCCTTTTGACCAGGGAATCTCGCCGTTGGGCTTCTGCAATCCGGCAATGAAGTCCGCCGTCAACTCCAGATCGACGACTGAAGCGGGGGCAAGATGTTGAGAAAATCGCACTTCCATCAAGTCATCCTTTTTTCAGATAAAAAACAACGCTCTTGCCGATCAGCGGATTGAGCATCCTGTCGAGCGTCCTCGTCAGCCCTGGTTTCCTGATAATATCCCACTCCAGAAACTTGCGATATGCCCTGACCAGCGGGAAATTGTCGTTTTTATGCCCCACCGCGCACTTGAGCCACCAGTACGGCGAGTGCAAACCATGTTTATAGTCGATCCGCCGCAAGCGGGCGCCGGCATTTTCAAGGATTCTGAGCAAGACATCCTTTCTGTAAACCCGGACATGCCCCCCCGCTTCCTGATGATACGCACCGGAAATTGCCCAGCAGATCTTCTCCGGAAAGAAACGGGGAACGGACACGACCAAATCCCCGCCGGTTTTCAGGACGCGCAGCAACTCGGAAACCGCCGTTTTGTCATCCTCGATATGTTCAAGCACCTCCGAGCAGATTACGACATCGAAAAAGCCGTCGGCAAACGGCAGATTCGCGATATTCGCCTGGGCGATTGCCCAAGTTCCGTCATTCTCGTCCGCCATGGCAGATAAAAAAGCCCTGGTTTTGCAAAGATCGTCCCATTTCAGATCTACCCCGGCCACCGTTGCCCCCTGCCGCCGAAATGCCTCGCAGACGTGTCTCCCCCCCCCGCAGCCGGCATCGAGAACCCGCGTCCCCGGTTCAAGCGAAATTCGCGCAAAATCAACGGTGAGCATCGATCGCCTCCCGGTAGACCGCGACGGTCTTTTCGGCGGCATGCCTCCAGGTAAGCGAGGCATTGACCCGGGCAAGTCCGGCTTCGCCGAGCTTCCGGCGCAGCTCCGGATTGTCGAGAAGCATAATAATCGCGTCCCGAAGCGCCCCCGCATCGCCCGGCGGCACGAGAATTCCCGCATCCCCGACAACCTCCGGCAGGGCGCCTCCGGTGGTGCTGACAACCGGTTTCCCGCAGGCCATCGCCTCGCCCGCCGGCATGCCGAAACCTTCGTAAAGAGAGGGAATGACGGCGATTGTCGCCTCGGCGTAATAGCGGGGAAACTCCTCGGCGGCGATCCGCCCGGTAAAGTGAACCGCCTCCCCCAGGGAAAGTTGCTGCACCAGCCGCTCCACCACCCCGCCTTTTTTCGGCTTGCCGATAACGACAAGCCGAATATCCCTTGTTTGGCGTATTTCCGCAACCGCCTCAAGGAGATATCTCAATCCCTTCAATGGCGTATCGGCGCTATTGGTCGTGATAAGCAGATTCTCGCGGCGCTCGACATCCGGCAGCGGATAGAAGTTGTCGGTGTTTATACCGTTGGGGACAACGCGAAACCGTTTGTGAGGAATTTTGAAATCATTTCCGATGTCATTGCGCGAGGCTTCGGAAACTGTAATTATATAGGGAAGTTTTTCGACGACCTTTTTTTGCATTTTCAGGAAGGAATACCAGCGCCTTACCTTCATTTTTTTGAGGAACCCGTCAGCTTCTTCCAGTTCCAGACTTCGATCGACGGTAATCGGATGATGAATCGTCGCGACAACCGGAAATCCGCCTCTGGAAATGGCCGAGAGGCCGTAAAAAAGGCCCTGATTGTCGTGGACAATGTCGTAGCTGCGGCGATTTGCTGAAAAAAAGCGGCGCGCCCGGACGCCAAAGGTGAAGGGCTCGGGAAAACCGCCTGATGACATGCTCAAAAACTCAAGCATATTCAACGGATATATCAAATCACGGACGCTTTCCGGTTTGAAGAGGTGTTCCGGATTGTAAAGGTCCAGCCCGGGAAGACTGTGGAGCCGGACTCCTGCGGGAAGCTCCGGATAGGGCGGCCCGGAAAGGACATCAACCTCATGGCCAAGTTCCCTCAGGGCGCCGCTCAGATATTTGACATAAACCCCCTGCCCACCGCTGCCGGGATTCCCCCGATAGGTCATCAGACATATCCGAAGATGCGAAACATCCTCTTTCGCAACATCATTTTTTTGCCTCTCCTGTCTCAATACTGCCCCATATTTGCCGATTTTTTATTGTCGGTGAATACATCCGGCCCGGTAAATTAGCAATCGAAAATTTGGCGCAAGAAGATTTTGAGTCGATAATAGCAGGGATCGGCACGCTGAACCCTCACATTTATTTGACATGAAATGCTCAATCGAATAGAAGGGAACCATAAAAAATGCAGGCAAATTGAATTTACGTTAACCATTTAATGATACCTCACCTTAAATAATTGCTTCAATTCTATGAATTCAAATAAATTAATTGTCTTTGACATGGATGGCGTCCTTATTGACGTTTCCGCTTCCTACCGGGAGGCGGTCCGAAAAACGGCGCGGCTGTTTCTGGCGGGGACAGCAAATTTCGACAAATTGCCGGATCCGCTGTTTTCGCCTGAAGAACTGCTGCGCCTGAAGCAGACCGGCGGACTTAACAACGACTGGGAATTGACGGCGCGGACAATCGACCTGCTTTTCACGCTGCTCGAATCTCCCGCCGGAAGCGTCCCCTCGGCAGACAGCGTTTCCTACAAAAATGCCATCCGCACCCATGATGCTCAAAAGCTCGCTGATTTTCTTCACAAATCCAGCGCTCCGCTGACGGATCTCGCGGCTCTTAAAAAGGGAGGCAAATCTTCTTTCGTGGAGCAGTGTTTCCGGGGCGATGTGAAAACCGGCAACATCATCAAGCGGATGTTTCAGGAAATCTATCTCGGCCCTGCCCTATTCCGGTCGGCATACGACCTTGAGCCTGAATTCAGCAGGGATGAAGGACTGATCGACAACGAGACCCTCCTTTTCAGCGCGGCGATTCTTGAAGACCTGGCCCGGCGCCACACGCTTGCCATCGCCACCGGCAGGCCGAAAATGGAGGCGGAGCACCCGCTGGAGCGCTTCGGAATTGGGAAGTTTTTTCGGGATGTCGTAACCCATGATGACTGCCTCAGCGAAGAAGAGTGGCTTTACAGTGAAAATAATCTTCGTGTTTCCCTGGAAAAACCGAATCCTTTCATGCTCGACCTTCTGTCCGAGCGGCTCGGCAACTCTTTCGACCAGCGCTTCTATATCGGCGACATGCCCGACGACATGCAGGCCGCAAAGGCATCAAAAATGAAATACCGCGCCATCGGCGCGCTTTTCCTTTCATCCGCCTCGCAAAACAGCCGGGATATTCTCATCAAGGCCGGCGCCGACGATCTAATAGACAGCCCCGCCTCCCTAACTGAAATAGTAGGCTGAAAGGGGTCAGAAGAATAGGGGTCAAGAATTGCCCCTACACCCTCTCCTTGAATTCCGTCCCCAAAAGCCCCTCGTGCCGGACCATCAGGATAACGATAATGATGAGAAAGGCAAGGGTGTTCTTGAAGGCAATGGTGATATAACCTCCGGCGAGGCTCTCGGCCACGCCGAGGATCAGACCGCCCAGAATGGCGCCGGGCAGGCTGTTGAGCCCCCCCAGAATGGCCGCCGCAAAACCCTTCAGAAACGGCTCCAGCATGAAAAAAGGATCGAGCAGCAACGCCGGCGCCA
>Ga0208373_1001346_pt1 | contig 33492 bp, 33 predicted proteins | sample RifOxyC2_FD_184036 | JGI IMG/M metagenome (GOLD analysis project Ga0208373, IMG submission 184036) | Soil microbial communities from Rifle, Colorado - Rifle Oxygen_injection C2 (SPAdes) | ecosystem: Environmental > Terrestrial > Deep subsurface > Rock core/Sediment | place: Rifle, Colorado... | reverse complement strand
GATGTCGTACAGGCGGCGAGCATCAGCGCCGAAACCTTTTTGGCGCCACCTTTTTCAGTTATGAAAAAGGTGGCAAAAAGGATCACGTAGGAATCGAAAACCATGCAATCAATCACAGCACTCCATCCATTCCATCACTCTCTCCGGATCATCCAACCCCTCCCCCACCCAATATCCCCTCAAGATTCCCCCCTCATTCACGACACAATCCACTCCTCCCTTTGCAAAAGAATCCACTCCATCGAGAAGCGGAAGAATGACTTTCTGGAGCGATTTCCCAACGATGTAGAGACGCCTGTCGAAGTGGAACATTTCACTCAAGCGTTCCGGAAGCTGACGCGCCGTCGCCGGATAGCGGTCCATGAACGCATCCATGCCCTGCAATCGGAAGTACGCGTTCCATTTCCGCAGAACTCCGCGTACATCCGGCACAGTTCCGAGGATGCCGTAGAGCTCGCGATGAGGAGATGTCCGCGGTTTGGTCACAGCTGCCATGCAGCATAGCAGAAGCCCCTGCCTCACCCCCCCTACCCCCCTCTCCGTCCCGCCCCAACATCACGCCTGCCCGGAGAGGGGGGCATAGATGACGGAACAAACAGCACACACTCCCCTCTCCCTGTGGGCGCTGGACGAGAGGGAGAGGGGCTGGGGGTGAGGTTGAAACAGCGGTACACTCAACGAAGACCATGTCCCTCCCACTCCTCGTCGGCACCCCCCTCCTCTGCTTCGCCTTCTGCGTGATCCTGCACCTGTTCGCGCTGAAGTTCTTTCCGCGATGGGGATTGCTCGATTTTCCGGAGCGCTACGGACTCAAGCGCCCACGCCTCCCCTACCCCACCGGCGTCGCCGCCGTGATCACGTTCCTCCTCTTCTTTGCGATCTTCGAATCCACCATCGCACTCAAGCCCTGGTCTCTGCAGGCCATCGGCCTCATGACCGCCATCGTGCTGCTCGCCGCCGTCTCCTTCGCCGATGATCGCAAACCCCTGCCCGCCGCAGGGCGCCTGGCAATCCAGATCCTCGTCGCAGGCGTCATCTTCCTCACCGGTACACGCATCTACACGCTCACCAATCCCCTTGCCTCTCTCGCCGGAGGAGACGTTTTCGCCCTCCATACCTTCGAGATCCCCATGGCGGCGCTGGGGAATCCGTCGCTCATCGGCATGCTCTTCACCGTGCTGTGGCTCGGACTCACGATGAACGCCCTCAACTGGTTCGATGGCATCCGCGGACAAGTGAGCGTGCTCTCGGTACTCGGGTTCCTCACGATCGGTCTGCTCTCCCTAAGTACGCGCGTGGGAGACTTCTCCCTCGGCATCATCGCCTTTGCGCTCGCGGGCATCGCCGCCGCCTGCCTTCTCTTCGATCGTCCGGCACCCTTGAGCCTTATCGGCGACACGGGCGCCATGTTCTTCGGGCTGATGCTCGGTGCACTCACCATCTTCACGGGCGGCAAAGTAGCCACGGGCTTCCTCGTGCTCGGCGTGCCGCTCATCGATCTGGGATTCGTGATCGTGCGACGTCTGCTCAAAGGCACATCCCCGCTGAAGGGTAACGAACAGGACGAGCACCTCCATCATCGGTTGCTCCGCAGGGGTTGGACGGAGTGGCAAATCATCGCACTCACGACCGCGCTCGGCGCCTCTTTTGGCATCGCGGCACTCTTTCTCTCCACGCTCCAGAAGTTCCTCGCCGCGTTCGCCCTCGTCCTCATTATGCTCTGGCTTTCGCTGCGTTCCGCCCCCGAAGCCAAATCCATCAGTCCGAAGACCTAAATGCCCGTTTTCTATCACCTCATCATCTACGTCCCTGTCGCCGCAGCCGACACCATCCGCAAGGCTCTCGCGGATGGCGGCGCAGGGCGCATAGGGAATTACGACAGCTGCTCATTCTCTGCGCGAGGCACCGGGAGGTTCCGCCCCCTCAAGGGCGCGCATCCCGCCATCGGCTCTATCGGGAAGATCGAGGAAGTGGAGGAGGAACGCATCGAAGCCCTCGTCGCGGGAGACAAACTCAAAGAGACATTGAAGCGCATCCGCGAGGTCCATCCATACGAGGAACCGGCGATTCATGTGTTGCCGATGGTGGACGATGAAAGCTTCTTAGCTGATTAGCTTCTTAGCTTCTTAAGCAGCAAGGCAAGCAGTCTGAATCACTTCCATCCCTAAGAAGCTAAAAAGCTACAACCTAAGAAGCTCACTTTTGGTACACCAACGGCCTGCTCATGGCATTGAGCGGTTTCACTTCGATGACCACGGTTCTGCGTCCGCGCGGGAGAACGTTCACCGTCGCCTCGCCATTGACGAAGTCGAGCGTCGAGAGCACTGCGGGGCGGAATTCCGCATCGCCATAGGCGGTGCGCAGGTAAATATCCTGTGATAATTCGGGGGATTTCACGACGCCGTTGTTGGCATCGAGCAGCGTCAGAGACACTTTCTCCCACCCGCGACCGGAAAACGTGCCGCTATGCGAGATCTGGACGGATGCCACTTTCTGCGTAGCCGTGACGGCAGCCGCGGCTGCATCGGTGGCAGCAACTGTCTCGCGGCTGCGAATGACGGAGTTGTCCTGCACGGAGATGACTGTCCGCTGACCGACGATGCGATTCACGGCACTGGCACGGGCGATCCTCGCCTGCATGCGCAGCGTACTGCGTGACTGGGTGATGGCTTGCCGCTGCACGGCTGAACGGATGGCTGTTGAAGAGGAAGAGGAAGACGAAGGGGTCACCGTTTCCTCTGGTTCCGTATCGTTGCTGGCAATGAGCGGACCGACCGACGAATAGTTCGCCTGGACGAAGAGCATCGGATTGACCGTGTAGACGGATCCGCGGGACTGGAAGAGCCCCGTATTGAGTGCCTGCAGAGATGTCAGCCCCTCCGCACGCGCCTCGGCATCCGAGAACAGCCAGTACGGATGCCACGGTGCGGCATCACGATCGATTTGGAAGTGCAGATGCGGACCGGAGACGGCCCCCGTTGCCCCGCTGTCACCGATGTGTTCACCCTTCTGCACAACCGCCCCCTCGCTCACGTAGATCGCACTCAAGTGTGCGTAGTTGGAATAGAGCGCCGTCGTCTTCTTGGGATCCGACGGATCAGGGGCATTGGGATGTTTGATGACGATCACCTTGCCGAAACCGCCACTGCTCGATTCCGAACGCACGACGACGCCATTGGCGATGGATCGCACCGGCGTACCGACCGGCATGCGAATATCCACACCCGGATGACTGCCCGTGCCCTCCGCGCCCGTCGTGTAGGAGCCCAGGTAACCGACGGAGTAGAGATCATTTCCGTAGCCGTGCGCTTTGCCGGCATCGCGCTGACTGACAGCATCATACCGTTGGAGTGATACCAGCAAATCCTTCGGCACCTGCCGGAAGGTATGAACGGAGGGATCGCCTCCCAACTGCGCCCAACGCTGCATGTCCGGCACCCATTCCACGGGAGTCACTGTGCCCGTGTACAGGATCGCGCTATCATCCACTTTGCCGAGAACGGACTTCCAGAAGACATACCAGCCATGCTGACCGATCATATTTCCGATGACGAAGGCCAGGAGCGACAGAGAAGCGATCCAGAAGGAGGCGCGCTGCGACAGAAAGTGGAATGCATGCGGCTCACGTCTGCGGTGAAGCGGCGTGGCCGAGAATCCCATGTTCTTGGACGAGGTGAGATGCATTATTGTCTTTGTATGTTGTAACTAGTATTATAGTATCATTTTTTCCTAATTCAGTCAATGACCGATCAGGCCACTATTTGGCTTCCAAATGCCGAAACGACTGCCTCAGCGGGCGCGTCGCTGGCACGGACCCTCTACACTCTCCCCGTGACCATAGGACTCAAGGGGGAGCTCGGTGCGGGCAAGACGACATTTCTGCAAGGACTGGCCAAAGGATTGGGAATCACAAGCCGCATCACGAGTCCGACGTTCGCGCTGGAGCAGCGCTACCAGACGGAACACTTTGGCGAGTTCCTCCACCTCGATCTCTACCGATTGACCGAGAACGAAGCCGGGGAGCTGGTTGCGGGCTCAGCAGAGAACAACGGTGTGCGGTGCATCGAATGGGCGGACCGATCCGCTGCGGTTCTCGCCGAATGCTCGATCGTGATCTCACTTGCGGAAAATCCGCCCCATACCGGCCGCATCCTCGAGGTGACCTATCGTGATGCAGCCATCCCATCGCGAGAAGACGTGCTGACATGGCGCAGAGAACTTAAGCTGCCGGAACTCATCGGCAAACACAGTGATGCAGTCGCCGCCGTCTGCGAAAGCCTCGGGGAGCACCTCCTCAAGCGCAGCAAACTCCTGCGGCCGATGCTGCTGAAACGCTCGGCGGAACTGCATGACCTGCTGCGCTTCGTGGATTTCCACCCCCAGCATCCCAAGCTCTTCGACCCACCGACGGACGCGCAACATCAGCTGTGGGAATCGTGGAAGCGGCGCTACCCGGGCATGATTCACGAAGCGGCCGCTGCGGCGTTTCTGCGCGAGCGCGGTTTCCCGGCAATTGCGAAAGTCATAGAAACGCACGGCCTGCGGGTCCCGCCGCATGTGCATACGACCATCGAGCAGATCCTCCTCTTCTACGCCGACAAGCGCGTGAAGCTCGATCAAATCGTCTCCCTGCAGGAACGTTTCGACGATTTCGCGCATCGTTACGGAAACGACCGGATCGAGGAGTCCAAACTCTGGCTGAGACAATCGAAAGAAATCGAGCGGGAGCTTTTCGAAGGCGCCCCACCCGTCTAGGATGGCAGACGTCATGGAATCCCCCGTCCTCCTCACCCTCCTGAGCGTCACCGCCGTGAGCCTGCTCTCGCTGATCGGCGTCGTGCTGCTCGGCCTGCAAGACGCTGCGATGCGGCGTCTCATCCTCTCCTTCGTCAGTTTCTCGAGCGGGGTCCTGCTCGGCGATGTCTTCCTGCACATCATCCCGGAATTGTCGTCTTCTCCCCTCTTCCATCCACAGTACACGCTGACGATGCTCGGGGGGATCCTCCTCTCCTTCACCGTTGAGAAGGGCATCCACTGGCAGCACTGCCATGTCCTGCCGTGTGAGGAGCACCACCATCCTGTGGGAATCCTGAGTCTCATCGCCGACGGACTGCACAACTTCATCGACGGCCTGCTCATCGCAGGAAGCTTCCTCGTGAGTGTGCCGCTGGGCATCGCAACGACCACCGCCGTCATCTTCCACGAAATCCCGCAGGAGATCGGCCACTACGCGCTCCTCATCTTCAGCGGCTACACGAAGACGCGTGCGCTCGCCTACAATCTCCTCTCCGCGCTCACGGCGATCATCGGCGCCGTCCTCATTTTAGTCATCGGGTCCTCCGTGCCGGCACTCGGCAACTACCTCCTCGCTCTCACTGCCGGCAACTTCCTCTACATCGCCGGAACGGACCTCATCCCGGAGCTGCACCGCGGCATGACGCGCTTCCTGCCGGCCCTCCTCCAGCTTGCTCTGCTCACTGCGGGAATCGCCGTGATGTACGGACTGACGATGATGGGATCGTAAACGTCGCCCAGCCCATTCGCATAGAGTATTAGGGGATACGTATTATGGGATATGGAGAAGCCATACTCATATCCCTTACTACATATCCCATATCCCATAATTGATTACATCCTCCAGGGAATTAATTCCCCCGCAAGAATATCTGCGATATGCGGCCAACCGACATGCAGGATCCACGGCGCGAAGATGACGAGGATCACTCCGAGCGTAATGCCGACGAAGCACATGTGATCCACCGGACTCCAGTGCTGACGCAGATGCGGATGCGCATGATCGAGATAACTGCGAACCTGTGCGGCAATCGTGAGGAAGCGATGGAGCATTTCCGTCTTGGGAATGACGGTCCCCACTGCTTTGATAACGGTAATCTCACTGCGCAATAGCGAACTCACGCCAATGAGCGCCACCGACGGATGAAGGTAGACGGAGAACACGAGTGCAATGAAGAGGAGGAGAAAGTCGACAAGACTCTCCCGCACGATTCCCTCCACTGTCAGAGACCACCCGTACCCATGCCGCTCGCGGTATTTCACAAAATCGAGGGCCATGTGCGCGACGATCAGCAGCAGGAAAACGCCGAGGTTGAAGAGTGAGGCGACAACGAGTGTCAGCACCAGATAGCCGGCATGAAACGCCGGCAGTTCATCATGCTGATGTGCGAACCAGCGCAGATGGGAAGTGAGGGTGTGCATGTTTGTGGTATTATAGCATAAATGTATTACTATGACAAATACCAGCGTCGCATATCCTACAGACAAAATACGAGTGATAACCTGTTCAATTCACCACCTTTTTCATAACTGAAAAAGGTGGTGCCAAAAAGGTTTCGGCGCTGATGCTCGCCGCCTGTACGACATCGACTCGTTTCGCGTCGCGCCGCAAACTCCTCACTCACTTCGTTCGCTCGTCGAACATGCGGCGCTCCCTGCGGGCGCTCACCTTGCCGTGTCGTACCACGGCGGCTCGCAGGGCGCCGAGGATTTAAATAGAAAACATAGCAGGGCGTTCCCCTTCCCCCCGTGCGCGCCATCTCCCTCCGAAAGGGAAAGGAGGGAAGGGGGAGGGAAACCGTAGGTTTCCCTCCCTGCTTGGCCGTCAGGAGGGTGAGGGGGGTGTCGGGGGGCCAAGGGAACCGGACAAGGTGCCCTGGCCCCCCGACGAAGAAGAATCGATAACCATGCACGAACATTCGAGCGATCAATATCGGCCGGACAAAGGTGGCAAAACTTCACTTCCTCACAATCTCCCTCACTCTCTTCAATCTCTCCCTCACCTCCGCCTCGAACCCGCGATCAGTGGGTGCATAGAAATCCTGCGGCTGCATGCCCATCGGGAAGTAGTGCTCCTTCACCACGCCCCCCGCATCATCATGCGGATACTGGTATCCCTTGTGGTACCCCTGATCGCGCATGCCCTTCACGGGAGCATTCCTCAGATGCAACGGCACTTCGAGTGTCGGAGCAGTGTGAATCACCTGCTTCACCGCATCCTTCGCCACCGTCACCGCATTGCTCTTGGGAGCCTGTGCGAGGTAGATGCACGCGTGCGCGAGGAAAAATTCCCCTTCCGGAAGGCCGACGAACTCGAAAGCTTGCCAGGCGGAGACGACGATCTGCAGGGCCCGCGGGTCGGCGTTGCCGATGTCCTCGCTCGCGAAGATCATCATCCGCCGGAAGAGAAACCGCGGCTCCTCGCCGCTTACGAGCATCTTGAACAACCAAAGGAGCGCGGCATCCGGGTCGCTGCCGCGCAGCGATTTAATGAACGCGGAGATCGTATTGTAGTGATCCTCGCCCGAATGATCGTAGCGGTGGCTGCGCTCCCGGAAGAGCTTCTCGATATCCTTCAGGGACATCTTCTTCCCCACGGTGAGGACGGCAAGCTCAAGGGCATTGAGGGCGATGCGCGCGTCCCCGCCCGCGATCGAAGCGATCCGGTCGAGCGCTTCCACGGAGATCTTCACGGCTCCGCCATAGCCTTCCTTATCTTCGAGTGCACGCTTGAGAACCGTGAGCAGATCTTGCTTCGCGAGCGGCTGCAAGAGGTAGACCTGCGATCGGCTGACGAGCGCGGAATTCACTTCGAAGTAAGGATTCTGCGTCGTGGCGCCGATGAGGATGACCGCGGCGCTCTCCACGTACGGAAGCAGCGCATCCTGCTGCGCTTTGTTGAACCGATGGATTTCGTCGATGAAGAGAAGAGTGCGCTGTTTGAGCGCCGTTTTCATGCGCTCGGCCTCCGTGCAAACCTCCTTCAAGTCCTTCACTCCGCTCGTTACGGCATTGAGTTGCACGAAGTGCGCCTTCGTTGCCTCCGCGATGATCTTCGCGAGCGTGGTCTTCCCCGTCCCGGGAGGACCGGCGAGGATGACCGACGACACCGTATCGTTCTCAATCGCACGCTTGAGGGGCATCCCTTCTCCCACCACATGCTCCTGCCCGACGAAATCCTCTATCTTTGTGGGACGCATGCGGTAGGCCAGTGGTGCCTGCGGTTCCATTGTTTGAATTGTAGGCCAGGCTCCATAGCGAAAGGAAGCGAAGAATGCTATAATAGAAGGCAATCCATGACAGACTTTACAACCATCATGAAAGGCTCGGAGAAGGTCATGACGGAGGAAGAGCAGAAGAAAGTCGGTCAGTCGACAGCTGCCAAGATGGACACAGAGCACGAGAATTTCTTGAAGACGGTCCTGAAGCTCATCGATTCCAAGGAGATCGATCCGGGCAAGCCTCAATCACTGCTCAGGCAGTCCGTCTACGACGCGCTGGACGCCAAGTGGAAGGCGAAGGTGGATATCGCTCTCGTGAATATCGCCAATCTCCTCGAACACATCGTTGGCTTCCGTCTCTCGACGCACACGCCCAATGAGTCACCCGAACTGCAGAACATGATCGAGCAGCTCTGGCAGATGAAGCAGCGCATCGAGAAAGATCACGACGTCTTCAAGTTTTAGATTCCCCTCCCCTTATGACAGACATCGAGAAGTTCAAAGCAGGCGAACTCGCGGAGCAGCAGGACAAGGCGCGCAAAACTATCGAGCGGCGCATCGAAACACAGGACCAGTCGACGCTGTCCCGTGACAAGATTGCGGGGGATCTGCGCAGCGTCATCGAAGAGCAGCTCCCTGCGGAAATGCAGAAGGGAGGCGGCAAATTGAAGAAGAAGCCTTTGCTCGCCGAAAAGGGCGTGAGCGAACCGAGGAAGGGAGAACTCTTGAAGGAGACTCCCGCCTCTCTCGTCGCCGCCACGCGCGCGACCGTGGAAAAATTGGACCGGTCCGATCCGGAGAAGCGCCTTGAGCAGCTCAGGGCTCTCGGCAGGGAGACCCTCGCGAAGTACGATCCGCAGACGCTCAGGGAGAATCGCGAAGCTCCGCTGGAACCGGAGGTACAGGCGGCATGAGAAAACTTCTCTGCCGGAGCTTTGACTCCTGTATATTTTTGTGATCTTATGTCGCGCCGTTCCATGCGCCAGCCACTCTCCTATTCCTGCAATGAACATGCACGTAACGTCGCGCAAGCGCACGTGGCCGCGCTTGCGCATCTGATCCCCGATGATTGCCCGCAAAGACTGGGGTTTGAATCCAAAGTAGCACTCGTCCTCAGACACTACGTCGACAACGTACAGTACACATTCCACGAAACTCTCTCGAGAGAAGAGGCGAGAAAGGCCGTGACGGACGACCGCGTCTTCCCCGGATTCCTCTGCTACCGGTCGCTCGATGACCTCGACGGCCCGGTTGCCGGCGCAGAGTGTCGTGTGCAGGTATTGGACCCCGACCGCGGCGCCGGGAATATGTGGACGATCTATAGTCCCCTCGTAGAACTCGGCTGGATGGAAGAAATCTTCACCCGGGCAATTGAGGACAGTTGCTCGGTAGCGGCAGAATTGGAGCAGTTCCACGTTTCAGCCAACATCGGCCGCTCCATATTGCTCTATAGAGACCGACAGAAGCGGACCTTTCTCGACCGTATCGGCGCCGCCATGGGGCGGGCGAACATCCGTGACAAACGTGTGCTTCTCGAATTGGTCGAGACGATCCCGCATCTCGAAGACGAGCATGTGGAAGTCCTCCGGCAGGCAACGCAGCGGAACATAGGCATATGTATTGATGACTGCGGAGAAGGCAACTCTGCAATCCTCCTTCAGGAATGCCGCAACAACGCGCTCCCCGTCCACACACTCAAAATGTGCGCAGGGATCACCACCGCTCCTCACGACCGTCAGCTCAGCGACGTGGAAACGTGGATGCAGCGCGCGGATGGGATGGATGTCCGCTCCCTCGTATTCGAGGGGTTCCATGGATCCCTGATCACTCCTGCCGCCATCGAAAGGCTGCAACGCACGAGAGAGAGAATGAAAGCAACGATCCCCTGGCACATCGAGGGTCCGGTCTTCGATGACTAAGTGTCTATCCATCGGATTCTCGGATCCCTCCTCCACCACGTCATCTGCCGCTTGGCATAGTGCATGGATTTCGTTTGGATGGTTTCCTCGAGAACGTTCCAATCGGGTGATCTCTCCTGCAGCGCCTCCATGATCTCCCGATATCCGAGACTCTTCATGCCGGGATCCTCCGACCCGTATCCCCGTACAGTAAGTCCCCTCACCTCCTCCACCCACCCCATCTCGAACATGGCATGCACGCGCGCCCGAATGCGTCTCGACAATTCCTCACGCGGACAATCCATGCCGAAGATGAGCAGATCGTAGCGGGACCGCCCCTTCGTCCGTGCAACGGACGGTGCCTTGCCCGTCTGAACCGCTATCTCGAGTGCGCGGATGAGATAGGGTTTGTTGTGCGGGTGCACCGAGTTCGCCGTTTCGGGGTCGATCTTCGCAAGCCTCTCGTGCAAACGTCTGCCGCCATCGGACGCATACTCGGCTTCCAGTTTCCTTCGGATTGCCGGGTCCGCATTCGCCGGGAATCGAAGGTCATCGACGACGGCACTGAGATAGAGCATCGACCCTCCGACGAGGAGGGGCACATGACCACGCTCAAGAATCCCATCGATCGTCTTCTGCGCATGTTCCTTGTACCACGCCGCTGTCACCTCTTCCTTCGGATCGAGGACATCGATCAGGTGATGCGGGACACCGCGCATCTCCTCCTTCGAAATTTTTGCAGTCCCGATATCGAGATGCCGATAGAGCTGCCGTGAATCGCCATTGATTACTTCCATCATTTTCCATTTTTCATTTTCAATTTTACATTCCTTTGCGATACGCATCGCAAAGGCGGTCTTCCCGCTCGCCGTCGGCCCGAGGATCACGACGAGAGGATGCACGGCGTCCTTCAGAAAATCCTTCAGCAGATGCTTCCAGTCCTGCGCGACCGAGGGGGGAGAAACAGACACCCCCCTATGCTATCAACGCGATGATTCTGAGGAAAACTCGAAATCATAAGAATTCTTTACATAAAGGTATTTTGCACCCTCTCCCCATGCTGCCTACTGCCGGAGAACCGCAAAAAACGATATACTGATACCGAAATCTCTCATCGTTCTAGCCCTCAATCCTCACCCTCCCCTCATGCCCCCCTCCATCTCATCCATTGCTGCCGACCTCACGAACATCGCGAAGGTCCCGATGAATACGCTCATCCCGACCGTCATCGAGAAGACGCAGTTCGGCGAGCGCGTCTATGACATCTACTCCCGCCTCTTGGAGGAGCGCATCATCTTCCTCGGCACGCCGATCAACGATGACGTCGCCAACTCGATCATCGCGCAGCTCCTCTTCCTCGAGAAGGAAGATCCGAAGAAGGACATCACGCTCTACGTGAATTCACCGGGAGGACAGGTGACTTCCACTCTCGCGATCTACGACACGATGCAGCTCGTGCAGCCGAAGATCTCCACGGTTTGCCTCGGCATCGCTGCTTCCGGCGCCGCCGTCATCCTCATGGGAGGCGAGAAGGGCAAGCGCTATGCGCTCGAGCATTCCGAGATCATGATTCACCAACCGCTCGGAGGCACCGAAGGACAAGCGACCGATATCGCCATCCACGCCGATCACATCATCAAGACGAAGAATCTCCTGAATGCCTTGATCGCCCGCCACACAGGCAAGAAGGTCGACCAGGTGGCACAGGATACCGAGCGCGACAAGTTCATGAGCGCGCAGGAGGCCTTGAGCTACGGATTGGTGGATAAGATCGTGAAGAAACAGGGTTAGGGTCAGGATGAGGGTTAGGGCTGATATTTCAACCCAGTGACAGTTTTCCTAATCCTAACCCTAACTCCTCACCTTCTTATTCTCCGTTCTCCATCCCGATCCAACACCGAACGACGAGCACGAAGACGATCAGCCAGATGAATGCGTTGATCGCTGCCGGCATGACATCCGCCATGGAAACGCCGGAGAGCACCGGTCGGAGCATCATCCCGACGGGGATGGAAGCGAGCGCGAGACCCGCCGCCCATGCGGCGATTTCCGCGTACATGCCGATGGCGAAGAGCGCGCCGCCGAGAATCATGAGGGCAGGCAGAACGTACGCCCAAAGCATTGCCACCGGCTCGAGGAAGCCCATGCCTTCACGGGCCATGGTGACGAAACCGCCGAAGGCCATGTAGTGCGTGAGACCGACGCAGAGCAGTGCGACGCCAAAGCTGACACGGACGACGACGGTCGCGATGCCCATCGGACTCCTAGGAAGCTGTACACGCATAGAAGGAGGGGGGAAAGAACTTCTTTTCACGAGAGTATACCCGCGGCTTTGATTGTTGGTTCATAGTTTTCTTTGTCGTGCAAGGCAAGATATGCCACCTTTGCCCGGCGGCAAAGGTGGCGCCAAAACGCCGGCGCGCCAGAGCTCCTCCGCCCGGCCCTGTGCCTCCTCGTCGACCCCTCCAGGGATTCGGGGTCGCCTCGTCGGCGAGCTGCTTCGCAGCAGGGCCTTCCCCTTCACCCCCCGTGGCGCGCCATCCAACCATGTTGATTAAAGGGAAGGGTGGGATGGGAGGGAGGGAAACCTACGGTTTCCCTCCCAGTTTGGAGTTAGGAGGGTAAAGGGGGCAGAGGGGGGCTTAGGGAACTTAAACAAGGTGCCCTGGCCCCCCGACAGAGAAAAAACGATAACCATGCAACAACGTCCGAGCGATCAATGTCGCCGGACAAAGGTGGCAAATTTCATATCTTTCAACCCTTGCAATTTTCAGAAAAATTCTGACAATGGGCGGCCAGTCTCTCCCCCTTCTCCCCTATGCCCGAACGACGCGAACAACTCTCCGATGCCGCGCAAACGCAGCGAAATGCCGCAGAGGACGTTGCCAATCGCCGCGATTTCCTTAGAATCAGTGCAATTTCCGCCGCAGCAACCGTCCTATCTTCTTCCTCCTGTACGAACATGGAACACCCGCACCACGACGATGATGAAGCCCCGGTAGAAGCGCATGCGCACAAGAAGCACGAAAGCCACGGTCATCCCGACATGGACAAGGAATTGTCCGCCCAGATGAAGCATCCCTTTCACACAAATCCGGAGCAGTGGCTCGAAGCGCACGGAAAGGATCTCGACGCCTGCTTCGACTGTTCGAACGAGCCCGTCACGGAAGTGGAAATCGTCTGCATCGATGAGCGCATGACCATGGCCCTCAAAACCGCCTCCGGCAAGCGCGTGCTGCGCATGGCGGGATCCGGCGTCCTCTTTTCGAAGGCGCTGACCGAGGATGAGGAAATCGAGGAACTCGCGGACAGCCTCGCCAAGTACGTCGAGGAGATCGCACGCTCAAGCGGCGTCGATGTAAGCGCCATCAAGCTCAAGATCAGCTCGCACCTCACCTGTGGAGCAGCGGCCAAGAAATTCGGAGCCACAAGTGCAAATCCCGACGAGAGCGCCCGAACATTCCAACGCAAGCTCGCGGCCGCACTCAAGAAGCGGGGCATCAACGCCGAATTCACCAATGACGCTCCGATGAACGGCAACACCGCACACAACGCGCTCGCAACGACCGTCGACTTAAGCCGCGGCCGCCTGCAGCGCACGCCCACCACCGTGGAAAGCGTCGATGGCATGGCACAGCCCATGACGCTCAATACGTTCGTCGTCTCCTCTCCGAGCGATGCGAAAGCACTGGAAGACGCGCTGCTCTCCTTGGATATCGCCTCCGGCTCGCACAGTTACGGCAAGAAACTGCGGCAGTACACCTTCCTCGTCCTCATCGACCCCGCGGATCCGAAGCGATCATGGCAATTCGTCTCCGATCTCACTGCAGGCGCGAGGCCGTTCGAAGCCAAAGGCATCAAGGTGAAAATCGTGACGCGGGAAGCGCCGGGCGTGAGGAATGAGGGGTAGGGTTAGGATCGAAGTTACTCCCCAGTGACAGTTTCCCTAGTCCTATCCTTACTTGATCGATGCCACTGCCGCCGAGATCTCGGAGAGCTCCGCCGTGATCTTCTCCTGGCGCGTGCGGTTGTAGGTGAGGGTCAGGTCTCCAAGTAAGCTCGTTGCGTTATCCGAGGCGGCGCGCATGGCGACCATGCGGGCGGAGTGCTCCGAAGCCGCGGTTTCAAGGGCGGCTTGGTAGATCTGCATTTCGGTCAGTTTCGGCAGGATCGTCGCGAGCACTTCGTCCTGCGACGGCTCGAAAAGGTACTCCCCCACTGCGGACTCCTTGGAGAGCTGCGTCTCTTCCACCGCGCGCTTGCGCTTGGGCAGGATGCTGAGGATCATCTCCTTGAGCTCGGATCTCGAGAGCGGGAGCAGGACTTTCACCGTCGGATCCTGCACGAGCGCCGAGATGCAATCCGGAAACAGGAGGACGACGTGATCGTAGGTGCCGGCGAGGAACCCCTCCGTCGCCATCTTAGTGATCGGGAGGATGTCGCGGACCGTCGGGTGCGCCGTCACTGCAGGGAACGCGGCGATGACGGACGCGCCGTTTGTGACAAGGGCATGCTGCCCCTTCTTGCCGACAGCGACGAAATCCACCCGCTCGAAATGCGGCAGACTCTTGAGGGACTTGAGATACTGTCCGGCCATGCGCGCCATCGCGGCGTTGAGATTGCCGCACATCCCGCGATCGGGGGTGAAGAGGATGGCGAGTACCTTCGTCGCTGGTTTCTCAGCGAGGTACGGGTGGAGTTCGGGGTGCACGTCTGCGAGACGCTCGAGGATTTTCCATGCCGAGAAAGCGTACTTCCGCAGCATCGTGGCATTGCCTACGGAACGGCGCATCTTGGACGCGGAGACCAGCTCCATCGCCTTCGTCACCTGACGCGTGGAGCGGATCGCCTTCATCTTTCGCCGAAGATCGCGGAGACTCCGGGGCATGGATGTTCAGTGACGGGACGAAGCGTGCTCTTTCTTGAAGGACTCGACGAGCCTCTTCAACTGTTCCTCAACCGCGGGCGTAACCTCCTTGCTCAGCTGATCGAGGACGTCGAAGTGCTTGGTCTTGAGCATCTTGAGGAACTTCTGCTCGAAGGACTTCACCTCCTCCACGGGAACGTCATCGAGATACCCGTTGACGCCCGCGTAGACGATCGCCACCTGCTCGCCGACCGGCATCGGCTCGTACTGACCCTGCTTGAGGATTTCCGTGAGGCGGGCGCCCCGGTCGAGCTGTTGCCGCGTGGCGGGATCGAGATCCGATCCGAACTGCGCGAAGGCCGCAAGCTCGCGATACTGCGCGAGGCCGAGACGGAGACTGCCTGCCACTTTCTTCATGGATTTGCGCTGTGCGGCGGAACCCACGCGCGAGACGGAGAGGCCCACATTGAGCGCCGGGCGGATGCCCTTGTAGAAGAGATCGGCCTCGAGGTAGATCTGGCCGTCCGTGATGGAGATGACGTTCGTCGGGATGTACGCCGACACGTCGCCGGCCTGCGTCTCGATGATCGGCAGAGCCGTGAGAGTGCCGCCGCCGTGCTTCTCGTCGAGGCAGCACGCGCGCTCGAGCAGACGGGAGTGGAGGTAGAAGACGTCTCCCGGATACGCCTCGCGTCCGGGCGGACGGCGGAGCAGCAGCGAGATCTGGCGGTAAGCCCACGCATGCTTGCTCAAGTCGTCGTAGATGCAGAGCACGTCCTTCCCCTGATCGACGAAGTACTCCCCCATCGCGCAGCCCGCGAACGGGGCGATGTACGAGAGGGCCGCCGGCTCGGAAGCGCCCGCGGACACGACGATCGTATAGTCCATGGCACCGCGTTTCTTGAGTTCGGAGACGATCTTCGCCACCTTGGATTCCTTCTGACCGATGGCGACGTAGATGCAGATGACCGGACGGTCGCTCGACTGCGTTTCCTTCTGATTGACGATGGCGTCGACGACGAGCGCCGTCTTGCCCGTCTGGCGGTCGCCGATGACGAGCTCGCGCTGGCCGCGTCCGATGGGGATCATCGTGTCGACGGCCTTGATGCCCGTCTGGAGCGGCACGGTCACGGACTTGCGTTCGATGACGCGCGGCGCGATCTTCTCGATGGGGTTGCGCTTCTTGGACTGGATCGGCTGGCCGCCGTCCTTCGCCTCCGCGAGCGCCGAGACGACGCGCCCGATCAGCTGCTCGCCGACCGGCACGGAGAGGACCTGCCCCGTCGCTTTCACCGTGTCCCCCTCCTTCACCGTCGCGAAGTCGCCGAGGATCATCGCTCCCACGTGATTCTCCTCAAGGTTGAGCGCCACGCCCATGACGCCGTGCCCGAAATCGATCATTTCGAACGATCCCACTTTGGAGAGACCGCTCAATTTCGCGATGCCGTCTCCGACTTCGATGACCGTCCCGACGTGCTCGTGGGACGTCTGCGGTTTGTAGGAGGCAACGCGCTCTTCGAGAGACTGAAGCAGGGATTGGCTGAGAGACATGGGAAGAAGGGTTAGGGTTAGGACTGGGGTGAGGGGTTACGAAGGTCCTGCATGGCCGTGAGGAGCAGGGAGCGGACGGTATATTCAAGGCGCTCATCGCCGATCTCGACGCGCACGCCCCCGATGAGGGACGGCTCGACGTGCTGCGCCGCGATATCCGCGGAACGCGGCAGCGCTTTGAGCGCCGCTGCGAGAGAGTGCATGCTCTGCTCGGCATGTTCTTTGGACGCGAAGACAACCGTGACCGGCTCGCTCCCGCCGAGGGCGATAGACGCTTCTTTCAGTAAGCGCGGAAAGATGCGGATGGCGCTCTTGAGGCCCTTCAATTCGAGGAGCGCGAGTGCCGCCTCCGCGAGCAACGGTTGATCTTTCTCGGGAATCTCCCGGCTCAGCTCGATGCAAGCACGCGCGATGCGTTGTGCGTCCGTCTTCATTTCAGGAGTGCGGGAATGTCCTTCTTGAGGGATTCGAGGATGCGCGTCTGGTCGGCGGAGGAGAACTCGCGTACGAGGATCTTCTCGCTCAAGCCGACGATCACTCCGGCGATGCGCCCTTGCAACTCGCTCAGTGCCCGGTCGCGCTCTTCGGCAACGGACTGCTTTCCGCGCTCCATGAGGAGAGCCGCCTCCTTGCTCGCACGCTCGAGAATGTCCGTCTGCACCTGTTCGGCCTGTTTCTTGGCGGTCTCGAGCAGCTTGCCGCACTCGGCATCGATCTTCTTCAGTTTCTCGATGCGGATCGCTTCCATCTCCTTCGCCTGCTCTTCGAGCTTCTTCGCCTTCTCCGCCGCCGCGCGGATGCGCTCGGTGCGGTCATCGAGGAGCTTCAAGATCGGCTTGTAGATGAAGAAGCCGAGGACGCCCGCCACGATGAGGAAGTTCACGATCTGCGCGATGAGCAGACCCCACTGAATGCCGAGTTTCGTAAGCAGTTCCATAGTGAGGACTTAAGGGTAAGAGTGAGAAACAAGGAGTGCACCTCCTCGCAAAACGCCGATCTCAGGAGCAAGTCTTTAGACGAACTTGATGATGAGGGCGACGACGAGCGAGTAGATGGCGATAGCTTCCGTGAACGCGACGGCCAAGACCATCGGCGTCTGGATGCGGCTGGCAGCCTCAGGATTGCGGCCGATCGCGTCCATCGCGCGGCTGGCCATCCAACCGATGGAGAAGGCCGGCATGAAGGCGCCGCCCACCATGGTAAGGGCTACGAGCAAGTTCTTGTCGAGCACATTGGCGACCTGTGCCGCCGTGTTCGCAACTTCTGCGGGTTCCATAGGAGAAAAGTGGGAAAGGAGTGAAAAAAGGCGGAAGGATGGTACTGAAGCCCTTACGCTTAAGCAAGGGAGGAAGATTCTTTAGGTGAGCGCGGGGGAAGGAGAAGCGTGCGCATGGGAGGAGGATTCATGATGCTCGCCATGCCCCGTCGTCCCCATTTTGATGAAGACGAGCGTGAGCAGCGAGAAGACGAGCGCCTGGATGAATCCGACGAAGAGCTCTAAGCCCATGAAGGGAATCGGCGCGAGGTACGGCATGAGGAAACTGATGACGACGAGGAGCACTTCGCCCGCGAAGATGTTCCCGAAGAGACGGAAGGTGAAGGAGATGACCTTGGCGCACTCCGCGATGAGCTCGAGGATGCCCACGAAACTCCCGATGGGATCCTTCCAGGGCGCCACGAAGAACTTCCCCGCATAGGAGAAGAATCCGAGCGCCCAGACGCCGTAGACCTGCGTGGCCACCACGGAAATGATGGCGATGGCAAGCGTCATGTTCACATCCGCATTCATGGAGCGGAAGATCGGCAGATTCAGCATTTTCCCCTCGTGCTCGCCGAGAATCGTGATGCTCCCCACGCCCGGCAGGATGCCCATCCAGTTCGCCGTGAGAAGGAAGATGAAGATCGTCGCGACGATCGGGAAGAAGCGCTTCGTTTGCTTGCGATCCTGCACGATGGAGTCGAAGAAATTGAAGAGGGCCTCCACCATGATCTCGATGAACCCCTGGAAACGCCCCGGCACTTCGCGATAGCGCGTGCGCCGAACGAAGTACGCGACGAGGAAGAGGACGGCCATCGCGAGCCACGCCATGATCATCGTATTGCGTACCGGGAAACTCCCGATGTGAGCGAGGGTTTCGGAGGCCAGCGGCGGTGTCTCGAAGTGAGCCATTTTTACTTCTTGGATGGGGAGAGGATGGTCTTCAGCTTGCGCTTGAGGCCCACAGTCGTGATGACGATGGCGAGCACGAAGCCGATGAGCAAAAGGAGCGGAGACGTCCCGAACGTTCGGTCGAGGTACGCTCCGCCGAAGCCGAGAACCGCGATGGGGATCGCGATGATGAACCCGAGATCCCACGCGAGCCGGACGGCCAGGAAAATGGAAGGTGGGCTATCGGGCCGCTTCGGGGAAGGAGTGGAAGGCATGGATCATTGTTCATCGGAACCGGGAACCGGCGGGGTGATCCCTCTGTGGGAACGGTGGCGCCGGATGACCTGGAGGCGCGCGAGCTCGCGGTCGAGGATCGCGGCGGCTTCCGCCACGCCCTCCGCATCGGCTCTTCGCTCCTTCATGAGCTTCTGCGCATCTTCCTTCGCTTTTGAAACGGCAGCCTCCTCCAGCTCCTCCGCGCGGTCAGCCGTGTCGACGAGAAGGCGGATGGACTGCCCGTCGATCTCGATGACGCCGCGGGTGACGGCGAAGAGGTGCTCCTCCCCGCCCGCGCGCACCGTGACGGTGCCGGGGGTGACGATGGAAATCAGAGGGATGTGGTGCGGAAGGACGGTGATCTCGCCCTGCGGCGTCGGGATGGACACGGCATCGGCCGTCCCCTCGTAGACGGCGCGTTCCGGCGTGATGATTTCGACGTGAATCTGCATGGATCAGGCGGAAACGTCCTCGATGCCTCCCTTCATATAGAAGGCTTGCTCGGGAATGGAGTCGTACTTGCCGTCGAGAATGGCCTGGAAGCTCTTCACCGTCTCGGTCCGGCGGACGAACTTCCCCGGGGTCCCCGTGAAGGTCTCTGCGACGAAGAACGGCTGAGAGAGGAATTTCTGGATGCGGCGCGCGCGGCGCACGGTGAGCTTGTCCTCGTCGGAGAGCTCCTCCATACCAAGAATCGCGATGATGTCCTGCAACTCCTTGTAGCGCTGCAGCACCTTCTGGACGGCGCGGGCCGTGTCGTAGTGCTCCTGACCCACCACCTCGGGCGTGAGGATGGTGGAGGTGGACTCGAGCGGATCGACGGCCGGATAGATGCCGAGCTCCGTGAGGGAGCGTGTGAGCACGATGGTCGAGTCGAGGTGCCCGAAGGTCGTCGCAGGCGCCGGATCGGTGAAGTCGTCCGCCGGCACGTAGACGGCCTGCACGGACGTGATCGATCCTTTCTTCGTCGAAGTGATGCGCTCCTGCAGCTCTCCCATTTCGTTCGCCAGCGTCGGCTGGTATCCCACCGCGGACGGGATGCGTCCGAGGAGGGCCGACACTTCGGAGCCCGCCTGCGTGAAGCGGAAGATGTTGTCGATGAAGAGCAGCACGTCCCTGCGTTCCTCGTCGCGGAAGTACTCCGCGCAGGCGAGCCCCGCGAGCGCCACGCGCAAGCGCGGTCCCGGCGGCTCGTTCATCTGGCCGAAGACGAGCGCCGTCTTGTCCAAGACGCCCGACTCCTTCATCTCATAGTAGAGGTCGTTGCCCTCGCGGGTGCGCTCCCCCACTCCGGCGAACACGGAGAGGCCGCTGTGTTCGGTGGCGATGTTGCGGATAAGCTCCTTCACGACGACGGTCTTGCCCACGCCCGCTCCGCCGAAGAGTCCGACTTTCCCTCCTTTGAGGATGGGACAGATGAGGTCCACCACCTTGATTCCCGTCTCGAGCACTTCCGTCTCGGTCGATTGATCCATGAACGACGGCGCCTCGCGGTGCAGCGGGTACCTCTTCTTCGTATGCACCTCGGCTTTGCCGTCGATGGCCTTGCCGAGAACGTCGAACATGCGTCCGAGCGTCTCGGGTCCGACGGGCACGGAGATCGGCTCGCCCGACGACTCGACGTCGATCCCGCGCTTCAGTCCGTCCGTTGATCCCATGGCGACCGCGCGGACCATCCCGCCGTCCATGTGCTGCTGCACCTCGAGCGTGAGGACTTCGGAGCCCATGTCGACCGTCAACGCGGCGTAGATGGGAGGAAGTTGATCTTTCGGAAACGTGCAGTCCACGACTGCACCGATGACCTGAGCGACAGTTCCTTTCATGGAGATTGAGGAAAAATGTAGGCCGCGACATCCTAATGGAGGGCGCAATTCCTGCCAAGGGTTCTTGGTAGACGTTTTGTATTCAATGCCTTTGCGCGCACTTCGATTCCTTCGTGATTGCACGGAATGCCTCCTGCGCAGTAGCCTTGCACGTATGTTCGCTCTCCTGAAGTCCACGCCGCTCGGTCGGCGCGGACGGCTGACGACCGCCCACGGCGCGATCGAAACCCCCTTCTTCATGCCGGTGGGGACGGCGGGGGCGATGAAGGGCATCACGTTCGACCACCTGCTCTCCCTCGGCACGCAGGTGCTGCTCTGCAATACCTACCATCTCCACCTCCAGCCGGGCGAGGAGATCGTCGCCGGCGCCGGCGGCCTGCACCCGTTCGTCGGCTGGGAGAAGCCCATCCTCACGGATTCGGGCGGCTATCAGGTCTACTCCCTGCGCACGATCAGCGCGATCACGGAAGACGGGGTGCAGTTCCGCTCGCACGTAAACGGCGACCTGCATTTCATCGGACCGAAGGAGTCGATCGAAATCCAGTGGAAGCTCGGCGCCGACATCATCATGTGCTTCGACGAATGCCCGCCGTCCACCGCTCCCCGCGCGGCGATCGAAGCGGCCGTGGACCGGACCATCCGGTGGGCGAAGGTCTGCAAAGAAACGCATCTGAAACTGGCTGAAGAGAATCAGCGTGTCATCCTGAGCGGAGACGAAGGATCGACACGCTATGGCAAACGTGATGGTTCGCCCCTCGACTCCGCTCGGGGTGACACAAGCTCACCATATCAACACACCCCTCTCCTCTTCGGTATCGTCCAGGGCGGGCTCCACCAAGACTTACGCGAGAAGTGCGCGAGGGAGCTCATTTCGATCGGCTTCGACGGCTATGCCATCGGGGGGCTCGCGGTCGGGGAATCGCCGGACGAGATGTTCGCCGTCCTCTCCGTGGTCTGTCCGCTCCTGCCGGAGGATCAACCCCGCTACCTCATGGGCGTGGGGGAGATCTCGCAGATGAAAGCGGCGATTGCGAAAGGCATCGATATGTTCGATTGCGTCCTTCCCATGCGCGTAGCGCGCCACGGGCAGGTCCTCCTCTCGGACGGCTCCTCCATCAATATCGAGAACAGCGCCTATCGCACCGCCCATGTTCCCATCGACGCCGACTCCCCTTCCTCCTTGAGCCGCACGCATTTCAGGAGCTACCTCCATCACCTCTTCAAGTCCCGCGAGCGCCTCGCCGAGACTCTCGCGCAGCTGCAAAATCTGGGGGTGACGCTGAAAGCGATCCGAGAGCTGCGGGAGAAACTGTAACTCACTCTTCCTTATGCCTATGAGACAGAATAGCAAGCGTGTTTATTGGCTTCTGGGCGCGGCAAGCATCCCCTTCCTCGTCAAAATCGCCGTGCTCTCCTTGGGGGTGAGCGGCTACCTGCTGCAGTCGCTCTACAAAGTCTTCCAGCTGATCGTGCCGGGCGTGTGGCGATACCGAGACGGCAAGACGGGGGCGCGGATAGTCTGGCCGACGGATGAACCTCGTCCTTCGGCGGTTCTCTGGATCATGGCGACTCTCATCGCCCTCGTCCTCTCTCTGAGTGCCATCGTCGCCCTGCAGCTGCTCATCCCCCTTTTCCACCTCGATCCCGAGACGCTGCGCCGGGGGCTGGACGCCCGTTTCGCAGTCGGTCCGGTGGGCGCGGTGGCGGTTGTCGTCTTCCTCTCTTTCTTAAATTCCGCGCTCGAGGAGCTGCACTTCCGCGCGTGGCTCGATCGTGAGCTGTCGCGCAGCACGGGAGACACGATCGGTATCATCACCTCCGCTTCCCTCTTCGGCTTGATGCACGGATTGATCTTCCTCGGCTTACCGGATGTGCCCACGTCACTCATTCCGTTGGCCATCATCGGCCTCGCCATCGGAGGCATCTGCTGGAGCCTGCTCCTGCGAAAATCCGGCGGGATCTACGCCGCATGGTGGAGCCACGGACTGACCGACGCCCTGCTCCTCGGCTGGGGTCTCTCTTGGCTGGGATACCTATAAGGAACCGCCGAAAAACACGTCATGGTGAGCGCGTCAAACCATGACGCTCATTCCATTACGCCTGGATCTTCGTCACCTCCACCTCCGTGTAATCCTGCCGGTGGCCGAAGAAGTGCAATTGCCGCTTGCGCTTGCCGTGGATCGCTCCGCGCACCTTGTCCGTCTTGCCATGCGCGAGCACCTTCACCGTAACCGATGCGCCGGCGACGAGGGGCGTCCCGATCGTGACGGCGGCCTTGTCCTTGGAAATGAGCATTACCTTGTCGAAGGTCACGGTCTTGCCCGGCTCGGCTTGGATGAGCGGCACCTTGATCTTGTCCCCCTCGGAAACCTTCTCCTGGAAGCCGGCGATGGAAACGACTGCGAACATGACCGGTGCAGTGTACGGAGGCGGGTGGGTGTGAGCAAGACAAAAATGAGGGATCAGTCGGTGGGTGCTGATGGTGTGAGACTGTCGGGTTTCAAGAACGGAAAGGCGGCACACTTTCAAGGATTGATCTGACAGCCTTCAATACTCGCTCTGCTTCCCTTCGCCTTACGGGTTTATCGCTATGAACAGCTAGGTTCCGTATCTTCCGTAATTTATTGACCTGATTTGCTGCTCTTTTATCAAGAATTTCATGCTTAATAGCAACTTCAATAATACGACTTGGGCTAATCCCCTCTGTGTATATGCCTACTTTTTGAAGTAGTATTTCTCTTAAAAATATTTCTAAAACCTTAAATGATTCCACGATGGCCTCCCCGTAGAACTTATTTTCAAACAACTGCAATGCATGCTGTGAAGCATGAGCTTTATTTTGATCGATATTTTCTATCTCCTTTTTTCTGCGTTCATTCTGCTGAGAAACTGCATTAAAAATTGCGAGGGAAACGGCGAAAATTCCACCGAAAATATCAAATGCTAAGACTGCAGGCATGAATTTGTTAGGAGGCGTTGGTATTATTGGCACTATCCAAAGCAATAAAATAAAAAGTGGAAATAATATTCCTAGTGAATAAAACATATTGGCTAGAAAACCAGCTGTTTTGAACACAAAAGAATTTTGGAATCTCGGATAGTTAAACTTTAAATAATGAATCGCAAAAAAATAAACTGACAAAGATAAAATACCGATGAAAAATAGGAATAGAGAAGATAGCGTTGGCGTTCTTTGCCCAATTTGAAGACGGATCTGCGAGAGTTCCTCCTTATATGAACTGAATGCAAGAAATGCAGCCATAAGCCCTACGACAAATATTGCCTTATCTTTTATCTGATCATTTTCCATATTCAATGTAATCTTAGCTTTACTGATAATTAAAGTAAAAAATATGAGGATCGGATCTCTGGTGGAACAAAACCACTGATGCAAATTATTGCCCCTCCTTCCGCTCCCACGTAATTACCCCAAAAAATGAAATTTTCTTTCCTGTTTTAACCAGCTCATCCAAATATAATGCAATGATTCCAATAGCAATCAGGGTCACTGCTTGATTGGAAATTTGGCTTTTAACAAAGATATCAAAAATTACGACGGCAAAAATAATGAAAGGAATCATGCTCTTCAAACCGAAAGCTGCCAGAAGAGGAAAACAAGATCTGCTTACACTGTCTGTTAAACTTTCAAGAATTAAAGTAAGAAATGTCATTTTTGGATCCCCTTTCGCTACCTCTGGAGATCTAACCAATTTTGACGGTATTACCTTTATTAATGAAAAAATTACTAGAATTAGAAAGATCCAATTGTTCGAAAAAAAGTTAATGAATGCACTGTTCGATATCATAGGTCGTCAATATTACAACATAACAAAACAATAGGGTAGAGCTTCTGTACCACAATCACGTGCCCATATTGGCGCCGCCATGCACCCGAGCGAAGCGAGTGGTGCATGGCTGGGGAGGAAGGATTCGAACCTTCGAATGGCGGCTTCAAAGGCCGCTGCCTTACCACTTGGCGACTCCCCAGTATCTTCGAAGAGTGTACCAGATAATGCATCTCCATACGTCCTCAGTTTATTGAAGAACCCCACGCTCCCCTCTCCCGCACATTGCCCCATCTTTCCCCTTGTTGCCCGGATGTCGAGAGAACTAGACTCATCCCCTTATGTCCCCGCACATTGGCTCCGGCATGGGCATGCGCATGGAAGAGAGACTGGAAGCGAGACTGGAACAGAGAATGGAGATGCAGCAGATCGCTCAGCTGAGCCCGAACATTCGGCGCCCTCCGGGGAACCGCTACCGACAGGACCGCATCCGGCACTTCACCACGCAGCGCCTGCAGGCGCTCCTGCGCCGGGGAGCCGGGGAAGTGGTCGTCGACAAGGCGCTGACGGCATTCCTCCAGAAGATCGAAAGGATCATGCCGTTCGATGACTTCTTCTTCGACGAGGAGGCGCACGACAAGTTTCTCCGCGGCGAGATGCCGGAAGCCGTCTATCTCAATCATGCATCGGTCGGCGTTCCGTGCGCCGCCGCGGTGGAGAAGGGACGCCGCGCCCTCGCGGCAGAGCAACAACTGCTGCGCGATGGCGAGCCTGTGCTCGCGCAGGCGCTGAGCGAAGATCTGGCTCGCAGACTCCGGAAGAAGCTCGCGATGATGCTCAAGGTCGAACCGCAGAGCATCGTCCTCACACGCAATATCGGAGAAGCCACCGTCATGGCCGGCGCCCTCGACGGCACATACTCACGGAGAGGAGATAAGGGGCCGGTTGCATTCGCCGACCCGACGCACATCTCCACGATGGTGAACATGCTCCTCGTCAGCGACCCGGGCAACGTCTACGGCCGCGATCCCTATAGCACGTTCCCCACCCACTTCCGGGAGCGTGGCCCGCAATACAAGGAAGATGAACTGCAGCGATGGCTCGGTCAGGATGCATTCATGATCTTCGCGGTACGAGGGAAAACGGTGAAGCAGATACAACGTGAAGTCGACACGCATCTGAAGCCCTGTGAGCCAAGGGCTGTCATCCTTCCGCACGTTCTGCGCGAAACGGGTGAAGAGCTCCCGATCAGCACCATCGGAAGATACATCCAGAATCATCTCTGGACAGCATCTGTCATCGTTGACGGAGCACAGGCCGTAGGGAACATCGACGTTGATGCGGGGGAGCTCCTCGGCATGAAATCGCCACGCGCGGCAGCGGACTTCTACGTAGGCGGCCTCCACAAAGCAATCGGCGCACCGCCCATGGGCTTCGTCGCGTTCGAATACCGTGGAACGACCGGCGACGAAAGACTGAGTCGACTGCGTTACGGAGGCAAGGGCGACTTCCTGATCCTCCATGGCATGTTCGACCCAAGCCTCGGCGTGCCGACGACCGCGGATGATGCTCTCTCGGCAGGTGACCTCTACGGCGCGCTTACGCAACTCGAGCAACTCGAGCGTGCCGACCGCATCCGCGATCTCAGGGACGGCCCCCGGATGAGCGTGTACTTTCTCATGCTCGAGCGCTACCACCGCCGCGAGACGTTCCAGAAGCTCCTCGAAGCACGCTTCGGAGAACGGTGGACGGGAAAGGATGCCCTGCAGTTCATCAAGCCGATCCATAAGGCAACATCCCTCATCCTCACATTCCGGTTCCCGACCGTGGACATGCGCACGCTCACCGAACGCCTCTCCAAACAAGGAATCTTCCTCACCTACACCGAATCGTACGATGCCATTCGCGCCTCGTTCTCCCCTGACAATAACGACGAGCAACTGCGTCACTGCGTCGAAGCGATGGCCCGAGAAGTGGAGCAAATGGAGAGAGAAGGTCCGACCGCTCGTGTTCAAGAGGAGGGCAGGCCACCGAAGAGCAGCATTGACGAGTTGTCGTGATGAGCGAATAATCACACACTTTCCATCTACTGTGGGGATTTCTCGTGCAACGCTCGGGTCCATGGAGGACGCTCTCGCCCAAGCGTTCCTCGCTCACAGAGATTCTATCAACCCCGATACACCATCCCTCAAGGAACCCTTCGACTTCCTCTCGGAACTGCAGCGCACACGGAGCGCTCTTCGGGAATTGCTCCCATCAGCAGGAATCGACGGGGAGATCCCCCAAGAACGTCTCGAAGCGACGATCCACATGCTCGGACTCTCGGAGCAAACAATCCAGGAGGTCTCGAACGCATGTCGCGCACACTGCGATGTGACGCTGCGCCTCGACGATGCGGATGCGCGCCGGTTCGACCAGGAGCAGGGGCGGCAGACGATCCGCAACCTCTACAAGGAGGAACCGTGGGCGATGGACGGAGCCAAATTCCTCGAGGAAATGTTCTCTAGGAATGAAAGATGGGCACGGCTGAGGAAACCGGACCGCCCGCAGGTCGCCCGACTGGAACACATGGTGACCGAGACGTTCGGCGAGCAGTACGGCCCCTTGGTCTACGTGCTCCTCAACTTCATGGATCAGGACATGCCGCAGCTTGCAGCCCTCACCGAAACGCAGTGCCGGTTCCACCGTGCCTCCGTAAGCGCCGCAGAACCAGGGAGCATCACCGAATCAGCCGCACAGCAGGCTGCAGCAATCTTCAGGGGGCGGTGCCAGACCCCCGCCGCACCGGCGGACGCTCCGGATCCTCCACACTTCTTCGGGCATCTAGAGCGCTTCCTCCGCGTCTTCGGGGATGTGAGCGCCTCCGTCATCGGACACACGGAAGGAACCATGTACGGCCGCTATGGGGAATTCCCCCGCTCCGTGCAGGATGCCGAGCGGCGATCCCTCGGCGCTCTCCGAAGCGTACTCCTCAATCCCGTCCTCCAGACGAACGCGGCGGCATCCGTGGATCTCTTCGAGATGCTCGCGACGGCGTGCCGCAAGGATCCGAAGAGCCACCCGTGGTTCTGGCGTGGGAGCCTCGATGCCACCCCCTTCTCCGCGGAATACGTGGACGACCTCCTCTCGCGCGAGATGCCGCGCAGAGTCCTCGGAGAGACGTTCGTCGCCCTCAACACACTCACGATCAGTCCACGCATTCCTGACGAGGTGGCCGTGCGCATCCTCGACCCCGCGCAACTGCACACCGACCCGGAGATGACACACCGTGCTGACCGGCTCCTCGCCCGTCTCCAGCATCTGCCGAAGAAGAATGAACAGGAGACATGGCGGCAACCCGTCCTGCGCCGTTCGCTTCAGATCGCGCTCCACCGTGACGATCCCCACCGCCTCCTCGATATCCCTTTAAGCAACGGGCAGTACCGCGACTGGACGATCCGGGACCTCCTCATGCGCGTATGCTTCGCCCGCTTCCCAGATGCGGAGATCATCCTCGACGAGGAGATCATTCTCGAAGGAGAAACTCCTGATCGCCGGACACTCTTCCCTCTCGTGGAACTGCCGCGGATGCACACGCCCCCCACCCAATATCGCCTCAATTTCAACTCCGCGGGCGTTGGGACGGTGCGCGATCATTTCACGGAGGCAGCCTTCAAAGCCCTCTCTCTCCAGAGGGGCACCCGTCGCTTCCAGTGGGCTCTGAGCTTCACCCGGCGCGCGCTCGACACGTACTACTCAACCGGCAGGAACTACGAGTACTTCCCTTTCGGTTCCGCAACTGCCGCCTTCGAGTGGTTTCTCCTGCAGCAGTTCCCGCACCTGCATGCAGGGGACAACATCGCCATGACCGATGAGGAGTACGACCTCCTCCCGCGGTACTTTCTGGAACGCTGCGGCGAGACAGGAGTCCGACCCGTTGCGCTGCGACACCCTTCAGAGGAGCGCTTGCGAACCGACGAGGAGCTCCTCGCCGCCTTCGAGGAAGTCATGGATCCGCAGACGCTCATGGTCCTCATCAGCTCCAAAACACGGTTCGGCGATGCCCCCTGTTCACGACCGCGGGGAGACAGGCCGAACACCTACTACCTCCAGCATCTCATTGCCAAACTCAAAGAGCGGCACCCAACCACCCTCGTCACCCTCGACGGGGCCCAGTCGATCGGGAGGGCGGTGCCGGAGTACCAACTCCTCGGAGCCGACCTCTTCCTCGGAAGCGGCGCGAAGGCGCTTGGCACGGGCGAGGCGGGCTTCGTCGCACTGCGCAACGAACTGGCTGCGAGCGTGGGGTACCAGCCCTCCATGCTCCCCCTCGACCACATCGTTGCCATGGGCATGGCTCTGAACAACCATGACGAGCCCCGTCACGACCTGCGGCGGATGGAGGGGAACGTCGGAGAGCAGGGACAACATGAGGGGTGGTACAACATCGCGCGGCGCATGCGACACCTCACGATGTGTGCGCTTCGGCAGGCACAAGACTACGGCGGGAACGTCCTGCAGCTGTTACGGCAAAACGATGCACACGGCCTCCGGAAACGTCTGCAGGAGACGGAGGCGCGCCTGGGAGGAGAGGCGGGCCTCAAACGCCTGTTTGGCTGCGAGGTGCTCTCCCCATACCATTGCAACCAACGGGACCTCGTGGGCATCCTCACGCTCCTCTTCCCGAACATCAAAGGCGAGCAGATGGCCCAAGACCTCGCGCGCTGGTTCCCCGGTACGCAAGTCCTCCCCTGCCGCAACCGCAACCGCGCCCTGCGCATTTCCTTCGACTACGGTCACTCGGCGCAGGACGTCGAGGAGCTCTTCGACAGCATGGCCGAGACACACTGCCGCGTCGCGGCGCAGGATGTTCTGGACGGGAAACCCTGGCGCGAGGTGTATGATCTCAATGCCCCCGCCCCCTGACCCCATGGAAGCGCCCCCTCCCCAGAAACTCCAATCCGCTCTCGAGAAAGTGGGACTCAACGCCTGCGAAGCGCGGGTGTACTTGAGCTGTCTGAAGCTCGGCGTGCAGGCAGTCGATGTCATCTCTGCGGACGCAGGACTCTCCTCAGGGGATGCCCTCGTCATCCTCGAACGCCTCCACGAGCGGGGATTCTTGAGCCGCTTCGCGACGAATCGCGACTTCTTCTGCGCGGAACCGCCCGAAGTGATCGCGCGTCTCCTCGAAGGCAAGCAGTACGAGCAACGACAGGGCATCGAGGAATTCCGCGCCTGCCTCCCCCTCTTCGCGGAGTTCGCCAATCCCGCGTTCACGAAGCCGGAGATCGCCTTCTACAACGGGAAAGAAGGGGTCATCGCCGCCTACGAGGACACGCTCACCTCGAAGACGGACATCCTCGCCATCACATCCATCGACGATACGGAATCGGTGCTGCCTGAGTACGTTCCGCGCTACTACCTGCGCCGGAAGGCGGCGGGCATCCTCATCCGCGCCATCTTCCCGGATACGCCGATGTCCCGGGACCGGCAGAAGAAAGATCAGGAGGAACTGCGCGAGAGCCGGCTCGTCCCCCGGTCGTTCCTCGAAGGATTTCATCTCGAGTACTACATCTACGATGACAAGGTCGCCTACTTCTCCATCGTCGAGGGGATCGCAGTCATCGTGAAGAGTTCTTTCATCGCTCAAGGAATGCGCACCGTGTTCTCCATGCTGTGGCAGCTTGCCCCGGGCGGGAGCGCTACGCACATTTCCTGACGAGCGTTGCAGGGAAACGGAGGACTTTCGTTGCGCAACCGCATGACTTGTTTGTAGGACGCATGATCGGCATGACCAAATGTCGCCGCCGCATCCATCTCCTCCGTACGAATCTGGAACTCGACTGTCTGGCCCTCAAGACAGCAAATAGTTGAGTGAATACTGCGGTAGCCATTGGCTTTCGGCGCCAAGATGTAATCTTTGAAACGCTCCGGAAACGGGCGCCAGGTACGATGGAGGATCTCCAAAGCACGGTAGCAATCGCGCGCGGTTCGCGTGATGATGCGAAAGCCGAAAAGATCCGTGATGTGATTGAGCGTCTGCCCCTTCCGCTGCATTTTCTGATAGACGCCGCTGACGTTCTTATGGCGACAGGAGAGGCGAAAATCCCGCAATCCTCCTGCCTCAAGTCGATGAGCGAGAATAGCACTGATATCCGCGAAAAGCCGCTCGTGGATGCGACCTTGTCGTTCGAGGAGCGAGGAAACGAGTTGGTAGTCCTGGGGATGCCGAGCTTCGAAGAGGCAGTCTTCGAGGAGGTAGCGCATCTTCCAGAGTCCGAGGCGATCTGCCAGAGAGATCCAGAGGACCGAAACTTCCTCATCTGGAAGATGAGAACGTAAGGAGACAATCCCTTCGAGGAGAATGAGCGTGACAAGATCCGTCAGCGTATCTTGCGAATGCTCAACGGCCTTGAGGAGCCGCAGAGCGAAGACGTCACTCCCCTGCCGCAGTACCTCGATCTTGAGTGCCACCGCATCCTCCCCAACGACGGCTTGCAATGCAGATGAGCGCTCCATGAGGAGAGTGACATTGGATGGCAGGAGGAAGGCGCGGAGGACGATGTCCGGGACGCGAAGATCCTCTACGATCGGATGCATCTCTGCACGAAGAGAGAGGTCACTATTTCCCACATCGCCAAGCACCTCGCTGATGCGTTGCAGGAGATCCCCTGAAAACTGCTTGGTCCCCATAGGTATTTGCATTGTGCCTTTGGAGGATCAGGTGTCAATTACACTCGCCGAAATCGCCGATCAAAGAGAATCTACCCTCCTCTTCGCTTCCTGAAAAAAGAGGGATCACCGACCCGAGTACGCCCCCCGTGTGTATGTTTTTTCGGACATACCGAAATGCTTCAATTATGGCGATCTCTTAGACAATAATACTCTCTGAAAGATATTGACTAAACCGCAAATGAATGTAAGATTCGCCCCTTTATTCCCCCTTTTCTCGCATGAGCGCTAAGAAGTTTTTGGCTTCTACAAGCCTCTTCTGTCTCTTTATCAGCCAGGCTCAGATCACGCTGGTCGAGCCGTTCTTCGGTGCTGAAACCGCTCTGGCTCAAGAAGCCACCGACGGCGGATCCGAGTCCTCGGCAGCCGCGGAAACGGTGGACGTACCCAGTGCGTCTTCACAAAGCGGGAAAGTGAGCGCTTCGTGCTTCCCTCCGACGGGAGATTTCCCCATGTCCTTCACATGGCAAATCATCTGCGGAGAAGCGGGGACGAATCGTAACCTCGCCTGCGAGGAAGCATGCGAGCCGTGCTTCAGCGACACGTACTACTTCTGGCGCAAGTTTCTGCTCAAGGAAATGGGGTACTTCTACTTCGACGGATCCGGACATCGCGTCCATGTCGCTTTCGCTACAGGAAGCAACATTTGCCGCGACGGCGTGTCTCCGACCAGCGGAGCAGGCACCGTCCCCGCCGGCATCACGGCTGTGGGCACGTATACCACCTGGAAGATCAACGAATACACGAGCCCATACACCCTGTACTCCGATCTCGGTCACTTCGCGATCGTCTGTTCCCGCGGGAACGGCCGCACGGACTACTACTGGGACGATGGAGGCAATCCGGGAACGCACAACGACGGTCGTTTGATCATCAACGCACAGGTTCCTGCGCAGTGCGGAGACGGAGTGGATAACGACGGAGACGGAGCCACGGACTACCCGGCTGACTACAGCTGTTCTTCGGCTACGGACAATGACGAAACCAATCCGAAGAGCCAGTGTCAGGATGGAGTGGACAATGACGGAAATGGCTTCACGGACTATCCTGCGGATACCGGATGTACGAGCAAGCAGGACAACTCCGAGTCCGGAGGACAGGTGCAGGCGCAGTGCAATGATGGAGTGGATAACGACGGAGACGGAGCCACGGACTACCCGGCTGACTACAGCTGTTCTTCGGCTACGGACAATGACGAAACCAATCCGAAGAGCCAGTGTCAGGACGGAGTGGATAATGACGGAGACAGCGTGAGCGATTACCCGAATGATCCGGGGTGCACGGGCAAGCAGGACAACGACGAACACAACATCTGCCCTCCCGCAGGAACAGGAGGAGGAGGCTCAACGCGCAACGTGACGGCATCTTTCAACTCTTTCAACGCACCGTGGAATTACGGCGGTTCATGCGCACAAGCGCCTGTCCTCCTCGCAGATAATCTTACGGCCGGTGACACGATCCGCGTGACCGGCACTTCCGGCAGTGTGTGCGGCCGCGAATGGCCGCGCTTGGGCGCGTGCGTGAGCAACAATGACGGAAGTATCTTCGGCGATTGTGATGATGAAGGAAGCCAGATGCACTCTTGTACGGACACGACCTATTCGAAAATCGGCTTCTACAACGCAAGCAACACGCTCATTGAAGAGCGAACGATCGCAAGCGTCCAGACCACCACAACGGTGCCGTCCGGTGCGACGAAAGCCTACGTGTACTTCAAAGAGTACAACCCTGCATATTACTACGATAACAACGGGGCATGGTACTGCGGAGTGAATGCAACCGTCACGACCGGCACACCCACTGACCAGTGCCATTGCTCGGTCGACGCCGATTGTTCGACGGGAGACCGCTGTTCCAATGGAATCTGCGTGCCCGCATACCAGTGCTCCGACGGAGTGGATAACGACGGAGACGGAGCCACGGACTACCCGAATGACTACAGCTGTTCGTCCGCGAATGACAACGATGAGACGAATCCGAAGAGCCAGTGTCAGGACGGGATTGATAACGACAATAACGGCTACACGGATTACCCCGCAGACACCGGCTGCACGAGCAAGCAGGACAACACGGAAACCGGAGGCCAGCCCAAGCCGCAGTGCCGTGACGGCATCGATAATGACGGAGACGGAGCCACGGACTACCCGAATGACTACAGCTGTTCTTCGGCTACGGACAATGACGAGACGAATCCGAAGAGCCAGTGTCAGGACGGCATCGACAATGATGACAACGGCTACACGGACTACCCGGCGGATACCGGCTGCACGAGCAAGCAGGACAACTCCGAGAGCGGAGGCCAGCCCAAGCCGCAGTGCCGTGACGGCATCGATAATGACGGAGACGGAGCCACGGACTACCCGAATGACTACAGCTGTTCGTCCGCGAATGACAACGATGAGACGAATCCGAAGGCC
>Ga0208373_1001345_pt1 | contig 33497 bp, 31 predicted proteins | sample RifOxyC2_FD_184036 | JGI IMG/M metagenome (GOLD analysis project Ga0208373, IMG submission 184036) | Soil microbial communities from Rifle, Colorado - Rifle Oxygen_injection C2 (SPAdes) | ecosystem: Environmental > Terrestrial > Deep subsurface > Rock core/Sediment | place: Rifle, Colorado... | reverse complement strand
AAAAAATATTCTGACAGCTTATTTGTTGATCCACAGATTAAGTGTGAGCATCACCATGCTGATTCTGGACGTCCGAAAGATGAGGAGTGGGTAAAAATGAAAGTGCAATACACCCACTATTTGTGGAAGAAATTGTTTTATCCACAGGGTTTTGTGGCTTACCTATGCTATTGTTGGGCTAATATTGGAGATTTATTAATAGTTTTATTTTCGGTTTTATTAGGTAAAAATTCTATTAAATTTTTTCTTTGGCATTTTAAATGGTACTGGCTTGTTCTATGGAGAAAAAATACCACAATTTAAAAACAAAAAATTTGGTTCTGTTTTTTTCTTACAGAGTTGGTTTGGAATTGTGGGAGAAAAGGGGAATGTTGGCTAGAGAAATTAAGATCTACAAAGAGCTGGGAAAATATTTTAACAAAATATATTTTTTAACTTACGACCGCAACGATTTTAAATTCGCTGAAGAATTACAAAAATACAATATTGAAATTTTATATAAAAAAAGTCGCTTACCCAATATTCTGTATTCTATATTCTGTATTCTATATTATGGCCGCGAATTGAAGCGGTGCGACTATCTAAAAACCAACCAAATATCTGGCAGTTGGAGCGCGGTTTTGGCCAAGTGGTTTTATAGGAAGAAATTAATAGTTAGAATGGGTTTTCCACTGAGTCTGAATGCGAAAAAAGAGGGTTGGATAAAGTATATTTTTGCCAAATTGGCAGAGAGGTTAGCCTTGTGTAATGCCAATCGTGTGGTGGTGGCGACAGAATATGACTGGAATTATTTTAAAAAATATATAGACAAGATAAGAATTGTCCCCAATTTTGTTGATACGAATTTATTCAAGCCGGTGCCGGAATTAAAAAATGAGACAAACGACAAAATTATTTTATTTATTGGCCGGCTGTCAGCAGAAAAAAATCTAAGCGGGCTGATCCTGGCTTTAAGTGGAATCAAGGGTGTTAAATTGCAGTTGATTGGTTCTGGGTCATTGCAACGCGATTTACAAAATTTGGCAAAAGAAAAAAATGTAAAGGTTGAATTTTTGGGAAATATTATTCACAGTGAGTTGCCAAATTTTATTAATAAGGCGGATATATTTGTTTTGTGCAGTTTTTATGAGGGCAATCCAAAAGTTTTGTTGGAAGCAATGTCTTGTGGTACAGTAGTTTTGAGTGCCGATGTGCGTGGCATTAATAACATAATCAGACATCGTGTGAATGGGTTTTTGACTGGTACATCCGCTCAAGAACTACAACTTGGTATTAGCGAGGCATTTAAAAACCAGCAATTATGGTCTCAGTGTGGCTTAGCGGCTCGGGGTTTGATTTTAGAAAAGTACAGTTTTACTAAAATTTTTGAAAAAGAATTACAAAATTATTTGTAAATTTATGTTTTCTAGTTTATCTATAATAATTCCCGCCTTTAATGAGGGGTCAAGAATCAATCAGACAGTGGCCGATGTTTTAAACAAGGTGTCAAAAGTCGCTAGCGATTGTGATTTAATTATAGTGGATGACGGATCAACGGATAAGACTATTGAGAAAATTAAAAATGATTTTTCAGATCAATTTTCTTCCGGTGTTTTGAAGGTATTTTCTATAAAACATACCGGTAAAGGGGCGGCAGTTAAAGCCGGCGTATTAGAAGCAAAAAAAGAATGGATTTTGTTTATGGATGCAGACAATTCTGCGTCTATAGATCAGTTGTACCATTTTTTTTCATATTCAGATTTTGATGTTATTGTGGGGTCACGCGAAGTAGAGAGTCATTGGACTAAGCGAGTTGAACAGAAAAGTCGTAAATTGACTGGTCGTTTATTTAATTGGACTGTGCGTAAGTTATTGAAGTTACCTTGGTTGGATACACAGTGTGGTTTTAAGTTGTTCAAGAAACAGACAGCCAAACAACTTTTTGGATTATTGAAAGAAGATGGTTTCGTTTTTGATGTGGAAATTTTGTATTTGGCCGATAAGATCGGCGCCAGGGTTAGAGAGGTGGGAATTGATTGGTATAAATCTGAACAGACTAGTGTCCGTTTATGCAGAGATGGTCTGAAGATGTTTTTATCTCTGTTCAGAATTAAGAAACGTTGGGCGCAATATGTATTTTGATTGGAAAAAATTCAAGGAATTGTGGATTTTTTTGCTTTTGTTAGTCCTAATAATTATTAGATATCCAGCGATTTATTATAGTCTGCCTGATGGTTCTGTTTTTGGTCACACAAGAACTTATTTTCAAGATGAAGACGCGGTTGTGGCCGATACTGTGAAGATAATACAGGCAGCAATCAGGAACCCTTTTGGCATTTTAGATCCGGGCCAGACAATTTATCCTTTGGGCGGGCGCTTGTTAAGTTTTTTGCCACTTAGCTACTTTTATTTAACGGATTATAGACACATTAATCCGGCGCAAATTATTGCTGGCTCTGCGCAATCGCAAGCTAGTTTTTATGCCGTACTTATTTTTTGTGGGCGATTAGTTTCTCTGATTGCCAGCTGGCTTTTGGCTTATTTGTTATGGCGTTTTTATAAAAAGGAAAAAATCAACTCATATTTAGCTTTTTTGGGTTGTTTAGTTTTTTCTTCTTTACCGGCTGTTGTAATTTTATCTTTGGAAGCCAAGTCGAATTTAATTTTAGGCTTGGTTTTGGCTACCATTCTAGTTGTTGGTGCTAATTGGTTAAGGGGCGGAAAAGATTATTTGCTTTGGTTATCTATGTTTTTGGTGGGTATAGCTACTGGTTTGCAATTAAATGGGATTCTGGGTGGTTTCATCATTTTATCTGCGCTCCTTATTCGTTATCAGGGAAAATTTTGGTTATTTTGGAAACAAAAAATTAATTGGCTCATTTTTATTTTTCCTGTATTGGGTTTGTTAATCGCGTCACCTAATTTGTTTTTTCACCCAAGATATATTGTTGCGATGTTGAATAATGCTGGTTCTGGGGCTTTGCGTCTTTCTTTATTAGTTGATTGGAGGCAGGCATTAGCCTCTTTTTATATGCTTGGTGCTGGTTGGCTTGGGATTGGTTTACTATCTCTCACACTAGTTATATCTATTTGGAAATTTAAAAAGTTGTCTTCAGCATTAAAATTGGTTGTTATTTGGCTTTTGCTTTATCTGTTTGTTTTTTTACAGACAGAATTACCAATTCCACGTTATGGTTTTCCTCTTCTATTCCCGTCCTTTGTTCTGTTAATTTATTGGTTAGATAATATATTTAAATCAGCTAACAAGAAGGGAAAGGTTGTTGTTGGTTTTATTTTTGTTTTGTGGTGTTTTTATGCTGTATTTTTTGGATTGGCATATATGAAATTATTTAAGCAACACTCAGTTCAATTAGTAGCCAACCAATACTTTGAGAAAATTGCACAACCAGGATCAAGTGTGGGAGTCTACTTTAATTTTAAGCACTACAATCGTGTACCGATTGATTACAGTAAGTATAAATTATCTGTATGTCGTGACCTAGAAGATGGACTAGTCTCACGTGAACAATTAGTTTCATTACCTGATTTTGTGGTTACACAAACGAATAGCGACTATAATTGCCAAAATGAGATATACGATCTATCAGACAATTATGTATTGATTAAAAATTTTCATAATAATTTAACATTCGTTTTTTTAAATTTTTATGCTAAGGAGCATTGGCAGAATTTGCAGCCAACTATAAATATATATAAAAAGAAATAATGTATGCCTAAAGCATTAATTACAGGCATAAATGGTTTTGTAGGCCCATATTTAAAAGATGAGTTAGAAAAAAATCATTATCAGGTTTTTGGATTGGATCGGTCTGCTGGGCAAATGGAGGAAAATCGGTTTTTTTTGGCAGATATAACAAATAAATTAGAGGTGGAGACGGCGATAAAAAGTTTGATGCCAGATTTTGTTTTTCATTTAGCCGGGTTTAGTTCGCCGTATTTGGCAGAAAAAAATCCAGAGTTGGTCAAAGCAATAAATGTTGGCGGCACCAAAAATCTATTAGAAGCCACTGCCCAATTAACAAAACCGCCAAGGATTTTAATTGTCAGTTCTTCGCATGTATATGGTGACCCACGGTATTTGCCAATTGATGAAAAACACCCGCTTTTGGGCTATGATGCTTATGCACAGTCACGGCTGGAGCAAGAAGAATTGGTTTTTTCTTACAAAGAAAAACTACCTTGGATAATTGCCAGAAGTTTTAATCATACCGGCCCAAGACAAGGCGAAGACTTTGTTGTTCCAAAAATCGTCAAACAAATTGTGGAATCTAAGGCTGGCCAGCGTGGTTCTTTAAAATTCGGCAATATTAATGTGCGGCGTGATATTTCTGATGTGCGCGATGTGACGGCGGCCTATCGCCTGCTGGCGGAGCAAGATAAAAACAACCTGGTTTGCAATGTTTGCCGAGGCGAGTCTATAAGCTTGAAAGAAATCATAGAAAGTGTTAAAGTATTAGCTCAACTAACAGATATCCCAACAGAGATTGATCCGCGTTTAGTTAGGGTCGGAGAAGCCAAAGAAGTGTGCGGGGATAACTCGCTTTTGAAGAGTTTGACTGGCTGGAAAATAGAGTATAGCTATGCACAATTATTGGAAGACATTTTTATATATTGGAAGCAAAAAATTTTAATAAATAAAATATGAAAAAAGCTTTTATTACCGGCATAACTGGTCAAGACGGATCTTATTTGGCAGAATTGCTTTTGGAAAAGGGCTACGAGGTGCATGGTATTGTGCGCCGTACCAGCATCATTGTGCGGTCTCGCTTGGAGCATCTCTTCCCAAAATTTAAAGATAAACAGCTGTTTTTGCATTATGGAGATTTGTGTGATGGCAGCAATATTTCGCATTTGCTTTACAAAATCAAGCCAGACGAGGTTTATAATTTGGCTGCGCAAAGCCATGTGCGGATTAGCTTTGATATTCCATTATATACTGCTGATGTTACGGCTTTGGGTGCATTGCGTCTGTTGGAGGCGATAAGAGACACTGGTATAAATACTAAATTTTACCAAGCATCCAGCAGTGAAATGTATGGCAAGGTAAAACAGATTCCACAAAACGAAGACACACCTTTTCATCCGCGCAGTCCTTATGCTTGCGCCAAAGTTTTTGCCCACCACCAAACATTAAATTACCGTGAAAGTTATGGTTTGTTTGCCTGTTCAGGAATTTTATTTAACCATGAGTCGCCCAGGCGCGGGGAAAATTTTGTAACGCGCAAAATTACCAAAGCAGTGGCCGAAATAAAAAAAGGCTCAAGAGATAAAATATTTTTGGGAAATTTGGACGCCAAGCGGGATTGGGGATATGCCAAAGAATATGTGGAAGCGATGTGGTTGATGTTGCAACAAGAAGAGCCGGATGATTTTTTAATTGCAACCGGCGATAACCATTCTGTTCAAGAGTTTGCAGAAGAAGCCTTTGGTTATGTTGGTTTAAATTGGCGCGATTATGTGGAATTTGATGAAAAATTTTTGCGTCCGGCCGAGGTGGACGAATTAGTTGGCGATTACAGCAAAGCCAAAAAAATATTAGGTTGGGAGCCAAAAATTAAATTTAAAGATTTGGTGCATCTAATGGTGGATGCGGATTTGGCAGAATTATAAAATATGTTTAGAAAATTAAAATATTTATTACTGGCATTTACCAACCTGTTTACCAAAAGTCGGGTAATTATAATTTCCGAAAGAGCCGACTGGGTGATAAACGAAATAGCCAAAGAAACCGCAGCCAAGCTAAACCGACAGTATCCGGGATTGGCCAAGGTGGCTTACTCTACTTATTTTTTAAAAAATAAGATTTTGCATTTTTCCAGCATCAACACCTTGGTAGATGACGGCCGTTTGGTTAAATTTCATAATTCCAATCGCGCTGTTTTAACTTGGTATCATGTAATTGAAAACGACAAGCGGATGGCTTTAATTCCAGAAATCAATAAAATTGTCTCCTTTGTACATACGGCTTGCCAGCTAACTTACAACAAGCTTTTGGCTTCGGGTTTTCCGGCTAATAAATTAGTCTTAATTCCAGAAAGTATTGATTTAAATCGTTTCCGAGTTTATTCCACGATAGAAAAGGATAAAATTAAAAACAAATTAAACCTGCCGTCAGACAAGATGATTATTGGTTCTTTTCAAAAAGATGGTGTGGGCTGGAAAGAAGGCAATGGACCGAAATTAATCAAAGGGCCAGATATTTTTTGTTCGGTGGTAGAAAATTTGGTCAAAAATCATCCGGTTCATGTGTTGCTTACCGGTCCAGCACGCGGTTATGTAAAAAATCGCTTGCGTTCGGCTGGAATTAGCTTTACCCATATTTTTTTTAAAAACTATTATGAAGTGGTTGATTATTACAATGTTTTAGATTTGTATTTAATTACTTCGCGCGAAGAGGGCGGGCCAAAAGCAATTTTGGAGTCATGGGCTTGTGGCGTGCCTTTAGTATCAACCGCGGTGGGTATGGCTTTGGATGTAATTATTAATGAAAAAAATGGTTTCTTAGCGCCGATTGGCAGTGTAGAAAAAATTACTAATTATTCGGATAAATTAATCAATGACCCAGCTTTGCGCGCAAAAATTACTTTTCAAGCTTTGGCGGATGTAAAAAAACATGATTTGGCTATAATGGCAAAAAGTTTTTACGAAAAATTTTATCAACCATTTTTAAGATAAATCTATGAATATCTTACGTTTTAAAAAGCTGCTTTATTGCTGGTCTAGGGTGGTGTTCAAAAATCGCGCAGTGTCGGCGCTGGCGGCTTTTTTGGCAAAGATAAGAATTTTGCGTCCCACCAATAGATATTTTAATCTTTTGATAAATAATTCAGATTACCAAGCCCAAAGTCCGGTTGCCAAATCTTTGCCAATCAGCGCTTGTTTAAATGTAACCAACATCTGCAATTACCGCTGTGAATTTTGTGAAATTCACTACCTTTACCAGTATGCTAAAGAAAAGGCTGGCATGGTTTTTTCTAATCATCTTACTTTAGAAGATTTAAGAAATTACGATGAATGGCTAAAAAATATTTTTAATTTGGAATTATCCGGGGCGTCTGGAGAGCCATTTGCCAATCCCGAATTTGTCCACATGGTCCGTTATTTAAAACAAAAATACCCGCATCTGATTTTGACTGCCACCACCAATGGATCGTTAATAAAGCCAGAGGATGTAGACGCGCTGGTGGAAGCAAAATTTGATCGCTTGCTTTTTTCGGTGCATGGCGGTGACGCCCAAACTTATCGCATGCTTCAGGGCGGGGATTTGGATAAAATTTTGTCAGTTATAAAAAAATTTATTGAAGTTAAAAAACAAAAGAAATCACGCTATCCATTGTTGTCCATAAATTTTGCGTTAAATAAATTGAATGCTAACAGCATATTTGGTTTAATTGATGCTTTGTCTGGCTTGGATATGGAGTTTTTATATTTACAGCATTATTATGATGCTAGAAATGCTTTGAAAGAAAAGTATCCGGCCAAAGAAATCTCTTATTATTTTGATGTAGAAGCGGGCAATAAGTTGATGGAGAAGATATATACTTATGCTGCCAAAAAACATGTAAGATTGTATCCTGCCAAGCCTTTATTTTTAAATCAGGCTGGTTTGGGCGAAATAGAAAGCGATGTGTGCGCCCCCAGTAGAGTTTGTTTGGAGCCTTGGCGATCGATTAAAATAAAAGGTTGTGTGGAAAAAATGGATACAGTTTATTTGGGAGTTTGCAACCGCGCCTTGTTGTTTCGCCTTAATTATAAGGAATTTTTTGCAAATGATGGAAAGTTTGAAGACATTTGGAACCATCCATTGTTGCAATTTTTGCGTTCCCAAGTTGGTCATAATCCGTTGTGTGATTTTTGTCTTAATAAAGAAAACAATTCAGTGCGTTGTTTAAATTATGTCGAGTATGGGACGCGTCGCGACAAGGCAATTTTAGATTTTTTTGCAAAATACAAAAAAGTCAATCCATATGTAAAAGAAATTCCAGGTTTAGAAGTTTTAGATCATCATCCTTATGCAATTTGATTATTTTTAAGATAGAGATATGAATAAAGGACAAGTAGATATCTGTTTGTGTGCCTACAACGCCGGAAGATTTATTGCTCAGGCAATTAAGAGTGTACTTGATCAAACATATAAAGATTTTATTTTGTATGTTGTCAATGATGCCAGTACTGATGATACGTTTGTGGTAGCAAAATCATTTTTGTACGATAAACGTGTTCGGATCGTTGATCTTAAAGAAAACATAGGCACCTATGCCGGAAAAAATTTTGTTTTGAAGAACTTTGCTGGAGGAGAATATTGGGCACATCATGATTCAGATGATTATAGTGATGCCCAGCGTATAAAAAAACAAATTATATACCTAGGAAGGGAAAAATTAGATGGATGCGGTACCGCAATTGATGAATTTTATGAAGATGGAGTAGAACCAAGAATACCTGCAGATTCAGAATTAGTATTAGATCACTCTAATCGGCAAAGGCATCGTGTTAATATTTACCCGCAGATGGTCTCTTCGTGGAGTGTTTCAGAAGATATTGTAGATTTACCAAAATTGAAAATAGCCATGAATGGTTCTTTGTTATTTAATTTATCCGCAGTTAAGTTTTTGGGTGGGTTTGATGGACACACAAAGATCGGTGGGGATTCAGATTTTCTCTGGCGATTTGTTAAATTTTTTAAATTTGGCAATACATCAGATGTATTGTATCATCGTAGGTTCCACAAAGAATCGCTTACCCAAGATAAAATTACTGGTCATGATTCTGATATTCGTCGTGTCTATGCACAAGCGGCGTTGGATAAACACAAAAAAAACATAGAGTTACAAAAAAATGGTAAGATGGAAGAAGCTTTAAGAAATTCTACTTATAATTTTTATTATCCAAACATAAGCTTTAAAATTTATGGTGAAAAATAAAAATATTGGGATTATAGTTGAGATTAATCCCGATTTAACTTATCTGGCGCCTCTTTGTGTTGAGCTTAAAAAGAATTGTTTTGTGGTGATAGTTTTTGCTTTGAAAAATAAAAGAGTGAAGCCTCATTACAGTCCATTTTTACACCCAGAACACATATCAACTGTGGCGAGCGATAAAATAGTCTGGTATTATAACAGTGTCGAGTTGGCTGAAAAGTTAAAGCAAGAAGATATATCTGTTGTCTTTACTAAGGAAGATGTACCTTTTGAGGCGGATCCAGAGTTGTTTAAGGATAGGCACTATCGTGTTTACAGTTTAGTACACAGCGTTGATAATCTTCACATTCGCGGTATAGCCTGCGGTGTATTGGATAAATCGATAGTTGGTTTTGAAAAATATGGTGAGTATTTGGGTTGGAATAAAAATGATTATATTGCATTAGGTTTACCAAAGTATGATGTTATTTCTTCATTTAAAAAAGAGGAAATTATAAAGAAATATAACCTGCCAGATAAATACATTTTGCTTCTTACTCCAAATAACAATCTTTTGTCTTGGTTTGTGGTTTATAAAATTATTCGACAAGTCAGAAGAGCTGGTTATAGGGTAGTATTAAAAGGCAAAAAACCCAAATGTCATAAGCTTATCTATTATTTGTTTGCAAAAAAGTATTTTTTGAGTGATTTGTCTTTTTATCCGTTCATTACTCATGAATTAATTTTTGCCAGTAATGGTGTTGTTGGATTTGATACAACGGCCGTCGAGGAAATTTTGATGTGCGAGCGGCCGCTTGTAAATTTTTCCATAAAGCCGTACCGTGATAAAGCCGCTCGCGAAGGCAATTTTAAGCAGTTTGTACCTATGTGGGGTGCGTCCTTTGCGTTGGATTTAAACATTATGGATTATAAAAAGCTTGGTATGTTTAAAAAATTACCAGAATTTGTATCGCATTTTGTAAAAACAGACATTGACTATCGTAAGATACAGCAAGAAGTTTTTTCAATGCCTGGCGGGGCTAGCAAGAGGGTGGTGGATTGGTTGGAAAGAGAATTGGAAATATAATAATTATGTTGTTTAATTCCTTACATTTTTTTATATTTTTCCCAGTAGTTTTTCTTGTCTACTTTTTAATTTCCCACCGTTTTCGTTGGCTATGGTTATTAGTAGCTAGCTCGTATTTTTACATGGTTTTTATACCAAAGTATATTTTGGTTCTTTTTTTTATTATTGTAATTGATTATTTTGCCGGAAGAATGATTGAGAAATCTGCAGGCAGAAAAAGAAAAATGTATTTGTTGATTAGTATTATTGCCAATGTCGGAGTCTTATTTCTTTTTAAATATTTTAATTTTTTTAATAGTAATCTGGCCTCGCTAACGAATTTTTTACATTGGAATTATTCTCCCGCTAGTTTGCGTTTTATTCTGCCAATTGGCCTTTCTTTTCACACTTTTCAGGCAATGAGTTACACAATTGAAGTGTATAGAGATAAACATCCGGCAGAAAAACATTTTGGTATTTATGCTCTTTATGTAATGTTTTTTCCACAATTGGTAGCTGGTCCAATAGAGCGTCCGCAAAATTTATTGTCCCAGCTTTATTTACCAAAAAAATTTGATTATCAACAAGTTGTTGACGGTTTAAAGCTCATGGTTTGGGGACTGTTTAAAAAAGTGGTAATCGCGGATCGTCTGGCGATTTTAGTCAATACCGTATATAATAATGTTGATTCTTATTCCGGTTTTCAATTTGCGATTGCCACAGTTTGTTTTGCTTTCCAGATTTATTGTGATTTTTCTGGTTATTCAGATATTGCTTTGGGTGCGGCACAAACCATGGGTTTTAGGTTGATGAATAATTTTCAACGGCCATATTTTGCCAGCAGTATTATGGATTTTTGGCGTCGCTGGCACATCTCACTCTCTAGTTGGTTTCGGGATTATGTTTATATTCCACTTGGTGGTAATCAGGTTAGTAAATTACGATCTAGTTTGAATGTAATGATAATATTCTTGGCTAGTGGTTTATGGCATGGTGCAAATTGGACTTTTGTTGTTTGGGGTTTGTTGCATGGGTTTTATATTATTCTTTCACGATGGACAATAAATTTTAGGAGATGGATGGTGAGAAAAATAAAATTAAACAAGCATCCTCGGTTACATCACTTTGAACAAATTCTAGTGACATTTATTTTAGTCTGTTTTTCTTGGATTTTTTTTCGAGCTGAAGATTTAAATCAGGCTTTTAAAATTATCAGCAAAATGTTAATTGGCTTTAGGCAGTTTATAGTAGGTTTGTTGACTGCTGATGGCAAAATGTGGTCAAGTCTGTTTGAAGGACCAGAGTTGGGATTAAGTCGTGGTGGGCTATTTGTGGCTACTCTTTCTGTTGCATTTTTGATCTGGGTACAATATATTCAACGCAACACTGATATCCGCGATATGTTGCGATGCAGACCAACTTGGCAAAGATGGAGTTTGTACTATTTAGTAATAATTATTATAGCGTTTTTTGGAGTTTTTGACGAAGTGCCGTTTATTTATTTCCAATTTTGATGATTTATTATGATTGAATTGTTTAAAAAATTATTACTTTTTTCTCCACTTTTGTTAATATTGATTTTGGTTAATTTTTTTGTTGATCCTTCTGGTGTCTTTAGTCAAGTAGAAAATGAAGACAGGTGGGTAGCAGAAAAATTAAAAGCTGGCTTGAATGTCATTTATGACACTTCAATTAATGATAGAATGGTGCAAAGCAGTTATATTAAATCTATTGGGGAAGAAAAAAAAGATTTGACTATTGTTGTAATCGGTTCTAGTCGAGCTTTGCAAATTAATAATAGTGTGTTTTTAGAGAAGAGTTTTTTTAACAGCTCTCTTACCGGTGCTACTTTAGAGGATATTTTAGCAATTACTGAACTTTATCTTAAGAACAACGTCAATGTTGAGACTGTGATTTTAGGAGTTGATCCTTGGATGTTTAATCGTAATAATGGTATGGAAAAGTGGCGGATATTAGAAGTTGAATATAATGGTTTTTTGGCAGACAATTTTGGCTTTGGTTTGTTTGATAAAATTGCTTTACATATCCGCCAGATTAAATCTGAGAAAGAAAAGATAAAAAAATATGGTGGCACGCTAGTGTCATTAAAATATTTTCAACATTCTTTGCAGGAAAAAAAGTTTGATTACGAAAGCACAAAACACCAAACCACTGAAAACATTTATATACAAATGCCGGTAAAATTGCCAGATGGTTCATTAGTTAACAGCGAAAGTATGCGTTCGGCCACTGAAGAACAGGTTAGGGGGGGGGTAATTGAATATTTAGCTCATGCCGATGTCTATGGCATGGAGTCCTTTAATCAGATAGATCCCATTCTGCGGTCGCAATTCGGTGCTTTATTAGCCAGTCTAAATAAAAAAAAGATTAATGTGATACTTTTTTTGCCACCATTTCATCCGCTTACCTATGATTATCTTAAAAATCACGAGCGTTACAAGTCTGTTGTGGGAGTAGAAGATTACTTGTGTAAAATAGCAGATGAATTGGGTATTCGGTTGTTGGGTTCTTATGACCCAGCTCGTGTTGGTTTGACTGGTGTTGATTTTTATGATTTTATGCATCCCAAAAGGGAGGCTGTGGAGAATTTATTTTTAGAAAATTAAAAAGATGGGTGGTTGTCGGTGTTTAAAATATAATTATTATGCATTCAAAAGTTAGAAACACAAGATCATACTTGGGCTCATTATTTTTTCAAGTTCTGTGTAGAAGCACTGGTGTGGGCTTATTAGACAGAAAGTGTAACGGTATTGGTATGAGGATGAAGAGAAAAATTTTACAGTTTTGTTTTAGGAATTTGACTTCGGAAGAGAGAAGCATGTTTAATAACTGTTTGTGGTCATCACACGCAGCGTTGGGCTATTTTGCCTCACGGATTTTTCCAGAGGCCATAATACAACACCTGGTTGGCTTAATTAAAATTTATCGTAATTATGGTGTTTGCGAGATAGGTTGTGGTAATGGTCAGTTGTTAAATACTTTGTATGTTAAGGTCGGTGATTCTTCAAGAAATTTTTTGGGCATAGATTTAAATCAAGAGCAGACAGAGATAAATAAAGAGAGATATAATGAAAAAGGCGGACTTAATTTTGAGTGTCGCGACATCTTTCAGCACATGTTGAGAATCAAGGATAATGTTTTTCTATTTTCTTTTGGTTCTTTTACGGTTTTTACAAGAGAGATGGTCGATAAATTATTTTTGTTGATAAAAAACTGTCCACACAAGATTACGCTGGCTTTTTATGAGCCGGTTTATGAAAAGATGATGGTGAGTGGTACGTCAGAATTTCGTAATGGGTATGCATTTTTTCATGATTACGTCGGTTTGGCAGAGAAAAATGGTCTAACAATAATACAAAAAGAGCTGTGCGCTTCAGATACATTAATTTTTTTGGTATGTCATAATTAATAAATCCACCAACTGGAAGATTGTCGATGGTTTGACAATATGGCAAATTTATAGTAAGATACAACCTGTTTTGATTCAACTTTTTAAATACTATTATGACTTATATTATATCTGAGATTTCTGGTCAATTCGGTGGAAAAATTGAAGTGGCCGAACAAATGATTTTGCAATCAAAATTTGGCGGTGCGGATGCAGTAAAAGTACAATTGTATAGTCCAGATTTTGACCCTAAAAGTTTGGATCATGACAAGCCGGGTGATTATTTGAGCATAACTTTTGAGCAGTTAAAACGGATGAAAGATTTTGCAGATATGCTTCATATTGATTTTTTTGCCAGTGTTTTTGATGAGGAGCGGCTTGGGTGGTGTTTAAAATTGGGTCTGTCTAAAATCAAAGTATCAAAGGCTATTTCAGAAAAGCTTGGTCTATTTGAAAAGGTTTTGGAGAGTGGCGCACAGGCCATTTTGACTTTAAATGAGGAACAAATTAAGGCGGGTAGGCCGTATGATGACCCAAATGTGACTTATTTATATACTGTACCTAATTATCCTGGGATGTTGGAACAGGTAAATATGCCAAACTTTGATAATTCTTGGTTAAGTGGATATAGTGATCATACACCCGGTATTGCGGCGTGTGTTTATGCATTATCTCGGGGGGCGAAAGTTATTGAGAAGCATTTTACTGTAGATCATGCTTGGCAAAAGACAAAAGAAAAAGCTCATCTTTGTTCAATGGATGTGGATGAACTGCGAGAATTGCAAGGAATTGCTCGTGGTATAGATATTTTGCGTAATAAAAAATTATTTCAATTTGATAGTAATAATCAATAAATTATGAAAGTCAGCATCATAGTCACATCTTGCAATTATGGTCAGTATATAGAGCGCTGTCTGCGTAGTTTGTTGGAACAAAATTTTGACCGCCAACATTATGAGGTGATAGTTGTTGATGATGCGTCGACCGATAATACAGTGGAGTTGGTTGAAAAGTATAAAAAGAAGTATTCTAATCTGCGGTTAATTGTGAATGAGAAGAACATTGGTGTGGCCGCAAGCAGTAATGTTGGGATAAGGGAAAGTTTTGGTCAATATGTGGTGAGGGTGGATGCCGATGATTATGTTAATAGTAAGTTTGTGACTTTCCTATCGGATTATTTAGAGGCTAATAATGGTTTGTTGGGGGTTGCGTGTGATTATATCAAAGTTAATGATGAAGAAGAAGTCTTGGGAAGATTCCATGCTCTTTACGATCCAATTTCTTGCGGAATTATGTATCGTAAAGATTTTTTGGTAGCGGCTGGTTTGTATAATGATGATTTCCGTCATTGTGAAGAGAGAGAATTGCGGGCTCGTTTAAAAGAAAAGTATCGCATTGATTGTTTGAGGATACCCCTGTATCGTTATCGAATTCATGGTAAAAATAAGACAACTCAATTGGCGGAGTTTACTAATTTTGCGGAAAAAATTGAGCGTGATTATTTAGGCAACGGTTCAACGCTCAAGGATAAGCATGTGGTGGCGATAATTCCAGCACGCGGAGGATCTAAGCGTCTCAAAGATAAAAATATTTACCCAGTTTTAGGCAAACCATTGTTGGGGTGGGGAATAGAATCATGTTGCAACTCGAAGTATATTAAAGATGTTTATGTTACAAGTGATAGTGAAAAAATATTAGATGTAGCCAAAGAATATGGAGCTAAGTCTATTGTTAGGCCGCCGGAATTAGCTGAAGATAAAGTATTTAAGATGCACGCCGTGATTCACGCAGTGGAAACTATTTTAAATGATCCTCAAGAAAAAAAACCCGACATTATTGTAGTCGTCCAAGCTAATTCTCCTGGAGTGATGGCTGTTGATTTAGATCGGGCAATCGAAAAATTATTTAATTATAGCAAGCAAGAAATTTTTTCAGTTGACAACAATCTTAATCAAAATGCAGCCTTTCGTATTTTGACCAGAGAAGCTGTATTTCAGCGAGATTTGAGTACCAATTGCGGCGTTGTAGAAACACGCGATTACGATATTCATACACTAGAGGATGTGGCGGTGGCAGAACTTTATTTAAAAGGTTAAGATCAAAAATAATCCTTGTTTATGTGTGGTATTGCCGGAATACTAACAACTGATTTGGATGTTTCTTTGCCGGTCAAGGATATGGTAGCATCTATGAAACATCGCGGCCCGGATGATAAGGGCTTTTGTTGTTTTAATGGCGCGGCGCTTGGTCACACACGTCTATCCATTATTGATTTGTCTAGTGGCGGACATCAACCAATGTATAATTTGGATAAATCTTTGGTGTTGGTTTTTAATGGTGAGATTTATAATTACATTGAATTGAGAAAAGAGTTAGAGAAACAAGGTAAGATTTTTTTTTCCAACAGTGATTCCGAAGTATTGTTGCATCTATACGAGCTAAAAAAAGAAAAAATGTTGGACGATTTGATAGGTATGTTTGCTTTTGCGATTTATGATATTGAAAGACAAGAGTTGTTTGTTGCACGCGATCCAATTGGAAAAAAGCCAATTTATTATTTTTATCAGAGAGGTATATTTGTTTTTGCTTCAGAAATACAGGCTTTGCGACAGGTGTCAATGGTGGAGCAAAGTCTTACTTTAGACCACGAGGCGATTTGGCATTATTTCAGCCTTCTGTACATTCCCCAACCTTTGACAATTTTTAAAGAAATAAGGGTTTTTCCAGCGGGGAATTATGGAATTTACAAAAATGGCAATTTAAAAATAGAAAAATATTGGGAGCCAGTTATTAGGCAGAAAAAATGGCAAGACATGGGTGAATGTGCAGAGGAATTGTCAGACCTTTTGGATTCGTCGATTGAATGGCGAATGCGTTCGGACGTGCCTTACGGCGCTTATCTGTCGGGCGGGGTAGATTCCACCATGGTTGTTTCCAAAATGTCAAAAAATTCCAGCGATCCTGTAAAGACATTCACAGCGCGTATTCACGATGATACTTTAAATGAAAGCGAATTTGCCAAAATAGTCGCAGAAAAATTTAACACTCAACATACATTTTTGGATGTTAAAGAGATTGATTTTAATTTAATAAAAGAACTTTTGAAGTATTTTGGTCAGCCATTTGCTGATTCATCGCTATTGCCAACCTATTTAATTTCAAAAAAAATCCGCGAACACGTTACTGTGGTTTTAGGTGGCGACGGTGGAGACGAGTTTTTTTCTGGCTATGATAAATACTTCAAACTTTTACAAACCGATTCAGACGAAACAGTAGAACAGGCATTTATAAACCGCGTTCCAGTCGGCGCTAAGGAAACAATTTTTGCCAAGTCTTTTTCTTCGGTAATAAGACAAAAAAGCACATTCCAATTTTTGCTGTCTAGCTCAGTAAATAAAAATTACCACGGTTACGATTTATTGCGATTTTTGGATATAGAATTCTTTCTTAAAGGCGATATTTTACCAAAGATCGACCACATGAGTATGGCCAATGCTTTGGAGGGGAGAACACCGTTTTTGGATCGCAGGGTAATGGATTTTGCCTTGTCGGTTCCAAAAGAGTTTCTGGTTTCACCTGAGCGCAATAAAATTTTGTTAAAACTAATGTTAGAAGAAACCATGCCACAAGTGTTTGTTAATCGTTCAAAAGTTGGTTTTATGTTACCGATTGCCGGCTGGATGAAAAAAAACGCGTCAGAAATTATTGAATTAGAATTACCCAAGTCCATTGCATCTATTTTTGACAAAGAACAAATAGGGCAGATGGTTAAAGAATACCAAAATGGCAAAGACGAACTCGGCTATTTATTATTTGGCTATGTGATTTTTGTCTATTGGGCGCAAAATTATTTTTCTAAATAAAATCTATGTTTAACAAAGAAAAAATAAAATATTTCAAAAAAATCTTTGCTTATTTAAGACGTTATCGTGGTATGGCTTTCGGAGTAGTGGTTTTTTCTTTTCTCAGCTCCATTTTTGAAGGCTTTGGTATTAGTACTTTTATTCCAATGTTTCAGGTTTTAAGCGGTTCAAATATAAAAATTAATGTGCCGTATTTCGATGTCTTCAAATCTTTTTTTGCCAGCCACAATCAAGGTTACTTTGTGGTATTATTTTTTATTTTTATTCTTTTGATGGTGATTTTAAAAAATATTTTTAATTATCTAAATACCATTACTGTAAACAGGGTAAGCAATCTGATTAAACGCGATTTGCGAACAGATTTATTCGGCCACTTGGTTGATTCCAGCCTAAAATTTTTCAACAGCACGCGTTCTGGGCACTTAATTGGCAGTATTTCTGTTTATACCGAGAGCGTCTCTGGGTTTATTTTTTCCTTTTTAAGCCTGGCAATAATTTTATGCCGTTCCACAATCTATTTACTTTTACTGTTGGCACTTTCTTGGAAATTTACTCTGCTTTTGTTGGTTTTTGGCCTAGCATTCTTTCCATTGGCGCGCTGGGTTTTGATAAAAGTCAGGCGGATTAGTTTAAGAATTGCCGAACACGTGTCCACTCTCCATTATCAAATGTCGGAAATGTTTAATAATATCTATTTAATGAAGATTTTTAGTACTGAAGATTATGAAAAAAAACGTTTTAATCAAACCACCGACCAGCTAGCTTGGAGTTATTACCGTGGTTCAAAATATTCAAATCTTTTGGTGCCGATTTTTGAAAGTTTGGTGATGATTTTACTTTTTTCTCTTTTAATAGTGGTGTTGTCTATAGCTCGTTCAGATTATGGATTATATTTACCATCAACCATTGTCTATTTATATGTATTTTCTCGATTCTATGCACAGGTTAATGATTTTACTCGATTGATATCTAACATGTATTCGCAAATTGAACCATTTAAATTATATGAAGAACTGTTAAGACGAGCTAAGAGTGAAGTATTATTGAATGGTGAAGTGCAGATTCAGGAGTTTAAGGATAAGATTGAGTTTAAGAATGTAAACTTTGAATATGATCAAAATCAATTGATTTTGGGTGGGATTAATTTTACCATCGATAAAGGCGAGTTTGTGGCGATAGTTGGTCCAACTGGTGTTGGTAAAACGACGGTTGTCAATCTGATCGCCGGGCTCTATCTACCAAATAACGGGAGTATCCTCATTGATGGTGTAGATACAAGATTACTTGACCTCCGTGCTTGGCGTAAAAAAATTGGCTATGTGTCTCAAGAGATTATGGTTTTTAATGATACTGTGCGTCATAATATTCAATACGGTGCTGATTTAGTAGATGATATTAAAATAGAGGAGGCAGCACGAGCGGTTGGTATTCATGATTTTATTGTAAGTTTGCCACAAGGTTACGACACGATTCTTGGAGAGCATGGAGCAAAGTTGTCTGGAGGGCAGAAACAGAGACTCTCAATTGCTCGTGCGATTCTACATAATCCAGAGATTTTGATTCTGGATGAGGCCACCAGTTCTTTGGATTTACAGACAGAGAGTTTTGTGCAGGAGTCTTTACACAAGTTTTTTGATAAGTGCACGATCATTGCCATTGCCCATCGGCTGTCTACTATTATTAAGGCGGATAAAATTTTTGTCTTGCACGCTGGTCGTATTATAGAAGAAGGAAGACATGATGATTTGGTGGCAAAAGGTGGTTTCTATTCTTTTTTATATAATCTGCAATAGATGAGAGTATGAGTGAGCATGTAATGATAAAATATAAAAGTTTCTCTGATAGTCGGTATTATTCTCGTTATGATTTTTTAAAGAAACATTATCGATGCGGTAACGTTTTGGATATAGGTAATATTGGGGGTGTAGGTGGTGATGGGAGTGGGAGATCATCCTATCTGCGATTTTTGGCAGAATGTGGAGAAGAGAACAAAATTTACGGTTTTGATTTATATACACCAAAGGATTCTAGATTGTATCAGCTTCAAAAGCGTGGTGATGTTGAGGACGGACTACCGTATGAAAATAATTTTTTTGATAGTGTATATATTGGAGAATTGATAGAACACCTCGCGAATTTTGAAATAGTTTTTTGTGAGATTCGACGAGTATTAAAAAACGATGGATTACTTATTTTAGATACTCCAAACTTGTTCTCTACTTTGCGGATTATTAGATATTTATTCAAGAGGGAGGAAAATTTAGGCGACCCAACCCATTTGATTTTTTTTTCTCCTGCTTCCTTACAATCCACACTAAGAAAGTTCGGCTTTTCAATAGAGGAGATGGCGACAGACATTTCGTCTAAGCTTAAATTTTTACCAATGTATTTTATTAAAGGACTTGGGAGTCACATTCTGGTCGCGGCCAAGAAGATTGATGGTGTGTCTTAATTTTTGTATGTTAATTAGTATAAATCTGAAGATGAGACAAGATTTACGTGGAGGCGGTTTTCAGTTTCGCGATTTTTTGACAGAGTATCTTCGAAAACACGGCCATGTTGTGATTAATAATCTTAAATGTGATAAAATTGATATTATACTATTAATTTCACCATTGCCCAGCCAATCAAGCGCCTCTTATGATTATTTAGATGTAGAGAAATATCTATTGAGGCACCCACAGACAGTGGTTGTGCACAGGGTAAATTATTGTCATCTGGCACGTAGTAAAAATGAATTTGATTTTGATAAGTATATGGCTAGAGCCAACAGGTGTGCTGATTATACGGTTTATATTTCACAATGGATTAAAGAGATTTATGAAAGATGTGGTTTTTGGAAAATTGGGCCGAACTGCATTATCTATAACGGTGCTGACCAATCAATTTTTAATAATCTTGGAAAGACTGTTTGGCATCCTGGTGAAAAAATGAAGATAGTCACACACCACTGGTCAAAAGATCTTAATAAAGGGCACGATGTCTATAGATATTTAGACGATTTACTAGATTTGTCGGAGTATAATAGAAAATTTGAATTTACTTATGTGGGCAATATACCAGAGTCTGTAAATTATAAAAATATTAATGTATTGGGTGTAAAATTTGGTAAGGAATTGGTAAATGAATTGAAGAAGCACCACATTTATTTGACGGCCGCAAAGAATGAGGCTGCTGGGATGCATCATATAGAAGCTGGTAATTGCGGTTTGCCAATTTTATTTCGCAATAACTCCGCTTTATTGGAATATTGTCAAGATTATGGTTTGGGATTTAATGATATTGGTGATTTTGCTGATAAGTTGGATGAAATGTATAATAATTATAATTTTTTTTCTAATAAAATTTATCATTATCCTTTTACTGCTTCTACCATGGCAGAGCAATATTTAAATTTGTTTGTTAAGCTTAAAAACCAGCCAGATAAGACTTGTAGAAGAACCAACATTTTTTTGTGTTTATTAAAAATAATAAAAATAGAAATTTCAAAAATGATGTGGAGTAATTATTGGAGGAAATTATTAGGTCAGCTGTGAAAGTGACTTTGATTATATGATTTATGATAAAAATGAGTCCGGGATTTATTTCTCGAGTCGTTATTTAACCAAGGAACGTTGGTTTTCTTTCTGGCAGCAAATAGATGAGGTGAAAAGAAACAATCCAGAGAGTATATTAGAAATTGGTGCTGGAGGTAACATAGTAAAGTTTGTCTTAGACAAAATTGGCTATAATGTGAAAACACTTGATTTTGATCCTGCCAACAAACCAGATTTTTTGGGCGATATTACTCAAATGGATTTGTCGTCTTTACCAAAATTTGATTTAGTAATGGCCTGCCAAATTTTTGAGCACGTGAGATATGAAGATTTTCTTGATACATTAGATAAGATGAAGACAATTGTTCAAAAACATTTAATAATCAGTTTGCCTTTTGCAACCAAAGGATCAATAAAATTTTATTTCAGTTTGATGTTTCTGCCGATTTTACCTCGTCTAGTCTTTGCTAAGATCTTCAATCTCTTTCCCTGCAGATGGCAGTATGCCGGTGTTCATTTTTGGGAATTGGGTACACGTGGTTTTTCTTTAAGAAAAGTATTAAAGGATATTAGGGCAACTGGGTGGAGGGTTTTGCGTCACTATCCAGTTAAAGAGAATACTTATCATTATTTTATTGTGTTGGAAAAAGCGGATTTACATGTGTGAAGCATATCTGTAATAAATACATAATATGTGCTACGGTTAAGCCCATAGCTTTAGTGATATTGTAGTATTTATTTATATGTTGTTTAACTCGATAGATTTTTTAATCTTTTTTCCAGTAGTGACCATACTGTATTTTTTGTTACAACACAAATGTAGAACGTATCTGCTTTTAACGGCTAGCTGTATTTTTTATGCTACCTTTATTCCCGTTTATATTTTAGTACTTTTTTTGATGATATGCGTGGATTATTTTGCCGGTCTACTTATCGAGAAGGCAACCGATATAAGGATTAAAAAACGTTATTTAATTGGAAGTATCTTAAGCACCCTATCGGTATTATTTATCTTTAAATATTACAATTTTTTTGTTGGGAATTTTGATTTTATTGCTCAATTATTGCATATTGATTATTCAATTAACTCATTGAAAATTCTGCTCCCCATTGGTTTGTCTTTCCACACCTTTCAAAGCATGAGCTATGTTATTGAAGTCTACTGGGGGAGACAAAAGGCAGAGAAAAATTTTTTAATCTATTCACTTTATGTGATGTTTTTTCCCCAACTGGTGGCTGGTCCAATTGAAAGACCGCAAAATTTACTGCCTCAATTTTATGAGGAACATTACTTTGATTATGAGCGAGTGGTTGGTGGATTGAGGCGAATGCTTTGGGGTTTTTTAAAAAAAATTGTGGTTGCGGATCGATTAGCCATATTTGTTAATGTTGTTTATAATAATCCAACTGATTTTACCGGTCTTCCGCTGATTTTGGCTACATTGGCTTTTGCCTTTCAGATATATTATGATTTTTCCGGATATTCAGACATTGCTATTGGTGCGGCACAAGTAATGGGATTTAGACTGATGGAAAATTTTAAGATGCCATATGGTTCAAAATCAATTAATGAATTTTGGAAGCGGTGGCATATCTCATTGTCATCTTGGTTTAGGGATTATCTGTATATACCGTTAGGAGGCAATCGAGTTACTGTCCCAATGTGGTATTTAAATTTGATAATTGTATTTTTGGCTAGTGGCCTTTGGCACGGGGCTAGTTGGACATACATTATTTGGGGGCTGTTACATGGGTTTTATTTGGTCTTTTCTTTGGCCACCCGGGAATTTAAAGATAAATTGTTTAATTTTTTGGGAGTTTTTAATTATCCAAAAATATTAATTTTTTTAAAAGTTTTTTTTACGTTTTTTCTTGTTAATCTTGGCTGGGTATTTTTTAGGGCAAACAGTTTAAATGATGCTTTTTATATTTTTAGACATCTATTTAACAGCTTGGGTGAGCAAATTGTGAATGTTTTATCTCTTGATTTTGGAAAGATTTTGCCTTTTTCTTTTTCTAATTACATAGCAACTTTCCTTGTGGTTTTTATTGTAGAATATGGACAATTTTTTATATTAAAATATGGCTGGTCGGAAATATCTTTTGGGATACCTAAATTTTATAGATATATTATATATTATACAGTATTTTTATTAATAATTTTTTTAGGTCAGTTTGGTAAAAATCAGTTCATATATTTTCAATTTTAGTTATGAGTTTTTTGTTTAAAAAGATTGTTTTGTTCTCCATGTCTCTTTTTGTCTTTTTTTTATTCTTTTCAATTATTGAATTATCACTTCCTATTGATTTTTTTAACTTTCGTGTGTGGGAATCATTGGTGGTGAGGTCATTGCCACGTGTCAGTATTGGTCCATTTTACCCAAACAAAAATGTGAAAAAGCAAGAAGTTGGAGAATTCGGTGCTCACTCTGTGTTTGCTTTGAAAAAAAATGTTGAGTGGCAGACAGATTCTTTTGGCTATCGTTTTTCTGGTGTTATCACAAGTACTTTTGACATTGTGGTAATTGGTGATTCAAATATTACCGGGTCAGCTCTTAGTCAATCAGAAATGTTTTCTTCTGTGCTTGGTAATTTAATTCATCGAACCGTTTATCCGTTAGCACCCGCAAATATAAATAATTTTATTCAGGACAAACGATTTGTTGATCATCAGCCAACAATGATTATATTATCTGCGATAGAAAGAACTATTTTTGATTTACCGGCGATTGTTGAACAGGGAGGTAAAAAATATAAAATAAAAATTTTTTTGGAAAAAGTAATTAAACACCCAAAATTGTCCCCAATCATGTTTTTGTTGGATCGTATAACTAAGTTTTCCATAATAAATAGGGTGCGTAGTTTATTTGCTCCGCTTTATGGTCAGTCACTCGGTGAACCAATCAATGGTAATTTATATCTTAGAGATTGGACTAGCTTGAATTCTATGAATGAGAGTTTGTATGCTCAAAGTCTTTCAATTTTGGAAAGTTATAATAAATATTTTAAACAACGAAACATAAAATTTATTTTTTTGCCGATACCCAATAAAGAGACGATTTACTATAAAGATTTTGGTAAAGAGCGTCCCTTATTTTTATCACGCCTAATTGCTGATTTGTCTGATAGGGACGTGGCAGTCGTTAATACTGTTTTTGCGTTTCAGAAAGTTTACGATGAAAAAAACACACCACTATATTTCAGTGATGACTCACATTGGAATGCAAACGGTGTCAATCTTGTGGCAAGTCTTGTGAAGGAACAGCTTGACAAAATGATCCAAAAAGAATAGAATATTATTATAGTTTAAGCTAAGAATTATGATAAATGTCTTCCAGCCATCACTTGGTGAACAGGAGGTAGAAGCAGTGCGAGAGGTTTTCAAGTCAAATTGGCTGACTAAAGGCAAGAAAGTGGAAGAGTTCGAGCGGAAATTTGCTGAATATCAGGGGGTTGCGCCTAATCAAATGGTATCTACTACTTGTGCCACAGAAGGGTTGTTTAGCATATTTGAAATAATAGGTTTAACACACGGAGATGAGGTGATAATGCCCACAATTGGTTTTGTTGCTACTGCCTCGGCTGTTTGTAATGTTGGAGCAAAGCCGGTTTTTTGTGATGTCGATTTGCACACATTAAATATGACTATGGAAAGTATTGGGGTGGTATTTACTAGTAAAACCAAGGCAGTGTTGGTAAATCATTATGGCGGTTATCCGGCAGAGATGGAAAAGATTGCAAATTTTTGCAACAGTAAAGGGATATATTTAATTGAAGACGCCGCGTGTGCAATTGGTACGTCAATTAATAGTAAAAAAGTCGGTACTTTTGGAGATTTTGCGGTTTGGTCATTTGACAGTATGAAAATTTTGGTATCTGGTGGCGATGGTGGAATGATTTATTGTCGTGATGTAGAAAAAGCCAAATACATGAGAGAGCATTTGTATTTGGGTTTGATGGAGGGAGGAAAAAGCGGATTGGAGAAATCAAAAGGAACCAAAGATCGTTGGTGGGAATATGAGATAAGTCAGTATGGACGCCGAGCCATAATGAATGATGTAACTGCAAGTATTGGTTTGGTCCAATTATCTAAATTAGCTCAATTTTTGAAGCGAAGGGATGATGTGGCAAAAAAATATTTTGAGTTGCTGGATGGTGTGAAAGGAATAACACTACCACCCAAACCTTCAAATGGAGAAGTGGTAACCTACTATCTTTATTGGATACAACTAGAGAAAAGAGATGAACTGGCGCGATACTTGTTGGATAATAATATTTATACTACTTTTCGGTATTGGCCACTGCACAAAGTATCTATGTTTCATCACGACCCTCATACAAAATTATCTAATTCTGAGTTGGTGACCAATATAACCTTGAATCTGCCATGCCATCACTCTTTGTCTGATAACGATGTGGAATATATTGTCTCTAAGATAAAAGATTTTGTTAAAAATAATTAATTATAAAATGAAAGACATTCTTTTTCTAGTACCAATCTATTACTCACCACGGTTTGTCGATAGATTTAGACATTATTTGTTGGAAAGCAAGACGTCCTGCTCTTATGATGTGTATTTTTGTTGTTCCAACGCACAGATTGCTGAAGAGACTGAAAAAAAAGCTAAGCAATATGGTTATATTTTTCAAGAGAGAGATAATTTTGGGGGCGGCGAAGGGGCGTTATGGTTTTTGCAGAAGAAGTCTGGGATTGGTTTGTCGCAATATCGTTATATTTGGTACTATGAAGAATCCTGCGAACCAATTAGGCGGGATTGGATAGATCGATTGGTTAATGATATGGATAAAGGCGCCACCTTGGTGGGTTGGGATTGGCACTTGGAAGCCAAGAAGCGTCATGGGCAGATTAAACACGAATTTTATGACAGACAAGGGAATAAAATAATTGCCCACGAAAATACAAAAGACACTGGCACAGATGCGGCTGGTAATACATTAGAAAAGACATGGGACACACCTGGTTATCGAGACGAGACATTTGTTGTGAGTTCAAAAGATTTTTTGGAATTTGAATATCCGGACGCATCTGTAAATTTTTGGGAAAAATGGGGCGGATTCCGTTCATATGGAGTGAGGGCTGAGAGGATGTGGTGGAAAGTGGAGGAACAAAACTTCCATGGTTTTCAGTATTCTTCCCCCAACATTCAGTGGTTTGTGTTGACAAAGCACAACCATTTTCCTTCTAGAAAAAATATTTACTACTGGTATTTTAGAGAATTGCCCTGGAGAATAAGGAAAAATCCAGAATATATGCCGCCGCCACTTTGTGTCCGTGTTTGTTTGTGTGTTTTAGAAAGGATTTGGCTTAAATTTTATGGTCTATTTATAAAAATAAACAGATTTTTTGACAAAAAGTAAAATTATGAGGTTTAATATTCCGTTGGATGAAATTATAAAAAAGAAGCCGCTGGTAATTGATCTAGCTTCTGGTAGTAAGGCTGATAGAAAAAAAGCCTTGGGGCGGGTTACTACTGATATTTTGGATTTGCCTAACATTGATATTGTCTGTGATTTAGATGAAGGTTTGCCGTTTTTGTCTGATAATAGTGTGGATGAGATTCATAGTGTGCATGCTTTGGAACATATAGAAAATTTTGAGTTCCTAATGAAAGAGATCCATCGTGTTTTAAAACCAGACGGCATAAAACACTTGATGGTTCCGCATTTTAGCAATCCGTATCATTATTCCGATCCGACGCATAAACATTTTTTTGGTTATTATACGTTTTATTATTATACTGACAGACAAGAGAAAATTAGACGCAAGGTCCCTCCGTATTATTTTAAAGAAAAGTTTGAAGTAAAATTTATTAAATTGCATTTCTACTCGCTAATTCCATTTTTAAGGCCAATTGCCAAATTGTTTGGTTGGATAATTAACTCGTCCGGCTTGATGCAGGAGTTGTATGAATTCTATCTTTCCTCAATCTTTCCATGCTATAGTATTGAAGTTATACTTAAACCAATAAAATAGTTTTTTTATGTTTATTTTTGAAAACCTACAATCCAAAAAAGAAAAACTCTGCATCGTTGGCCTTGGCTATGTGGGCTTGCCATTGGCAGTGCAATTTGCTCGTCATTTTTCTGTGATTGGCTTTGATGTCAGGAAAGACAGAATTGCTGAATTGAAAGCTGGAAAGGATCACACCTTGGAGGTTAGTAACGCAGATTTGTCCTCTGTTTCTATTGATTACACAGATGATTCCACAAAGATTAAAGAAGCTAAGTTTATTATTGTAGCAGTACCAACTCCAATTAAAGCTGGTAATTTGCCAGACATGTCTTTAGTTATAAAAGCCAGCGAGACAGTTGGAAAGAATATGTCAAAAGACAGCGTTGTTGTTTATGAATCCACCGTTTATCCGGGCGCGACTGAAGAAGACTGTGTTCCTGTATTGGAAAAAATGTCAGGGATGAAATGTGGACCGGATTTTAAAGTGGGTTACTCTCCAGAGCGTGTAAATCCTGGCGATAAAGAGCATACTATTAATAAGATTGTAAAGGTTGTGTCTGGCATAGATGCAGAATCTGCTGATTTGATTGAAAAAGTTTATGGCGTGATTACAAAAATACACAAGGCACCATCAATTAAGGTTGCTGAAGCGGCCAAGGTAATTGAAAACACTCAGCGGGATTTAAATGTGGCTCTTGTAAATGAGCTATCTATGATTTTTCAACAGATGGGTATTAGTGTTTATGATGTCTTAGAGGCCGCTGGTACAAAATGGAATTTTTTGAAATTTACACCCGGACTCGTCGGCGGGCATTGCATCGGTGTTGATCCATATTATTTAACATACAAGGCAGAGGCATTGGGTCATCATCCTGAAGTTATTTTGGCTGGGCGCAAAATCAACGATAGCATGGGTCGGTATATTGCGCGCCGAATTTTGAAATTGATGTCTAGGAGAGGCAAAATCTCTCCAGAGACTAAGATAGTTATACTTGGAGTGACATTTAAGGAAAATGTTCCTGATATACGCAATTCAAAAGTGATTGATATTTACAATGAATTATGTGCATTCGGCCTAAAACCACTTGTGTGTGATCCAACAGCCGAAGCGCGTGAAGTGAAAGAAGAGTATGGATTAGATATGGTTTCTTGGGAAGAAGCGCGTGGTGCAGATGTGTTGATTGTGGCAGTTGCACATGATAAATTCAGACAAATGTCAGCATCAGAATATACAGAGTTTACTAAGCCCGGGGCGATTGTGGCAGATGTCAAACATATTTTGAATAGCGTGGAATTAGAGAAATTAGGTTTGATTTATTGGTGTTTATAAATTTATATGAAACTTTTATATATTGGTTCCGGCTTCGTCGGCGCATGTTCTGCGGCTGTGTCAGCCGACAGTGGCCATGAGACGTTGGTTTTTGATATTGATAAAGATAAAATCAAAAAACTTGGTTCTGGCGACAGAGATGAAATTGAATCCTGTTTATTTGAAAAAGGCCTTGGTGATTTGGTCGTGCGCAACCAAGAGAGATTAAAATTTACTACTGATTACACATTGGTCGTAGAATTTTTGGAACATACTGATGCTGTTTTTATGTGCCTGCCTACGCCGGAAATTGGCGAGACTGGCGAGAGTAATCTAACTTACTATTTTGACGCCGCGGAAAAATTAGCTGGGAGTTTGGCGCAGAGAAATTGTGGAAGGCAGGAAAAATATGTGGTAGTCGTGAACAAGAGCACAGTACCAATTGATATGGTTGATAAAACTGAAGAAATAATGCAAAAGCATGGTGTGAAAAATTATGGTGTTGCGTCCAATCCAGAATTTTTAGTTGAGGGTAAGGCAGTTGAAGGTTCACTTCATCCAAATCGAATAGTAATTGGAGCTAAAAATGATGAGGATTTGAGAGTTATGCGTCAGATTTATCAGCGCTTTTATGATTCACCAACAGTTCAATATATAGAAGTTAATCCAAAGGAAGCGGCGGCAGGTAAATTGTTAGCCAATTTTTATTTGTTTAATAAACTAGCAATTTGTTTTGATGTGATAGGCCGAACTTGCGAAACGTTTGCCGGATTGCAATTTGAAAATCTTCGTAAAATTTTAACCACTGATCCGCGTATTGGTGATTGGGGATTATACGATAGTTTATATGCCGGAGGCAGTTGTTTTATTAAGGATGCTCGCTCTCTGTCACATCAACTGCAAACCACCGGACAGGAAGCTGTTTTGGTTAATGAAACCCACTTAGCAAACAAGCGGCAATTAGAAATGTTTGTTGGTCGAGCGGAAAGAGAAGCACAGTTGGACTGGTCTGATAAAGTTGTGGCATTGGTCGGTCTTGCGTTTAAGCGCGATACTAATGATACTCGCAATTCTCCAGCAATTGATATTGTAAATTTTTTGTTAGAAAAACAAGTGAAAGAAATTCATTGTTATGATCCAGCGGCAATAGAGATGTTTAAGAAAGATTTTCCCGAATCAAATCAGATTAGATATTTTAAAGATGAAAAAGATGTAGTTAGCGGAGCTGATGTGGTGATTATAGCCACAGACTGGCCGCAATTTAGGGGATTGGGCGATATTTTGTTGCAAAGTTCCTCTCGACCGCTTATAATGGATGGCCGTAGAATGCTACAACATAAGTACGATGAACTGCAAAAAGCGGGATTTGATATTATTGCTGTTGGTTCTCCTTTTGTCAAAGGCAAATGACTGGCTGTGTGATTGGTTTGGCTGATTGGTTAATTGATAAAGTTATCCACAGATGGGCTTGTTTGACAAGCTGTTTTGGATAAGATATAATAATTATGTCTTTTCTTAAATAATGATTATGAGGTGGAATGACTTTAAAGCTAAAACAGATAAATTTTTAGTATTAAACAAAGAAATTGTCGCCAGTTTGGAGACCAAAAAGCTTTCTGCCAAAGCCAATGTTGGTTATTGGTTGAAAAACGGCCAATTAATTAAATTAAAAAGAGGGATTTATTTGCTAAAAGAGAGATATCAAAGAGAACGAGAGAAGCAACTATATTTAGAATATGTAAGTAATTTATTATTAAAGCCATCATACTTATCTTTGGAATATGTGATGGCAAAATATGCTCTTTTGTCAGAGCCGGTTAATGCTTTTACATTGATAACTACAAAGACAACGCGGACTGTTAAAAACGAATTGGCATTCTTTCGTTATTATACGATTGCTCCAAAATTGTTTATTGGCTACAAAGTAAAATATTTTTTTGGCGCGCCCATTTGGGAAGCAACAAAGGAGAAGGCGATTTTTGATTATATATATTTGTGTTTTTTAAGAAATCGCGGCGTTAATGAAAAAGTTATTGAGGATTTAAGAATTAATTGGGCTGAGGTCAAAAAAGCCGAGTGGAAAAAAGTTGTTGGTTATGGAGAGTTGTGTGGAAGTTCAAGGGTCAAACAAGCTCTATCCATGATTGGAAAAATGTATTTTTAAAGATTTTCTATGTTATTAGAGGTTTTACAAAATATTGTGGCTGAAAAAATTCGGCTTGGGGTGTCCAAGCCGGTGATTAGGAATTATTTAAAAGAATATTTACAGTATCCAGTTTTGGATTTTATTTATAATGGGGAAGAATATAATGATTTTATCTTTATTGGTGGATCTTGTTTGCGGGTTTGTTTTGAAGGACCGCGCCTATCCGAAGATTTGGATTTTGACTTGCCAGCCGAGGCCTGGAAAAAATTTGACATAAAAATTTTTGCGGAAAGAATTGCCACGGTTTTTCGAACCAAATATCTATTACCGCTGGAAGTTAGGACGCAGTCTAACTATCGTATTTATTTAAAATTTTCTGTTTTAAAAGAATTGGGTCTGGCTGGCAAGATGGAGAGTGATTTTTTGTTCGTTAAAATAGAACTCAACCAATCACGCTATCCAGTTTTGGCAATAGAAAAAACTCCAATTGCCAAGTTTGGTTATAATTTTATGGCGCAAAATTATAAATTGCCCTTTTTAATGGTGGGCAAGCTTGGGGCGTTGTTTCAGAGATTGTGGTTTAAGGGCGCGGAAAATGAAATTGATATAAAAGGCCGAGATTTTTTTGATTTTTTTTGGTATTTGCAAAATAAAATTGAGCCGGATTGGGTTGCCTTGCAAGAGTTAATTGGCATTGCCAATAAGACTGATTTAAAAAATAAAGTTTTAGATTTGATTGACAAAAGAGTAACAGAGCAAAAGTTGGCTTTTGATTTAATTAATTTCTTTCCAGATCAGATGTTTGTAGAAACCTTCTGCAAGAATTATAAAGAGTTGATTATGAAGTATTTATAATTTTATGTTCCAAAAAGTAGCCGGAATTTATAATTATCAATTTTCTGTCGACGTTGACGGATTGTATTCAATTTCTCTGACAGCTACTTGCAAGAAAAAAAATTATTTAAGAGTAGAAATTGATGGTGTCGCGCTAAAGGGTATTTCGCCAAAGGGAAAATTTTTTAAAAAAATCGGTGACACTTACTTTTATTGGAGTCCTAACTAAAGTATGTTTTTTAGAATTCTCAAAATTATCATATTTTTTGTAATTGTTGCGATTTTTGAAATTGTTGCTATTTATCTATACCGACCATCTCTTATGATTGACGCCTATCGCGGAGATGATGAGACGAATATTTGGATTACAACCAGATATTTTGATTTTCAAAGAAAAATTTCTGATACGGATCAATTCAAGTTTGATGACATACGATGGTCGCCTAATGGCAGATATTTTTCATATTATGATTTTGTAAGATTGGAATGGGCAGAGAAGGAATGGGCTTTGAAAGTTGTCGACGCAAGATTTTTTAGTACAAAAATAATATTTATTGGCGATTATCATACAGGTGCTTATGATTGGATGGATGATAATACTATTCGAGTTTGTGCTAGCTCTGGTAGTGGGGTAAGAAGTTGTCGGAATATTAACATTCATGTGAAACAGCCAATTGTCGCTGTAGATGATTATGGTTCAGGGAATTGGGATATGATAAAAACTTTTTAATTTTTTTTATATGTCAAAATACCTCGTTACCGGCGGAGCCGGATTTATTGGCACTAACTTGGTTAAACAACTTTTGGCCGATGGCCATGAGGTTGTTGTTTTGGATAATTATATTGGAGGAAAGAAAAAAGAGAGAATTCAAACTGGCGCGAAATATATTAAAGGTGATATTCGTAATGAGCGACATCTAAAAAAAGCATGTAAGGGCGTTGATGGGATTTTTCACATGGCTGCATTGCCGCGTGTGACTTTTTCAGTTGAAAATCCAGAACTGACCCATGATGTGAATGTCAACGGCACACTTAAAGTGTTGATGGCCGCTAAGAAATATGGTGTCAAGCGCGTGATTTTTTCTTCCTCATCTTCCACATATGGCGGAACAACTCCCGGCAATTTGTTAAAAGAAGATGTGACGGTAAAAAATCCAGTCAGTCCATACGCTTTGCATAAATTGATTGGAGAACACTATTGTAGGTTGTTTAATGAACTTTATGGTTTGGAAACAGTTAGCTTGATATATTTTAATGTCTACGGGCCGTATTTTGACCCAGAAGGTGCTTATGCTTTGGTGGTTGGTAGATTTCTCAAGCAAAAAAAAGAATGTCAGCCAATGACAGTTTGCGGAGATGGTGAATATTATCGCGATTATACGCATGTTAGTGATGTGGTAAATGCAAATATTTTGGCCATGAATTCAAAAAATGTTGGAAAAGGCGAGACAATAAATATTGGTTGTGGACGGCCGACATCAGTCAACGAGCTTGTGAAAATAATGGGTGGGGAATTTATCGGTGTTGACCCGCGTCCGGGCGATCCGCGCTTCTCCGGTGCAGATAACGCAAAAGCGAAAGAACTTTTGGGTTGGGTGCCAAAAGTGAAACTTGAAGATGGAATAAAAGAGTTGAAGAAAGAGTGGAACATTAATTGAAAGATTAAAAGATTACGAATTAAAAATCCGCCCAGGGCGGATTTTTAGTCTGACTCTATTATCAATCTTTAATAACAGAGGCGGGGGACGTGTGTGTACGTCCTGTATTGGTGGGATCTGGAATCAGCGGGGGGGTGCGATTCTAGATACTAGTTGGTGGGAAAAGGGCGTGGTGGGGTTCAGACGGTTAGGATGGAGAATCTTCCGGTGTCTGGATCACGTTGCCAGCCACATCTTCTGAGTCTTGGTTCGATTGAGTTGCGAAACTGCTCCTCCGGGCAGTCCCCGCCAACGAACTCAGGTAGGTCCTCGATCCGCCTCTTCTCCATGTGGGCCATGATGGTTCTTGCGAGATGTCTCGCGAGTCTCCAGCAGACCCACAGCAGTGCGGCGCAGAGTACTGATGTGGCATACAGCCCAATGACTCCGTTGTCGCTTTCCCAGACCTGGATCGGGATCCACCTGAACCAGGCCGTGATGAAGGCGACAGTCACTGCGGCAAATGTCCCAAGCACCATGAAGATAAAACCTGTTACCATTTTGCGGAGCATTGTCTTTCTCATCCTTTCCTCCAAAAATGGGCGTTAAACAATGGCTAAATTATATCACATTTCTATTGTTTTGTCAAGATTTGTGTTATAATTGCTACATATGCGTAAACTCATCGCTGTTTTAGGTGCTGGAAACATGGGGACAGCCGTTGCTAAAGTTCTGGCGGAAAATCGTCATATTGTTAGGATTTGGAATTGGGAAGGCGACCATTTGCCACTAAGGCAGATTGAAAAATATGGCGAGAATAAAA
>Ga0208373_1001344_pt1 | contig 33499 bp, 29 predicted proteins | sample RifOxyC2_FD_184036 | JGI IMG/M metagenome (GOLD analysis project Ga0208373, IMG submission 184036) | Soil microbial communities from Rifle, Colorado - Rifle Oxygen_injection C2 (SPAdes) | ecosystem: Environmental > Terrestrial > Deep subsurface > Rock core/Sediment | place: Rifle, Colorado... | reverse complement strand
GGGAGACGTTTTCAATGGCAAGATGCAACAATTTTAAAGGATCTTCCGACTGTTTTTTTAATTCATCGAGCATTTTGTAGACAAGCCCTTCGGCAACCGATTTTTTACCACTGATCATCAAATAATTAATTAATTTGGCTACTTCAAGACTATTAAACAACTTGTCTTTTTTAAAAACCCGTTTTTTGTAACTGTGTCTAGGCATTGTAAAAAATATTAAATATTAAATATTAAAAATCAAAATGTCATATCAAAATTTAAAATTTTTTATTTTTAATTTGTTGTTTTGATATTTGATCTTTGATATTTGATATAGTTATGCTGATTTTACCTGTGGCTTTTTAGTTCCATATTTTGACCTTGAGCTAGTTCGTTTTTCAACTCCGGCTGTGTCAAATTTTCCCCGAACGATATGATATTTAACTCCCGGCAGATCTTTTACCCTTCCACCTTTAACAAGGACAATAGAATGCTCAGCTAAATTATGACCAACCCCTTGAATATAGGCGGTCACTTCCATTTTATTTGATAATCTAACCCTGGCTACTTTTCTCAAAGCAGAATTAGGTTTTTTTGGCGTCATAGTTTTGACTATCGTACATACACCACGCTTTAAAGGATTATTGGTTTTATTATATCTCCTCTTCAATGAATTGAAGCTCATCTTAAGGGCAATAGACTTTGATTTTTTAATCCTGTTTTTTCTCTTCCTTTTTATCAGTTGGTTGATTGTTGGCATATTGATTTGCAAACTTTCCGTAATATTTACTAATTAACTCGCTTGTGACGGGAATTAACCTGCCAATTATAACATTTTCTTTCAGTCCTAACAAGTAATCCGTTTGGCCTTTGATAGCCGCCGAAGAAAGAACGCTTGTCGTCTGCTCAAATGATGCGGCTGATAGCCAAGAGTCGGTATGAATGGCGGCACGGGTGATTCCAAGAATGGAAACTTTTCCTGAAGCTGGACGCTCTCCCTTTGATAAGACCCGTTTATTTTCTTCACCAAAACGAATTTTTGAAACAACTTCGTCTTTGATCAGTGACGTATCACCTTCGTCTTCAATGATAACTTTATCGCTCATTTTTCGAATGATAACCTCAAAGTGCTTATCGTGAATGGCGATACCCTGAGATTCGTATACGTCTTGAATTTCGTCCAACAGATAGATTTGAGCCGATCTTAAACCTTTTATAGCAAGAACATCATCAATATCAAGATAACCCTCAGACAAAGCCGTTCCGACGCTTATCAAATCGCCATCTTTGATCTTTAATTTTTGAGCTTTTGGAATTGTAAATTTTTGCTCTTGAATAGTTGATTCTTTATTGAGAGCGGTTATGGCAATGTCATATATTTCCTTAACGGTGTCTTCAACTATAGATACCCGACCTGCAATTTCTGCAATTGGGGAAACTATTTTTGGAGTTCTGGTCTCAAATAATTCTTCAACCCGTGGAAGACCTTGGGTCACGTCGGAAATAACGATTCCACCAAAGTGTCTAACCCTCATTGTTAATTGAGTTCCCGGCTCACCGATCGACTGGGCAGCCATAACTCCGACCGGAACCCCAATCTCGACTATTTTATTGGTTGAGAGATCGGTTCCGTAACATTTCTGACAGACCCCATAAGGAGAACTGCAGTAAAGAGGTGATCGGACGGTAACTTTAACAATATTATTTTTTTCGATTAAGGCGATCTTTTCATTATCTACTAATTCATTTGCCTTAATCAAAATCTCTTTTTTATCATTCAATAGATCATTAAGAATGAATCTGTTTTTAATTCTTTCTTTGAATTTTTCTCCTCTTGACGAGCTGGTGGTTACGGTCAATCCTTCTTTAACCTGACAGTCTTCTTCACGAACGATCATGTCATGAGAAGTATCAACGAGGCGGCGGGTCAAGTATCCGGCGTCAGCGGTTTTTAATGCAGAGTCAGTTAAACCCTTTCTGGCTCCTCGTGCCGAAATAACATATTCAAAAATAGAAAGACCTTGACGATAGTTAGATTTCGTTGGGACCTCGATAATTTTACCTAGAGGATCAACAACAAGTCCTTTCATAGCTGCCAACTGCTTTAATTGTTCTTTAGAAGCTCTCGCACCTCCAGATTTAATAATTATTTTTACCGGATTTTCTTCATCTAACGCATTCCAGGTTTTATCAGCCAATTTTTCCGTAACATCAATCCAGAGTTTATTTGAGTATCGTCTTTTTTCTTCAGAGGTTAATAGTCCCTGTTCAAAATTTTTAGTAATTTTTTTAATTTCATCTTCAGTTTCGTTAATAATCTTTGTTTTTTCTGGAATTATCTGACAGTCAAAAATTGAAAGAGAAAGTCCACCGGCAATAGTTGAAGCCCAGAAACCTATCTCTTTTAATTTATCAATTAATTCCCCGACTATTTCATTTTCAAATATTTTCATGGCGGCAACAACGATATTTTTTAGGTCAGAGGCTTTAACTTCTTCATTAACAAATCTCAGTTCAGCAGGAAGAGCTTGATTAAATATTATTCGTCCAACGGTTGTTTTGATGATCTTACCGCCGATCTTTATATTTATCGGTTGGCGAAGCATTATTTTATTAACTGCCTGAAATCTCATTGCTTCATTTTCGGTAGCAAAGAATTTAAGATCTTCGACGTTTTCGTTATCTAAATGACTATCAATTGTCGTTAGATAATAACATCCAAGGGCCATTTCCTTGTTTGGAAGAACGATGGGTGAGCCGTCTGACGGTTTAAGTAAATTATGGTAAGGAAACATTCTAGACTTTACTTCTTCAATTGCTTTATTTGACAAAGGCAAAAATACACCCATGGCGTCTCCATCGAAGTCAGCGTTATATCCGGAACAAACGGCAGGGTGAAGTTTTATGGCGTTATCATCTGTTAGGACAGGATAGAAACCTAAAATGGAAAGTTTATGCAATGTTGGAGCGCGGTTGAGAAGAACAGGATGATCCTTCGTAATTTCCTCCAAGATATCATAGACGACTGGATCTCTTTTTTCCAGGAATAACTTGGCGCTTTTAATATTTGGAGCCAGTCCTCTAATGATAATTTCATGTAAAAGATAAGGTTTAAATAATTCCAATGCCATTTCGCGCGGCAAACCGCATTGATTTAGCTTTAACTCAGGGCCAACAACAATTGTTGAACGGCCGGAATAATCAACTCGTTTACCCAACAAATTTTGTCTGAATCGGCCTTGTTTTCCTCTTAAGATATCAGAGAGGGACTTTTGTACTTTAGTATTACTTCCGGTTGATCGACTTTTACCTCTAGATTTTTGTAAATCGATCAATGAATCAACCGCTTCTTGAAGCATTCTTTTTTCATTCCTTAAAATAATTTCAGGAGCTCCAAGATCAATTAGCTGTTTGAGACGATTATTTCGATTAATAACACGTCGATAAAAATCATTTAAGTCGGAAGTAGCAAATTTCCCCCCTGGTAATTGGACGACCGGACGAAGATCTGGGGGGATAACGGGTAGGACAGTGAGGACGATCCATTTTGGATCGATCTTTGCCTTAATAAATGCTTCAAGGACTCGGGCTTTTTTAAGAAGCTTATTTCTTTTTTCTCCTTTGGTTTCATTCAGAAATTCTAGAGCACGAGCATACTGTTTTTGAAGATCATAGTTAGAAAGAATTTCATACAAAACTTCCGAACCCATGCCAACGCTTAAAAAGTCGGAGACATTATGTTCTTTAAAGAATAGATAATCATCTTCTTCAATAACATCAAATGGTTTTATGGATCGGGCGATTTTAGCAACTCTCTCAAAATAAGCTGATTTTTTGGTTTTTGTATCAGTTTGTTCGTTTGACAGCAATTTTAATTGTTCTCTCTTTTTGAACTCCACCTCTTGCTTGGCAATTTCCCATTGTTCTTTATGAGTAATTTTTTTCTCTAATTGTTGATATTGTTTTTCAAAGTTTTGATTAATTTCTTCTCCCTTTTTAACAAAATCCTCTTCGATCTTTTTTAATTCATCTTTTTGTAATTCGTCAATAATTTTTAAAGTTTTTTTCTGGTTTTCTTTATTAACATCTTTAACCAAGTAAAGCGCGTAATAAATAATTCGCTCCAGTGCTTGTGGAGGAACGTCAAGAATGACGCTTAAAGTAGAAGATGTTCCTTTAAAATACCAAATATGTGCTATGGGGGATGCTAATTTAATATGACCCATCCGTTCCCTTCTAACCGCTGACGTAGTAATTTCAACACCGCAACGATCGCAAACGATTCCCTTATAGCGCATTCTTTTGTATTTTCCGCAATAACATTCATAGTCTTTTGTCGGTCCAAAAATTCTTTCGTCAAAAAGACCGTCTTTTTCGGCCCTAAAAGTTCGGTAATTGATTGTTTCCGGTTTGATAACCTCACCGTGCGACCACTTAATTATCGTCTCAGGCGAGGCAAAAGTAATCCGGAGTCCGGAAAAATCTACTGTATTAATATCCTCCATAACTATTTGCTGTAATCAATTGATAATCCTAAGGCGTTAAGTTCTTTAACTAAGACATGAAAAGATTCCGGTACTGAAGATTGTGGAATATCAATACCTTTTATGATTGATTCAAAAGCTTTTGTACGGCCACGAACATCATCACTCTTGATTGTTAATAATTCCTGAAGAGTATACGGAACCCGGTGTGATTCAAGCGCCCAAACTTCCATTTCACCAAATCTTTGCCCTCCTAATTGTGATTTTCCACCCAGTGGCTGTTGGGTAACAAGAGAATAAGGTCCGACCGATCGGGCATGGAACTTATCTTCGATCATATGAATGAGTTTGATGATATAGCTTGTTCCGACCAATGCCTTTCTTTCATAAGGTAATCCTGTTTGCCCATCATATAAGGTGACTTTATTATCTATCGGCAGACCAGATTTTTTTAATTCATTTGTAATAAAATCTTCCTTGATTTTTTCAAAAACAGGGATAGAAATATCCGTGCTTGTATGTTTGGCAATAACTCCCATAAGATTTTCAAACAATTGACCAAGGTTCATACGGGAAAGAATTGAAAGAGGGGATAAGATAACATCAACAGGCGTTCCGTCCTCCAGATAAGGCATGTCCCATGAGGGTAGGATTTTAGAAATAACCCCTTTATTTCCGTGTCTACCGGCCAGCTTGTCTCCGACGGTTATTTTTCTCAATTGAGCCGTATTAACAATGATTCTTTGTAAAACGGAGGGCTCAAGTTCGTTAGGATCTTTTTTACCATTGATAGTTTCAATACTAACAACTGATCCTCTTTTTCCGTAAGGCATCCGTAAGGATGTGTCTTTGATATCTTTTGCTTTTTCTCCAAAAATTGCACGAAGCAATCTTTCTTCAGCGGTTAACTCTTTTTCACCTTTTGGAGCAACTTTACCTACAAGAACATCTCCACCCTTAACTTCTGTGCCAATGGTTACCAATCCTTCTTTATCAAGATTTTGAAGAATTTCTTCTCGGACATTCGGAATATCCCGGGTAAGCTCTTCTGGTCCAAGTTTAGTATCAATGACGTCAGCTATAAACTCTTCCATCGTTATTGAACTTAGAATGTCTTCTTTGACCAATCTGTCAGATATGACAAAGCCGTCCTCATAACCCAATCCATTTAACGAAGAATAGGCAACCAATAAATTTTTACCTAAGGCCAGTCTACCTTGATCGGTTGAAGGACCATCAATGATCACTTCACCTTTTTTTATCTTTTGATCTTGACTAACTTTTGGTTTTTGATCAAAAGAAACGTTTTTATTGGTACGGGTGAATCTTTCTAATTTATGTTCATAAGTTTTACCACTTTTTCCTTTATAGACTATTTTTTGTCCATCAACGTATTTTACGACACCGTCTTCTGAGGCCTTTATAGTTCTTCCTAAGGCAATGCTGATCTTTTCTTCCATTCCAGTTCCGACGATTGGTGCTTCAGCATTTATTAAAGGTACAGCTTGACATTGCATGTGCGAACCCATGAGCGCCCGGGACGCATCATCGTTTTGAAGGAATGGGATAAGAGAGGCCGATGCTCCCAACACTTGGCGGGGAGAAACATCGATCAAATTAATCTTTTCGACTGGAACCTCAATAACATCACCATTGTAGCGAGCCGTAACCATTTGATCGGTTAGATATCCTTTTTCGTCTGTATTAACGTCTCCTGATGTAATATAATATTTTTCTTCATCATCTGCCTGTAAGTAAACAATTTCATTTGATATTTTTATTTTTGACTTGTTGTTATTTTTTTCCTTAACGATTTTTTTATAAGGAGTTTCTAAGAAACCAAATTTATTTACTTTGGCGTAAAGGGCCATATAGGTGACAACTCCGATGTTTGGACCTTCAGGACTTCGAATTGGGCAAATACGCCCGTATTGAGACGAAGAAATATCTCTAATTGAGAATGAAGCTCTTTCTTTTTCTATTCCACCGGGCCCGCCGACTGTAATTCTTCTTAAATTATCAAGTTCTGACAGTGGATTAGTTTGATCGACAATTGTTGACAGTTGGCTGGTTCTATAGAAAGAATTGATCGCAACTATTAACGGTTTTGAATTAACCACCTGACTTGGTAGAACATTTAGTTCTTCGCCAGATATCAAACTCATCCTTTCTTTTATTTCTCTCTCAACGCGGACCATTCCTACTCTAATTCCGTACAAACTGATCAATTCTCCAACGGTTCGAAGTCGTCGATTACCCAAATGATCAATATCATCAAATCCGCCTTTATTTTGAGTCAGATTGAGAAGATATTTAATAGAGGCGATAATATCTTCTTTTGTTAATAAACGATTTTCTTTTTTTATTTCAATATCTAATCCAAGTTTTTTATTAATTTTATATCTTCCAACATCGGCCAAAGAATATCTTTTTTGATTAAAAAGAAGATTATTTATTGTTTCGTAAGCATTTTCCAGAATCAAAGGTTCACCAGGTCTGATTTTTCGATAAATTTCCAACACGGCCTCATCTTTATTCTTTGTCTGATCCTTTTTAAGAGTCGGAATGAGGTATTTCTCAACAAGACTTCTATCAACGTCACTAAAGTAGTTTATGATATCAGCTTCCGTGTCATTTTCAAATACCTTAAGAAAAACCGTTGATAAAAACTTTCTTTTTTTATTGATCTTCATTTCGATTAAGCCGTTCTTATTGATTGTCATATCAAGCCAAGCGCCAATATATGGTCTTATTTCTGCGTTGTATAAAGTCAATCCTGTTGTTTTATCTATTTCTGCGGTAAAGTAAACTCCTGGGGAACGGACAATTTGATTGATGATCGCTCTTTCAATTCCATTGATAATAAAAGTACCCCGGTCGGTCATTTTAGGAAGGTTAAAAAAATAGATATCTTGTTTTTTCTCGCTGTTGGTTTTTTTGTTAACCAATCTTAACTTCAAATAGACGGGAGCATCATATGTTAATTTTTTTTTGTAACAGAGGTCAATATCGTATCGTGGCTCACCAAAATAAAGGTCTTCAAAATAAATAGTAAATTTTTTTTTCGTATAATCATCGATCGGAAAGAATTCGTTAAAAATTTCTTTTAACCGAACATCAGTAAACTCAGTCCAAGAATTTTTTTGGACTTCTATTAAATTAAATTTTTCAAGAAGTTCGTCTTTCTTTCCGAGGAACAAACTTTTGTGGGGTAAAATATTTGATTTAATAGTTTTGTTCATCGAGTAGGTGGAAATAATATTTTATTAACAACAAAAACCCCACTATACAAGACGGGGAGTAAAAAAACTAATACATCATACAAAACGCAATAAGTAAAGTCAAATGCTATTTGAACTAGAGACATTCGATCTCTGGCTTGTGCCAACATGAACTTCGACCTGCCTCTTTATAAATCCAATCATCTGGAGTTCCTGGTTGTTTTTGGTCCTCAAACCCCCAATACCAGCCTTTTATTAATATTTCTTCAGATAATTTTGGTAATTCATTTGTGTTTAAGAATTTAAAAGTCGAGAGGATTTGGTTAAATTCGTTATCTCTGGTTGTTACTGCAGGAAATTTTATCATTCCAAATTCTTTATTATCTTTGATAAATAGTATTGTTTGTCCAGTCCCCATTCCTTCCCAGGTTTGTTTAACAGCGTTGATTCCGTCAACTAAAATCTCTTCCTCTTTAAGTATTTTTGTATTAGAACCTAATGAATCTGATTGTGCTTTCTTTTTTTTAACTAATTCCATTAATGTTTCATCGGGACTAGCATCAGAAACATAAATTTCTACTTTCAATTCTCCATTTTGTAATTCATATCCCTTTTTGGGTTCGGGATTTAAAGGACTTATCAAAGAAATATAATTATTATTTTCAATGGGAGCTTTATATTCAGTTGGATATCGAAAACTAAATCCCAACATCATGTTTATATAAGTTTTCCACCCCGCCGTTTCATCGACTGAAATTGAGATTGAAGAAACTTTTTTAGGAGTTGAAGATGGAGTTTGAATGGTCAGGGAGGTTTGTGGATTTAAAACTTGTTTTTGTAATTTTTGATTTTGAAAAATTAAATAAGCAATTAAACTTAATGTAATTACTATTAAAACAAAAAAAAATATTGTTTTTAAATAATTTAGTTTAGGTTGAGGGGTAATAACTTCAGGAGGGGGTTGAGGAGGTTGTTGGGTTGGAATTTGAGTAGAATCCATATTTTATTATTACACAAATGGAATTGAAAACAATAATGATATTTTTGTCTGGATCCCCGTCTTCACGGGGATGACAACGTGGAAAATAACGATTAATTATGAGGACTTAAAAAACTTTTTTTTAGTTGAGTGGGGATGAGTGATGCGGGATTTCATTTTTTCTAAAAGAGTTGTAAGATTAATTCTTTTTTTTATTATCTTATCTTTTCTAGTCTCAGGATTTTTGATAATAGGTCTACTTTCTTTAACATGATCTTTTTTTATTTGTTTAAGTAAAGAGATCAATTGGACGCTAACAATTATCAGAAGAACAGTTGTAATTGTTACAGCCGTTGAAAGCAATAGTTGGGTCGTATCCATATTAAAGAAGTCCTAATCGGACCTTTTCTGCAACAAGATTATTAGCTTTCAATAATTCATCATGAGATGTTCCTGCATCGATCCACCAATCGAGAAGATCGCATTCCAGGGTTCCCTCTTTAAGATAAAAATTATTCAGATCCGTTACTTCCAGTTCCCCCCGAGCTGAGGGCTTTTGTTTACGAATAAAACTAAAGACCCTTTCGTCATAGACATAGATACCGGTTTGAGCAATATTTGATTTTGGATTTTCTGGTTTTTCCACAATTGAAATAACTTTTCCAACAGAATCTATTTCGATTACACCATAGTGTTTTGATTCCATTTCCGGCATTTTGATTCCAAAAACCGTTGCCCCCTTATCTTTTTTCTTAAATTTTTCTACGGTTGATTTTAAGTTATAACTGAAAATATTGTCTCCTAAAACAACGGCAATTTTATCACCTTTGGAAAATTCTTCAGCCAAGCCGATCGCATGCGCAATTCCCCCTTTTGGATTTTCTTGAACAGAATAATATAATTTGACTCCAAACTGATCTCCACCTTTGAGAAGATTTGCAAATTGACCTGCATGATCTGGCGAACTTGAAATTAGTATTTCTTTTATTCCTGCTTTGACCAGTGATTCTAATGGATAATATATCATTGGCTTATTATAAATGGGTAAAAGATGTTTATTGGTTACCCAGGTTAAAGGTCGAAGTCGAGTAGCCAAACCGCCGGCAAGAATTAATCCCTTCATAAAATTATTTAAGGCAAAATAATAATTTTAAGCAAAAAAATTATTATAAATGCGATTAGGATATATTCTACCACAGTTTTCAAATGGAGAGTTTCATTGATGATATGGTGATAAACTCCCCAGATAATATAAAAAAAGGCGAAAGAAATTAATACAAAAAATTCAATCACTCTCTGTCCTCGAAAAATATTTAGTAAGATCAAAAAGAAAATACCTGCCGTAATTAAAAGCAGATAATCAAATAAATGATTTCTGAACTCTTTTTTCAAATGAGAATATACTAGTCTTGTCATTAGATTAAATAATCGTACCGATCGTTGACATAAACAATCCGATCAGAATAAAAATAATAAACAAAAAATGGGCGGTATTTTTACCTCCAATTCTTATGATATTGAATTTTGAAGCATAATAAAAATCAAGAATCAAAGCTAATAGAAGAAAGGCCATAAAGACAACATTTAAATTAAAGGTAAAATTAAAGGCGTTGATTTTCGGTTTAACGGCTTTTTGAGCCAAAACTTGTTCAACACCTTCTCCAACAACTACTGGTTTAGTTTCTGGGATAACCGGAGCATTTTGAACTTTTTCATTAGCTTGGCTGGCTGATGTTATGGGTTTTCCGAACTCTTGAACGACTAAAGTGGTTTGCTCCCCGTTCAATATGCCGTTTACAATAGCGTATCCGACTTCAGTATATTCTTTTTTTAACAGATTATCCCGATGGGTGGCAGAGTTCATCCAAGCGTCAACGACGCCGTTGCTAAACAAAAAATTTTTTGCTAAATTTTCACCAGCATATTCATACTGATAACCGGCTCCAAGAATAAAATCCCAGGGAGTTTTCCCATCTGGAGAGTAATGAGACCAGTAATTTTCTTGGAACATGTTTTCAGCTTTTCTTTGAGCGGCTAGAGATAAGGCGGAATTTAAAGAAAGTGACGGTAGATTATTTTTTTGCCGCTGCTCATTGGTAAGCTGATAAAGTTTATCAACGCTGATATCAGTGGCAAATCCTAGAACGTCATGTATATTTCCTTGCTTAAACAGGATCATCATTAAAAAGGCAATTACCAGATAAACAGTGAGAAAATCTGTATGTAGACTTTTTGCACGGAAGTTATTTTCTTCATGAGGAATGAAAAGGCGGTGAATAAAAGTTTTTATTTTTTCCATAGGATAATTTCATTTTAAATAATATTGAGATGATAGTCAAAAGGGAATAGGAAAAAGATAAAAAACATAATAAATTAATCAAAAGTATATTATCTGTTGAATTTATTATTAATTCGTCAGATATTCCAAGAATATTGGGTGACGGAGGATATTGAAAAGGAGATAGATATTGTAGGGGTCGGGTTTCCCGACCTGTAACAATCGGATTTTTTGTGGGGGTTTGATTTATCAGGCCTTGAAATTTTGATAACGTAGGGGACAGGCATGCCTGTCCCGTACACCCAGATGATGTTGCTGTTGGATTGATACAAGGATTATTAGCGGAATTTTTGCTGGGTTCTTGGAGACAAAAATTATCTGATTCAAAAAAAATTCTTCCTAAAGTTTTTCCGGTTTCAGTTTTTAAATATTCAAAGTCATCTTTGAGATTTTTATTAAAATCCAATAACCGGACGCTATCACCATCGTTATTAAATATAGAAGAAGTTAGATTAAAAATACCATAGCTTTTTGCGTTTATTTCCAAAGAAAATGTTTTGGGAGACGACCCGCCGTTTTCCAGATCATCGATGAACCAATCATTTAATAAAACAGAAAAATCATTACCATTATAAATCTCTACCCATTCTTTTTCTCCTGTAACCGGATTAATCATGACCTCGGAGATATAAATGTTTTCATACGATTGTGGGGTTGGGGTAGACGTTGGTGTCAGGGTTTCTGTAGGGGTCGGGTCTCCCGACCCTTCCATCAATGTAATTGTTTGTGTTGGAATCAAGGCCGTGGTTGGTGTTAATATGGGCGTTAACGTAGGGAACAGGCATGCCTGTTCCGTACTGAAATTATAAAATCCTAAATTAGCCGATCCGGTTGACCAATTATTTGTTCCGTCGGGTAAACGCTGATATGAAATTCCAGATCCCGAACTTGATTTATAAGAAAAGTAATCCATTAATTGCTGTGAATTATTTGTTAACCGGACAGTATCAACTGACGTTTTGTTTAGATTAAAGTCACCAGAAAAGACCAAACATTGGTTGGGAAGAATGACGCTTTGTTTTGGAATGGTATAAAAAGTTGTTCCTCCGGAATCGTCAATGATCCAATCAGATATATCAGCACTTTCTGTCCCAGAATTAAATATTTCAACTAACTGAGGCTGAGGATCAATCAGGAACTCGTTGATTAGGATTTTGGATTGAGCAAAACTTGGGTTAGATAAAAATATAAAAAAAGTGAAGAAGAGAAGCGGTAATAGGAATATTTTTCCCATATTTGTCAAAAGAGTCAAATAAGACCAATTAGACATATTGGATAAAATTAAGTCAACCGCTTATAACCTACAAAAATAGTCTAGCAAATTGTTAGGAAGCTTTAAATCTATTGAATGTTAATTAATTATTTAAACGTTCCGTTTGAACAAATATTTGAATAGTGAGAACTAAATTTCAGATCGGGACCATAGATAGGATCGTGCATTATATAATCATCACCTTCTTTTTTAGTGAGGACGACAAAATGACTTCCGCCACTACTACATCCGCCAACCCCAACGATCACGTAATTACCATTTGCCAGTTCTTGATCAATATTAACTCCACCATAATAAGTTCGACCGGCAACGCTTTTCCAAGGTAAGCTCATGTAGGCAGTATATCCATAAAAACGATACGGATCCGAAGCAATATTTCCAGGGGTAACATTGTCTCCATAATGCTTACCAATCATTGCCACAGAAGTTAAAAGACATCCAACTTCCAAAATATTTTCAGAAGAATAACCAATGCTTTGACTAGCCCATCGCTCGTCTCTTTGAGAATAATAGGCACCATCAGATCCGGACCCAAATTGATTGGCGCTGATTACTCCGGCACCAGCAGTGGAAACGAAAGATCTAAAACCAGCAAGTTGAGCTTTAGCTTGCGTAAGAAGTCTTTGATACGTAGTTTCATCATTTTGAGTATCGCTCAACAACTTCTGTTTTTGGACCTTTTGGTTATTGAGGGTCTGATTTTGATAATTTAAAGTTTCGTTTAATTTATCCAATTCAATTTTTTTTTCTTCACGTAGTTTTTTTTGTTCTTCGGCATTAGTCTTGGTTTCCTGAACAGTATAAAGAAGTTTTTGATTATTATCTCGAGCAGCTTTAAGGTATTTTACTTGGTTAAGAAAATCGTTAGCATTTTCATTATCAAAAAGAAGAGAAAAAATTGAAAATGGTTTTTTCTTATAACCAATAACTATTCTTTCAATCAGCTGCCTGGATAAATAATCCAGAGATTGATCTAGTCCTTCAATTCTTGAACCCAAAAGGTCAATTTCTTTTCCTGTACTTATAATTTTTTGTTCGGTTTGGTTTATCTGTAGTGAAGTTAGATATATTTGAGTATCCATATATTGGATTTGTGAAGATAAAGTATTTTTTTCTTGTTTTAATTGTTGAAGTTTTTGTTCTAAACAGTTAATTTTTTCAGAACCAGTTTTATTATCACACTCAGCGGCATATAAATATTTTTGTGAAAAAATTGAAAGGTATATTACAAAGAATAAAATAAATGTAGTTATTTTCTTGACCATGCTTTAATTATACCTTTAGATATTTGTTAGTGGCGATGTAAGAGGCAACTGAAGCAATAATAGCTCCGAATAAGGAAATAGATACAAAAACAATTGTGAAAAAAACATAGTTTAATGGCCAAATAGCTAGCGGGTAATTAAATACGTCAACCGACAAAGATGTAACTCCCCTAAGATATGACTGTAGAAATGGATTGAAATAAAAAACTATAAAAGAAAAAATGCCAAAAGACAATAAAGAAGCAGATATTCCTAAAAATAAACTTTCCAAAACATAAGGCTTTCGAATATAAAAATTAGTAGCACCGATCAACTTAAGTAAGGTGATCTCGCTTTCTTTAAGAGCGATTTTAAAAAGTATCATTGTTGTCAGGACGATGATCGACATGATAATTAAATAACTAAAAAAAATTAAAGCAGACTTTCTTATTGTATTTGTTAAAACAAGTAATTTATCAATAATATCTTTTTCGTACTGAACCTCGTCAATATCCCCCTGTTTTTTTAAATATTCGGCAATTTCAGGGAGAAAGATCGGTTTTTTTGCATAGATTTCCAGAGATGGGGGAAGGATATCGGCAGATACCATTTCTAGGAGTAGAGGGTTATCCTTATTTAATTGCTTATAAATATTAAACGCTTCATTTTTGGATATGTACTTAATATTCAATACTTTTCCTGAACTCATCAACTCATCACGAACTTTAAAAATATGATTTTCCACTGTCTTGTTTTGAAAATAAACCGTTACTTGGGGTTTTGTTTCAAGATAGTTTAGAGTACCATAAAGAAAAGTAAGAGAAACAAATAATATCAGTGTTAAAAAAAGGGTAAAGAACAAAATCAAAAAAGCTGACAGCGATTGGTACGGGGTTCTTCTAATTGATGTCCAAATTTCTTTCATAGTTCATATCCTCCTTTTCTTTGGTCTTTAATTATTTTCCCTTCTTTTAAAACCAGGACCCTCTTTTGAAATGAATTAACAATATCGGTATTATGAGTGGCAATAATGATAGTTCTCTTTCCCTCAAATTTTTTAAAAATTTTCATGATATCCCAGGAAGTTTTTGGATCAAGGTTTCCGGTTGGTTCGTCAGCAATTATAATGTCCCTATTTCCGATCACGGCTCGTGCGATAGCGACTCTTTGTAACTCACCTGCCGATAATTGAACAGGAAAAACCATTTCTTTTTTGGAAAGGCCAACTAGTTCAAGGGTTTTTCTTACCTCAGTTTTTATCTCGGATTGATCGGCTCCAATCACCTTGAGACTTACAGCCACATTTTCAAAAATATTTTTATCAGCTAGAACTTTGAAGTCCTGAAAAATAATTCCGATTTTCCGGCGTAAAGCGATCTTTTGGGAAAAATTTTTATCTGTTACATCAAAATCGTCAACAATTATAGATCCGCTGGTGGGAATAATTTCTTGGGTGATCATCTTCAAAATACTGGTTTTTCCAGCTCCTGACTGACCGACAAAAAAAACAAATTGATTATCGTCAATTTCAAAAGAAATATCACTTAATGCAGTATTACCGAGGGGAAATTTTTTTGTAACTTTATCAAATGTTATCATTGTTATTTTTCTATTTCCACCAGCCCCACGTCCATAAGCCAACCAGCTTTTTGGCCTGAAAAAGTTTGTCCCCAAACTTTTACTTTTTTACCAATATAAATGGATAGATCAACCGTACTTGAAGTCAAATAAGCGTTCTGTGAAACTCCACCAGGACGTTCTATATGAAAGTTACCTTCGCCATCTATTCCTCCCTCTCGGAGAATTCCCTCTACACTGTCTTTGAAGGTTTTTTTATCAACAATTCCGGCCGACTGAGTAGTATCTTTTATTTTACTATCAACATTATTTGTTGTTTTTTTATTGAAGCGGGAAAACCCGAAACCCAGTACTGAGCCAATGACGACGGCGACAGCTATCATCGTAAAAAAGGAAACATATGTTACACCTTTAACTTCCTCAGTTTCTAAGGTATGAATCAAATTATTATTTTCCATATAGGATTAGAATAGCAACTTTGGTGAAAAATATCAAACGGTTAAACGGTTAAAACTTAAACGGTTAAATAAACTACTAAAACCTAAACAATCAAACGTTTAATAGTTTAATGTTTAATAGTTTTTTTAAGTTTTAACAGTTTAACATTTAACCGTTTATTTTATTTGCTTAAGATATGCCTCAATAAATCCATCAAGCTCCCCATCGAGTACCTTATCTGTCTGGGTTTCTTCATAATCTGTCCTTAAATCCTTGATGAGTTTATAAGGATGAATAACATAGGATCTGATTTGGTGTCCCCAGGAAGCCATCGTTTCGGTTTTGAAACCGGCAATAGTTTTGGCTTTTTTTTCCTGTTCCAATTTCCATAATTTTGCCCTCAAGATCTTCATTGCGCTATCTCTATTTTTACCTTGATCCCTTTCCGTTTGACAAGTAATTATAATTCCGGTTGGTTTGTGAGTTAGTCTAACTGCGGTTGAAACTTTATTGACGTTTTGGCCTCCATGTCCGCCGGACCGATAAAATTCCCACTCAACTTCATCATCACGGACACTTATTTCTTTATCTTCGATCATTGGTAAAACCTCAACTAATGAAAAAGAAGTTTGCCGAAGCTTGTCAGCATTAAAAGGGGACTGACGGACTAAACGGTGAACTCCAGCCTCAGCTTTTAAATAACCGTAGGCAAAATTACCATAGACATTAATAATTGAGCTTTTTATCCCTGCCTCTTCACCGGCAACACGATCAAATTCTTCAAATCGCCAACCCTTTCTTTCAAAGTAACGCGTATACATTCTAAAAAGCATGGATGACCAGTCCATCGCTTCAGTTCCGCCCTGTCCGGCATGAATTGAAAAGACAACTCCACCCTTATCATAAGGACCGGAAAGAAAAAGAAGAATCTCGTATTTTTCAATCAATTTTTTTGCTTCTTCAAGTTGGTTTTCTTCCAACAACAACTCCATCATTTCCAGATCTTCAATTTCTTTTTTTAGATCAGTGATCTTTTTCATTATCTCACCGGCTTTTTTTGAGTCAGTCCAAAATGATGTTTCATAGCTTTGTTCTTCCAAAGTTTTTAATTTCTTTTTTTAGATCAGTGATCTTTTTCATTATCTCACCGGCTTTTTTTGAGTCAGTCCAAAATGATGTTTCATAGCTTTGTTCTTCCAAAGTTTTTAATTCCTTTTTTTTGTTGTTAAGATCAGCCTTACTTAGAATAGACTGGTATTTAGTTTTTAGTTGTTCAATAGTGGTTTCCATCGCATTATTATATCACTTGAAGTCGGCTGCAAAGATTAAAACAAGATCAGAAGCTTCTTTATCATCTAGCTCCGTGAATTTTAGCGAGGTTACATAATCCTTTAAATCATTTTTCATCATCTCACCCAATTGAGGCTTATCTTTTTTTACTTGAATTTCCGTAATTTTGTAATCAAAGTTATCGGCATTATCGGTTAAAATTTCCACATAGCCTTTCTTTCTTAGAATTTCCTTTATCTCAGTGGCTTTTCCCTTAACTCCGGAGCCATTTAAAATTTTTATCTTAACCTCTTCCTTTTTAAAGCTAGGGGTAGGAGTGGGAGTTGGCGGGGTAAGAGTGGGAGAAATAATCACAACATTTTTTTTAGTAATAAAATTCGGCAGTTTAAAATTGATCTTTAATTTAGAGACCAAGACAAAAATTAAAAATGAAATAACAAAAGAACTAATAAAAAGGATAACTTCTTTTTTGGGCATCTTCATTTTTGGCAACGAAATCTTGCTTCCGCTCAACATGACATTCTTTTTCAAAAGCGAAAAGCTTTTGTTTTCTTCAGATAGTATAAAGGCGCCAAAACAAACATCGTAGGTAAGGATCGGAAAGGTTTTTCCGTCCTTGGGAATCAACATTTTCAAATAACTTTCATAAAAAGTTGGTACGATCCTTTTTAAGGGATTAGTCCAGACCCCGACTGATTTAGTAAAGGTATCCTGACGGATAGTGTCAGATTTCTCCCCGGAAATAATAATCCGGTTAACCTTTTTTTTATCACTAGAAATTTCCTCTATTTTTGTCCTAAGTACGTCAACAACTTTTTCTTCTCCGGAATATTTTATTGATATCTTTTTATCATCGATCAAACCACAAGAGTCAAACAGATACCCGCTTAAAGTATCAACACCCAATTCCGCATAAAGGATAGTTTCTTTTTTCTCTTTTCGCAACGTTTTTTCAAATAACTTAAAATAGGCCATTGTATCGGGAATGATGGAAATGATTTTGAAATCGATCAAAGTTAGAGCCTGTTTAATACTGTCAACAGTTTCTCTGTTGATACCAAAATAAGTAACTACTTTTTCCTGTTCCGATTCCTGAACAAAGTAATCGCTGGCTAGATCAGTATTATCAACCGGCAAGATCGAACGGGCTTTATCGGAAATAAAAGAATTAAGGGCTGACGCAGCGATATCTGAAGGAACGGTGGTGCGAAAAAAACTAAAAAATTCTTGAGGAAGAATAAGAGAAATTTGATTATCAGCAACCGGTTTATTAGATGAAGTAATTACTTCTTTGATAGCTGATGCCAATAAATCGACGTTTATTATCTTTCCTTTATCAATCAGGTCGGATTCATAGGTTTTTTGGTTATAAAGAGTTTCCTGTTGGCCAAGGATTGTTTTTTTAAGATAAAGTAGTTTAATCGTGTTGCGGTCAAGGTAAAGATAAATCATACATTTAATATAAAATATAAAAGATTAAATATCAACCCTTTTGCGCAACTTCAGAGCAAATAGGTGTTAAAATGTACTTGATGGAAAACCAGATCGAGGAAATAAAGAGGAAAATTGACATCGTCGAGTTTATTGGCGGTTTCATTACTTTAAAGAAAGCCGGTCGCAACTTTAAAGCCGTCTGTCCGTTCCATCAAGAAAAAAGCCCTTCGTTTGTTGTTTCTCCCGAGCGAGGTATCTGGCATTGTTTTGGCGCATGTGGAGAAGGCGGTGACGTAATAAAATTTTTAATGAAGTGGGAAAATATTACCTTTATTGAGGCATTAAAGGAATTGTCTAAAAAAACCGGTGTCAAATTGACTTTAAATAAAATTAGTTTTGAAGACAAGATTTGGCAAAAAAAAGAAAAATATATAGGAATGAATCAATTAGCCGGCGAATTTTTTCATTACATTTTAAATAAAACTGCTTTTGGAAAGAAGGCTGGTCAGTATTTGAAACAAAGACTTTTGAATCAATCGATTATTGATAAATTTGAACTTGGCTATTCCCCGTCTTCATGGGACTCCTTAAAATTATTTTTGAAAAAAAAGAAATATGAAGAAGAGGAAATGTTTGAAAATGGTTTAATCGTTCGAAGTGAAAGAGGCAGTTTTTATGACCGGTTTCGTGGCCGTTTGATGTTTCCTTTGAAAGATAGTCGGAATAATATCCTTGGTTTTTCCGGAAGAATTCTAGAGGGGAGTGAGAAAGAGGCAAAATATGTAAATACACCAGAAACGCCAATCTATCATAAGAGAGAATGTCTGTTTGGAATTAACTTGGCAATTGAAGAAATAAAAAAACAAAAGAACGTTTTTATTGTTGAAGGTGAACTTGATATGATTACACCTTTCCAGCACGGTTTTTCCAATTTTGTTGCCATTAAAGGAACAGCCTTGACCAGTGAACAATTGAAACTGCTTAAACGTTATACCGATAAAATAACTTTGATGATGGATGCTGACACTGCCGGCATAGAATCAATAAAGAGAGGGATAGATGAGGCGGAAAAGTTCGATTTTGAAATAAGGGTTGTAACGATTGATTTTGCCAAAGACCCGGATGAAGCCCTTAAAAAAGATCCGGATAAATTCAAAAAATTAATTACCAAATCTGTGCCGATCTATGATTTTTTGATTGAGGCGGCTCAAAAAAAATACCCGGAAGAATCGGCCTTTGCCAAAAAAAAGATAGGTGAGGAAGTTATTCCAATGATTGAAAAAATCTCCAATCCGATCGTAAGAACCTTTTATGTCAAAAAATTAGCCGGCATTCTTGAAGTTTCCGAAAATACCATTGAGAATTTAATTAGTCAATTAAAGATAAAAAAAAGACAAGTATCATTAAATAAAATAAAATATACTAAACCAGTCGAAGACAGTAGGGAATTGACAATTGACAAATATGTTTTAAGTGTTGTTTTTCAAAGTGAAAAACCGAATATAACTTATCACAGTGTTTTTGAGATCTTGAAACCAGAATATTTTTTGCATCCTTCATATGAAAAAATTTGCCGTTTATTTTTTGAAGAAATGGATAAAAACGGCAAAGTAGATATCAATCATTTTGGCAAGAAATTACCCGATGAACTTCGACCGATATTTGATGAAATATTTTTGTTTGCGTCTATTGATCATAGCCTATCAAACGAAAGCTTAGATAGATTAATTAACGAAATAAAAAGATACTCTTTTAAAAGAGAAATAAAAAAAATTCTTTCTGAAGAAGAAAGTCCGGAAAATAAAAAACAACTGATAAAAATCTCACAAAATTTAAAAGAAGTAGAAAAAAAACTTATTTCTTTATAGAATACAAGCATCTATGATAAAACATCACCTACCAAAATCGTTAAAAGAATTAATTAATCAAGGCGAAGATGACGGATTTTTGGTACAAGACGACATTCTGTTAGTGCTCCCTTACCCGGAGAAGCATATTAAAGAAATCGACGGTTTTTTTGATGAAGCTTTAAAAAAGGGAATAGACATATTTGAAACAATTTCAACCCGTGAAGAAAGCGATTCACAGAAGACGGTTGAGGAAATAGAAAAAGAACTGGAACATTTGGTAGTTTTAAAACATGGTGAGTCTCTCGATCCGATCAAAATGTATCTCAAGGAAATTGGGAAAACTCCGCTTCTCAAATTTGCCGATGAGATTGATCTGGCAAAAAAATATGAAAAAGGTAATAAAGAGGCCAAAGATAAATTAACTAAGGCCAATCTCCGTTTGGTGGTTTCAATTGCCAAAAAATATTTAGGGAGACGATTATCGTTTTTAGATCTGATTCAAGAGGGTAATAAAGGATTGATTCGTGGTGTGGAAAAATATGACTGGAGACGCGGATATAAATTTTCTACTTATGCCACCTGGTGGATCAGACAGGCGATCACAAGGGCCATTGCAGACCAATCGAGAACGATAAGAATACCAGTACACATGGTTGATCATATCAATCGATTTTATAAAACCCAAAGACGATTGACTCAAAAACTTGGTCGTGAGCCAACCGTTAAAGAAACAGCAAAGGAAATGCTTATGACGGTTCCGGAAATTGAAAATTTAATGAAAATTTCTCAGCAACCCAGGTCTCTATCGACACCAGTTGGAGATGATAAGGAGGCAACTCTTGAACAATTTGTTGCAGATACTAATCAACCTTCCCTTTATGATAAGGTTTCACGGGAATTATTAAAAGATGCTTTAAACAAAGTGCTAGAGACCTTGTCTCCAAGAGAAAAAAAGGTATTAATGATGCGTTTTGGTTTGGAAGACGGAAAACCAAAAACCTTGGAAGAAGTTGGAAAAGAGTTTAAGGTAACCCGGGAAAGAATTCGTCAAATTGAAGCGAAAGCAATAAGAAAATTAAAACACCCGACTCGTGCAAGAAAATTAAAGGATTTTTTGGAGTAAAAAATATTCAAATCTAATCTATTTATTTTCTTTCCGAAGAATGCCCTGGGACTCCTATTAAATCTAAGCTAGTTTTTAATTCAATATCTAGACGGTTCATCCCCTTTTCCCGTAGAGGTGGCTTATAAAGACCTTTCTTTGTTAATGAACTTTCAATTCTACTAACGGCTCTATATCCAAGTTTTGGGGGTATACTTCCATCAAGTATTCCTTTAAGGATATCTGCTCTTCCATCAACAAAACCAGCTTTTGTCAAAGCGTATGCACTTCTGATTCTAGTTGAAACGGGAACGGACACTACTACCATAGACAAAATTTTACTTCTTCTTCTTCTTCTTCTTCTTCTTGTCAAACGAAATTTGGTTGACAAAAAAATACTGAATGGTATCATGGAATCATGATAACTGATAAGGACATCAAAAAACTAAAAGAAGTCTTCATTACCAAAGATGATGCTATGGCATTTGCAACGAAAGATGATTTGGAAAAGACTAATAAAAGTATCGGAACTATGTCTGAGGATATTATCACAGTCATAGAGATGGTAGGAGATATAGGTAATAAATTAGATAAAAAGGTGGATGAGCATGACGATCTCTTAGAACATCATGAAAGGCAGATAGATAGACTTAATGACAAAGTCTTTCCAACTACTTAAAAGCATCTCTCTTGATTTATTTTTTCAAAAAGTGTAAATTTCATACTAATGAAAGACAAAAAGGTTACTCCGACCCAAAAGGCTTTAAATCTCTGGGCGGTGATCCTCATTGTTTGGAGCGTTTATAGAACTTATTTTAAACTTCCCGAGTGGTTTGATGAATTTGTTGCCAAACCTGTCGTGTTTGTTTTACCGGTTTTAGTCTATATAAAATCGGTCGAAAAAAAAGAAATCCTCTCAAGTTTATTTATCAATAAAAATCTTAAAAGTTTTATTAAAGAATTTTTTATTAGTTTTGGGGTCGGTCTGATCCTTTTATTGACCGCCTTGCTTTCCGTCTACCTTAGGTTCAAAAAGGTCGGCCTGTTTGGTCACTTTCCCAATTTTAATCAATTCGGGTTAATTGTTTTGACGGCTGTAGCAACAGGAATTACAGAAGAAATTCTTTCCCGTGGTTTTATACTGAAGCGGCTTTATGAAGAATCAAAAAACGCTTATTCCTCAACGTTTTTTGCCAGCATATTGTTCTTTTTCCTGCATGTTCCCATTCTTTTTGCCAGTAATAAGATAAATGGACAAATGCTTTTGGTTTTTATGGTGACAGATCTGCTTTTGAGCATGGTTAACGGTCTAATAATGATCCAAAGAAAAAGTTTGACGGTTCCAATATTAATTCATGCTTTTTACAACATTGTTGTAGCACTTTCTTTTATATAGAAAATTTCTTCATTTCCAATCTTTATTTTCTTTGTATTTAATTTCTCTGCATCGGAAAAATCGTCTGGAAAGCCAATAATGACGGAATTTTTAATATTTTTTTCATTAGGCAGATCAAAAACATATTTATCAAACTTTTCTATCTGTCCGAAACCATATTCATCAGGCTTTGATAAAGATGATTCTTTTTGATAAATATTCGGAGGATATTGGAGGTAAAAAAGTAAAAATATATATGGTTGACCGTTTTTTTTAGTGATATAAAATTTATCGTAACTATTGTAATTAGCTTTAATATAACCAGCTAATTCCTTATATCCGGATTGCCATCCCCGAAGAACTGTGGCTCTTTTTGGATAATGGTTAAAGTAAAAATCCCATGAATAAAAACTAAGTAGCAAAAAACAAGGAACAAGAAATAAATATATTATATATTTTTTATTAACAAAATTAATAACTCCGTAAGAAGAAATAATAAAAATTGGAATAAAAATAAATAAGGATCTAGTGACTGATTGGCCAGCCCAACTTACAGAGGCGCTTAGAGGCGAAAAGAGAAGTGTCAACAAAATTAAATAACGCCATTTTTCTTTGTTTTTGAACAAAAAATACAACCCAATAAAAATAAAAACATATTCCAGGGCGGTTATAGGGGAAATTCCTGGATATCCAAATCGGGGATTTTCGTCACCATTGATGACGAGAAATTGTGGAGAAAAATATTTTATATATTCGTTAGATAAGTCTTTTAACCCAACTGATAATTTATTATAAATTAAACGGTTTCCGCCTTCAGCCCTCAATTCATTTATTTTTAAAGAGAAACCAAGATTATTAAAAAATAATAAATTTTTGATACGAGTTGGTTTATAAATGATATCAGTAATTCCAAAAAGAAAGATTACTAATATAAAAATTACCAGAGACCATTTGGATAATTTATTTTTGATCACGAAGAATAAAAATAGAAAAAGATAAAAACCAGCCCAAAGACGGGAGAAATGATAACCGAAAAGAGAGATTAAAACACAAAGATCAAAAATAAAAAAATTAACAACGTTTTGTTTTTTAAAAAATTTTAGAAATAAATAAAAAGATAAAGTTAGAAAAAATACAGTCATATATCCTTCATGAGCCTGGCGTCCAAGTAGTTGAAGTCCGGGAGCAAATGCCGAAAAAAACGCTGCCAATAAAGAAACGTTTTTTTTGTTAAATAATTCTTGAGTTAATAAGAAAATAATTAAAGGAAATAATAGGACAAAAGGGAGATTGACCATTCTAATTCCTGTTTCTGTCAGCCCAAATATTTTAATAAACGGAATAGCTAAATAGGTTAAAAGAGGTAGTTTATAATCTCCAAAAGATTTAAACCTTAAAGGCATAAAATTTCCGTATTGGTCTTTACCGGTTTTTAAAATTGAATAAGCATCATAGGCATTGGTCGCTTCATCGGCATTTAAAGCGGGAGGGGAGACGTTCATCTTGTAAAAAAATAAACCAATGGAAAGGAGAGAAATTATTATTAATAAAATTGGTGTTAAGTATTTTTTCAACATATTTTTGTTTGTCATCCCCTCGTAGGAGGGGATCCAGTCTATTGTTTGGATTCCCGCCTCCGCGGGAATGACATTAGTCTGTAAATAAATCTAATATTTCCTTATCTGATCTAATAAACAATTTTATCGTTTTTTTTCTTGCTTGTAAAATTTTCAGCAACTTTATAAAGGCTTCGAAAAATCCCGGAATAAAAATAAATTTAGGAATATTCAATAAATGTTTGAAGATTAAATCCCTATCAGTCAGATTTTTCCAATGAAAAATCAATTGATTGCGGAAAGCGATCCTTAGTATTTTTGATTTATCAAAATATTTTCCAATGGTTGATTCGTGGTGGTGTTCGACTTTAACATTTGGATAATATAAAACCTTATATCCCGCTTTCCAAGCACGGTAAGAAAGATCAATATCTTCCCAGTAAAAAGGATTATAAAGTTCGTCAAGCAATCCAAGTTCAATAAATAATTTTTTATTGAAGATAGAGGACCCTCCTTCAGCCCAAAAGTTAGTGATTAGTGACTGGTGACTAGTGACTAATTGATGGGAATGGTTGATAAGACCGTTTTGAAAATAAGCACGATTGGCTCCAACGGTTTTGCCGTCTTTTTCAATCTGAGAAAAGCCAACTGCAAATAAATCTTTATCAAGTTTAAAATGTTTTAGAGAATTTAAATAAGAATTATCTTTTAAGACTACGTCAGAATTCATAAGAAAAACATAATCTCTGGTTGAGTTTAAAATTCCACGGTTAACATTCCCGGCGAAGCCATGGTTTTGCTTGTTATTAATTACAATTGTTTCGGTATAGATCAATTTAACTTGCTTGGAAATATTTTCCTCCGGGTAATCATTCATTACAATTACCTCACAACCATCAAAATATTTTTTATTGATTTCTAAGAATTTGAAAAACATCTCGTAGTTTTTGTAAACTGGGATGATGATTGAGACAGGATATTTCATAGGGACTCTCTTATATCAGGTCCGTCCTCATTTAGGACGGACCTTAATTAACTCCATAACTTTGCTTCTAAACATCTGATAAGAAAAATTTTTTTTCACGAACTGTTTTCCATTTTCAATAACTTTTTCTTTTAAAGATTTATTTGAGTCAATTCTAATGATTTTATCAATTAATTCATTTACGTCAGAAAACAGAAACCCATTTTTATCATCTATTATCAATTCTTTAGGCCCTCCGGCAGAATAGCAAAATGTCAAACAACCAGAGATCATCGCTTCAAGAGGGGCAATGCCAAAATGTTCGACTAATTCAGGATTTTTTTCTTCATCAATTCCATATCCGGTAAAGTGCCAATAATAAGTAGAAAGTCCATAAAGTTCATAAAGTTCATAAAGTTCAACATTTGGTTTAAAAATAATTGAAGAATCATTTTTAGCTAAAGACTTTAATTGATTAAAGTATTTTTGGTCTTCTTTCATTAATCCACCTGCCAAGATTAGTTTATAATCTGCAAATTCTTTTGACTTTCTTTTTAAAATTTTAAAGGATTTAATCATTAAATCTTGTCTTTTACTATGGAGATGAGAAAAAAACCGACCAACCGATAAAATAACCCTTTCTTTTTTATTTTGATTATTGGTAAATAATTTATCGTCAATATATGGGGGAATAGTAATTGGATTGACCCCCCATTTGGTCAACTGCTTTGTTGTGTAAGGAGAGTTGCTGATAAATTTATAGTTCCACAGTTTTAGACGATTTAAAAAATTTAAATTATAAAGTCGTTTATCAGGAACCATGCAAAAAACGAAATTATTTTTTGCTCCGGAAAAAAAATAACTACCGTCGGCGACATAAAAGAAATAATCGAAAACAGAGAGATTTTTTAAAGTTTGTAAAGGGAAAGAACTATTTTTAAATATGTTTGGGAGATACTTCAATGTATTGATACATTGAAGTGCAAAACGTTCTTTAATTTTTTTCGATAAATTCTTATCCCAAAAAATATTTATTTCATATCCTTGTTCTGCAAAAACATCTAATATAGAAAGAATATGTTTTTCTCCACCACCTAAAGTGTCAAGGTAGGGATTATAGAGGGCGACCCTCTTTATTTTGTTTTTCATAGAGAAAAAGATAGGTAATCGTCTTTGAAAAAGCTTGATAGATTGCCTCAATTATACCAAAGGCTCCATCAAGAAAACCTAAATTTTTAATAAGTCTTCGGTATAGCTCGGCCAAATATTTACGAAAGAAGATTCCTGTTCCCGAATTTCTTTTAGCTTTTAATAATAGATCTGACTCAATATCTTCAAAGATGACAGTCTTTTTAACCATATTATTTAAATCTCCGTGGAAATAATGAAAAAGAGGATTACTTAGGTATCCAAGATTGCCTTTTATTTGGGGAATAGAATGAATGCGTTTTGGCCAACTAGTAAAATATTTTTTGTTGATCAGTCTTATTTGATGGTCCGGCCACCAGCCGCCATGTTTAAACCATTTAATGTTGGCAAAGATATTTTTCCTGGGAATTTTATAATTAGAAAATTGTGAATTACGAATTACGAATTTAATTTCATTCGCCAATTCTTCCGTCACTCTTTCATCCGCGTCCAGTATCAATACCCAATCGGTTTTTGCTTGTTTTATTCCAAATTCTCTGGCCGGTTCGACATAATTTGATCTAGGAAAATTAAAGATAGAAACATTTAGGCTTCTTGCGATCTCTACAGTGTTATCAGTACTTTCCATGTCAACGAGAGTAATTTCATCAGTAAGCAATTTCGCAGATTTAATACAACCTTCAATATTTTTTTCTTCGTTATGAGTATGAACTATAATTGTTATATTTACCATGTTGTTTATTAATTTTACCACGATTAACATGTATAATAATTAAATTACAAAAATGAATAAATTCTTTGGATTTATTAAAAAGCATAAATTCATACTTCTTTTCCTTTTAATAGTTTTGGTTGGAATGTATTTAAGATTCTACAGAATCGAATCGGTTCAGAGTTTTGGCTGGGATCAGGGGAGAGATGCATGGAAGACAAGAGATATTATTAAAGGCCAGATAGTATTGAATGGTCCGAGAACGGGCGTTGGACATTTTCATTTAGGGTCTATCTGGTACTACATGCTAGTCCCTTTTTATTTACTTACTAATTTGGACCCGGTGGGTGCAATTTATTTAAATATAATCGTCAATCTTTTCAATTTTGCTGCAATTTTGTTTGTAACTAAAAAAATTTATGGTGAAAAAGCCGCTTTATTTGTAATCTTTATTTATGCAACAAATAAATATCTGATAGAAATTAACCGGACTGCCTGGAATGTTTCGCCGATCCCTGGGGTCGCCGCTTTAATTTTTTACAGTATTTATAAAATAGTTTACGAGAGCAAATATAAATGGATATTTGTTTTAAGTTTTTTGACAGGATTTTTCTTTCATCTGCATTTTTCCGTAGTTTTTTTGCCTCTAATAATCTTAGCTTCATTCATTTTAGCTAAAGATAAAAAGAAGGTTTTTGTTTATGGTTTAATAAGTCTGCCTCTGCTTTTAATTTGGTTAATACCAAGCGTGATTTATGATCTTCAATCAAAAAATACCAATACAATTTTATTCAACAATTTTTTAAAGGATTATTTTATTGATGGGTTCCATCTGAGATTTTTTTTGTATCGCATTCATGATGCCTTTATTCAATTACAGATGATCTTATCATTACCGAAAACTTACAGTTTTATCAAATTTATTATTCCGGGAATATTCTTGGTGACTTTAATTTTTGAACAAGTAAAAAAACAAAAGATCCTCGGTTATTTGATATTTTTGTGGTTTGTTGTTCCCGCTTTCGGCTACTCTTTTTATGGGGGAACAACATCTGAATATTATATGCTTATGAATTCATTATTAATCGTTTACATCGTTTATTACCTGCAAAATAAATTGTTCAAGTTAAAATTTAAACCCACGATTTATCTACTGATAGTTTTTTGGAGTATTTTCACTTATTATCAAACAAAGGATCTGTGGATAAAGAATCAAAACAATGGTTTGATCAGACAAAAAGAAGAAGTAAGAGAGAATATCAGGCTGAATAACAAGATTTCATTTAATGAAGGTGATATTAAATCCTATTTATGGCAAATCTGGGTCGAAGATAAAAAATAATTTTTTATTAAATGTAGTTTAGTTTTCCATGGAGCGTATTTTAGACCGAAGATTAAGCGGTTTTTACTTTGATATTTTTGGTGGATAGAGGAGCCGGAACCGCCGGTTGACTGGGCATTTTTGTGCCAGATAACTATTCTTGGGTTATAAAATAGTTTGAATCCCGCCCTTTTTGCTCGTTCACAAAAGTCCGAATCTTCAAAATACAAAAAATATTTTTCATCCCAAAAACCGATTTGGTCAACGACCTTTCTATTAAAAAAAAGCATGCAACCGGTGATAAAATCTGTCTCTTCAAATTTATTGTATTGTTGACGATCTATCTCATCAACTCCACGATGAGAGGTGTAAACATTTTTCCAATCATTAATACCGCCGGCATACCATAGGACTTTACCAATGTCTTTTTTTTGATAGTTTTTATGATATTCAAATCCAGGAGCATAATAAATTTTTCCACCAAAGATATCAGCTTTTTTAAATCCATTTTCGGCTTCAACAGTAAAATTTTTATCAAAAAAAATATCGTTGTTAATAGCGCAGAATTTATCCAAACCTTGTGATATAAAATATTTAGTTCCTTCGTTAATACCAAAAGCGTAGCCATTATTTGGAAGAAGTTTAATAATGACTTTCATTGGGTAACTATCTATCTTGATGATTTCTTTTTTTGTAGAAACATCCGCTATGTAAACTGATAAATCCTTAGCGTTTTTTACAGTGGCGAGAGAATCTAAAAATTCTCGGGTAAGTTGATATTGATTATAGCTGACAGTGATTAAACCTATCATTTGTATCTATTATAATATAACTATATGGTTTTATATTTCTTATACTTTATTGTCATTTTTCTTTTTTCGATTTATTCGTATTCGTTGGTTGATCTAAATTTAACTTTATTTAACAGTACTCTTTGGGATAATTTTAGAAATTTTATTATCCAGATAGGTTATTTCAATAGGGGGCTTTCAACAACAATTTTTGTATCAGGAATAATTATTTTAACTTGTCTGTATTTATTAGTTAAAAAAATAAAACCTGATCCGATAAAACTAGCTTTGGTAATAAGCCTTGTATCATTAATAGCTTATCCTTTTTTGTCCCATGACTTTTTTAACTATATGTTTGACGCCAAGATCCTGACTTTTTATGGTAAAAATCCCTATCTTTTCCGGGCTTTGGATTTTCCGGCCGATCACTGGATCAGGTTTATGCACTGGACCCATCGAGTCTATCCTTATGGACCAACATTTTTGCCGATCACACTTATTCCATCATTTTTATCAGGAGGAAAGTTTATTCTTAGTCTTTTTTTCTTTAAATTAACTTTTACATTTTTTTATTTAGCGGCGGTTTGGGCTGTAAATAAAATTGATAAAAACAAAGCTTTGATCGTTGCCACCCATCCATTGATTATCATTGAAGGATTGATAACTCCTCATAATGATCTTATTGCCATGAGCTTGGGGTTAGTTGGTATTTATTTGTTATTCAATAAAAAAGTTTGGTCGAGAGCTCTTTTTATTATTTCCGGACTAATTAAATATTCGACGCTTCCGATCTTATTAATGTCCAAAAAAAATAAATGGCTGAATGTTTTGGCGTTTATCGGAATTTTAGTACCTCTTTTTTATTTGTCTTTTTTTTCAGAAATTCAGCCCTGGTATTTTTTAATTTTATTTATATTTTTGCCAATTTTTCCAAATTTAATAAAAAAAATGGACATTTTTTTGATAGGGCTACTATTTTCTTATTATCCGTATATTATGCTCGGGGGTTGGGATGCAAAGTACAAAGTAGACTTAAAACATCAAATAATTATTTATTTTTTGGTCGCAAATTTAGTTGCGCTGGGTATTGATAAGGCTTTTTATTTCATCAAAAAAAATTCTACCTTTAATTCTATAAACAACCAAAAAGTAAACTAAGACCGATCCAAATATCATTAAACCGGTCAGTAATAAATTATTGGTTATGGCCTTGCTCATCCAAAACTTCATTAAAAATAGATAAGCAACCATTACCATTGAAGAAATCATAGGCACACCGAAAGCATTTTTTAAGGAAAAATCGACCGTTGACTTTGCTTTGATAAAAACGAAAATAAACGAAAAAGAGATGATAAAAAAAGCGATCGAAATGCCCTGAAAACCGAATAATTTAATCAAAGGAGGAATAAAAATCCAATTAAGCGCCGTTAGAATTACCATAATTATTAACGTAAGTTTTACTTTACCAATAGCATTAAAAAGGCTGATAAGAGGGGAGTAGAGACTAACAAAAAGGGCAGAGAAAGAGAAAAAATAAAATGATATTAAAGCCACTTGCCATTTTCCATAATAACCGGGCATTATTTTCAATAAATTATCAAAGACAAAAACGCTACCAATAATTATCGGAAAAATAAAAAGAGCTTCATAAAAAAGAATTTTCTCAACGCTTTTCTTTAATAAGGTTTTATCGTTTTGGAATTGGGAATAGACCGGAAAGGCAACGCGGTTAATGTTGTCCATTATCAATCTGATCGAAAATTCCGCATATTTTTTGGCAAAAGTAACAATACTGAGTTTTTCAAAGCCAATGACAGCCCCCAAGTAAATGATCATCAAATCGTCTTTGATGAGAGCTAGAAATGAATTTCCCTGAAAGGGAACGCCATATGATAAAAGTGATTTAGCTGAAGACTTTGAGAAGATCAATCTTGGCGACCAAGGATTCATAATAAAAATAAGGATTACCCCAACCAAAGATCGGGCAACTACAGCCACAACAAGACTGAAGATATCAAAATTCATCAAAGACATAACGATGACAACGGAATAAAAAACCACGTTTTCAATGAGCGAAACCAAAACAACTTTGTATATTTGAATTTTTTTTTCAAGAAGGACGGAAGGAATGGTTTTTAAAGATAGAAAAAAGAAAGAAAAAAGAAGCGCCCAATAAAGATAGACGGCGCTTTTTGGTAGGTCCTTATAGATCACAAAGAGATAATTGGTAAGAATTAAACCAACGATAATAATAAAAAAAGACAAGGCAGTTTGAATAATAAAAGCGGTGTTAAGATCTTTTTCATCAATATCTTTTTTTTGAATGATGGCAGCGGCCAAACCAAGACTAGAAAAATAATTGAAAAAAGCCATCATCGCCAAGACAGTGTTGTAAATCCCAAGAAGATAAAGATTGGATTTGAGCGTCAATATGAAAAAAGCCGCAAATCCAAGAACTGCCGAAAAACCGCTTTGAAAAAGAAGGCTGCCGGCGCTTAAGACTCCCCGCTGCTTTATCTGTTTGATATCTTCTGTAATCTTATCCATTTAATTAATATTAATAGAGTTGTTATTGAAATAACATTGCTTACTTTTTCTATTAAAGTTTGTTCATATTTGATTGTAATTATAGATGATTTTTCTAAGTCTAATATTGGCCGACCAAGGTAGTCTAGTTTATCAGGTATTATATTCTTGTCATTAACAAAAATCTTCCAATAAGGAAGATAGGAAACATTAATCACAACTTTTTTTGAATCGACAACTGCCTTTTTAAAAAATGGTGTATTTTGTTGGATATCAATTTTTCTGAGATCAAGCGAATGGATAAACAGGTTATCTTCCAAAAATGAGTCTGTTTTTTCGCTTCCATCTTGTTGAGGTTCCAAAAGTAGCCACTTTTTATAATCAACCGTGGCTGGTAAATATTCGGAAACTTTATAAGCAACAGCCTTTTTAACATGAGTTGAACTTAAAGTATCATTATTAAATTTTTCTAAAGTTAAGTTATGTTTGATAAAAAATTTTGAATTATAGACAACTATAAATATAGATAGAGCAATAAAAAAAACAGGAGAAAATTTCTTTAATTTTTTTGGGATTTTAAAAGCGCCAGCCATAAATGCTAATCCGAATAAACCAAACGATAAAAAACGCCAAGGAAATTGAAACATAGAAAAAATTGGTAGAAAAATCTTATTGATAAGAATTGCAGATTCAGTAGTTAAAAATATTGCTAGTACCGTAATGCTGATAAAGAAAAAAATTATTGGATTATTTTTATTTTTTTTAAAAATAAAAATTTTTAAAAACAAGAAAAACAACCCTAATATTCCCAAAACAATTTGTGGTTTGCCGATCATAAAAGGCATACTATCTTTGCACCCACTAAATGAAACTCCATAATCCCAAATTGAAGTCCATAACTGTTTCCAACAAAGAGCATGATCTAAATAACTTGAACTTTTGGCGATTGTTGATGCATGTGTTTGACCCAACTCCGTCAAAGCAGGTATAAAAAAGTAAGCGCTCAAAAAAAGTGAACTAATAACAGTTAGAATTCCCTTCTTTTTGTTGGGAAGTAAAAGAACATAGATTAAAACTATCGGTAGAAAGATTAACGATAAAACATTATGACTAGTCAAAGCAAAGGAAGTCACAGTTGCAGTTAATAAAAAAAACCATGCTGATTTTGATGACTGATTTTTATACAAGGCCCATAGGGTGGTTGGAAGAAGAGCAATAAACCAGGTTTCCGCCATATTTCCTCTAATAAAAATTTCAACGGCCAACCAAGGAGAGGTAATGTAAAGAACAGCTGACAGTAAGCTTACATAAAAATCAAAAAAAATATTTGTAAGCTTGAACATAAAAACAAAACCAATAATAATAGCCAGTAGAAAAGAAATCTTTATAGCCGATGCAATAGGTATACTAAATAGGCTAATAGCACCAGTGACCCAGTATGAGAATGGAGAATAATAATTAAAGACAGGGAAACCAAGTTTAAAAGAAAAATCTGGAGCAATCCGTGGGGGGATTTGAAGATTTTTTAAGTTCAAAACAAACTGTTGTACACGGGCTGGTTGAGTTTCATCATGAAAGGTAAACATCGTAGGCGTAAACGGATTAAGATTGCGTCCAAGAAAAAAAATAACCAGCAACAAAACAACGGTAAAAATTATCCTTTTCATGTAGGACAATTATAGCAATTAAGACATTATTTGTTTAATATCTACACTTATATGAGATATAATAAAAAAGATGAAATTCTTTAAAAAATTATTATCTTTTGAATTGATTATCCTTATTCTCATAACAGTTTTGGCGATTTTCGCCCTTTTGAATAATCAATATTTTTCCATTCACGATGATCAACATATTGCCAGACTTTATCTCCTAGATCAAGCAATCAGGCAAGG
>Ga0208373_1001341_pt1 | contig 33548 bp, 31 predicted proteins | sample RifOxyC2_FD_184036 | JGI IMG/M metagenome (GOLD analysis project Ga0208373, IMG submission 184036) | Soil microbial communities from Rifle, Colorado - Rifle Oxygen_injection C2 (SPAdes) | ecosystem: Environmental > Terrestrial > Deep subsurface > Rock core/Sediment | place: Rifle, Colorado... | reverse complement strand
TCCCATCTCAGCAACCTGCCTGTCGCCTGCTTCGCCCCTGAGCTGCTTGGTGAGCTCATATATCTGGGCAAGGCCCGTTGCTGAGATGGGATGGCCCTTAGCCTTGAGGCCGCCGGAGGGATTGATGGGCAGTTTTCCGTCAAGGCAAAACGCGCCATCGTCTATCGCATTGCAGGCATGGCCTTTCTTCGCAAAGCCTAAATCCTCGCTGGCAATCAGCTCGACAATGGTGAAGGCGTCATGAAGCTCAGCGACATCAACGTCGCAAGGCTCGATGCCTGCCATGGCATAAGCGTTTTTTGCTGCCTCAACGGTCGCGTCCCACGACGTGTTGCTGTCGCGCTCAAAGGGGGAGATGTAGTCGGTGCAGAGGTCTGAGCCTGCCACCCTGATGTCGGTCTTGTCTTTAGAGAGGACTGCCGCTGCTGCGCCGTCGACAGATACTGAGCAGTCAAACATCCGCAGGGGAGAGCAAACCATCGGAGAATCCCGTATCTGCTCAAGCGTTACTTTCTTCTGATAAAAGCGCGCCTTTGGGTTCAGAAATGCGTTATCGTGGTTCTTGAGAGCAATTTTGGCAAGGTGCTCCGTGGTTGATTGCGGGTATGCGCTCATGTACTCCTGGGCAATCAGCGCGTTTTGGGCGGGAAAATTAAGGCCTTCGTCCTGCTCCCATTTTGATTCCGCTGCCATCATGAACTCTTCAGTGATGCTTTCTGTCTTACAGGTCATGAGCTTCTCTGCTCCAATGACAAGGACGTGGTCAAACTCCTGCTGCTGAGCGAACCAGAACCCTGCGCCAGAGCTCCCGCAGGCAGCGGGCACCCTGATGATGGGCTTGTTGGTGCTGAAGACTGATGCGAGCATGCTTGCAAAGTGGCGCTGCTTCTCTATGGAGAAGAACCACTCGATTGAGGAACAAACTATGGCATCTATCTGTGCAAACTTCAGGTCTGCGTCCTGCAGCGCTTCAAGGGCTGCCTCGTGGGCAAGCTGGTGGGAGAGCTTATCAGAAACTCCAAACTTAGTCATGCCAACGCCTTTGATGTACATGATGGCCGCCTACTCCTGTATCAGTTTTGAGCCTATGGGCTGCTTGATGTCCCTTCGAATCGCGTCAAGCTCGTTTCCTACAAACGAGATGTTCTCAATCTCATACGTCCCGTAGCCAAGAGTGCCTGCAAGCTCAACATAAGGCAGCTTCTTTAGGCAGAGCGCCTCCTGTATCGCAGTATCATGGACTACGGGATTGCGGGCTGCAAAGATGAGGTTGAAAAACCCTGGCTCTCCGTTCATTGCCGGGCCGTTTCCCTGCATGCCGATGGATGCGTCGCCAACGGTAATGAATGGAGGGAACACATGGGGGAATGTTGCCAATGCCAATCCCGCTTTCAGGGGATTTTTGGCAAGCTCATCAAAGGCCTTCTTTGAGAGGAATCTGGTGAGATTCTCAAACGCCCCGTCAATCCCCAACACGGTGTCGGTCTTGATAACCGGGAGGTTGATGAGAAGGCCAGTTTCGTAGACAGCTTTTGCTATCTCGAAGGTGAACTCGCGCTCTTTCTTTACAATGAATCCGCCCTTCGCAAGGTCAGCATAGTTCACGCCAAATTCAGTGATGATTTCGGCGATGCCTGATTTCTCAACTGCCTTCTCCAGAGGCATGAAGAAGCTCTGCTCGGCAATGGTGATGTTCTTTGGCTCTGCCCCTTTTCGTACGAGATAGCTGATGACTGCCCTGATGACTTGGGGATTGGTGCATATGCCCAAATAGGGGTAGCCAGGGATGCTGAGGTTGGGCTTGAGGAGGATTTTTTGCTTTTTGCTGACTGCAAGACCGCCGATGAGTTCCAGCGCTTCATCAACAGCCTCGCCAACGTCATATTTTATCCTGACTGCCGCTATGGCATTGTCGCCTGCGTTGGGAATGTCTTCGTAAACGTCACCTAGGCAATAGTCTTTGATGGTCTTCTTGGGCATGCGGTGGCCGTGCTCATCTTCTAAGATGAGGACATTGTAGGGGACAATGGGGTGGAGGGGATTTGGGATGTGGACCTTTGTTATGCCGATGACTTTTGTCTTTGTCCCGATGACTTTCTTTATATTCCCGCCGTCATGGATGCATCTCTCAATGGGATGGATATACTTCTTTCCTGAACTCTCTCCTACCCAGCGTATGACTCGCACCATTACATTCACCTTTCCTTATCAGCCTGCCACTTTCCTGAAGATGTGGACGATTGAGGTTCCGCCTGCTCCGCCGACGTTATGGGCAAGGCCAAGCGCTGCACCCTTCACCTGGCGCTCGCCGCACCTGCCCCTGAGCTGGTCAACAATCTCGACTATCTGGGCAACGCCAGTTGGCGAGATGGGATGGCCTCTTGCCTTGAGGCCGCCAGAAGTATTGGTTGGCATCCTGCCGCCAAGGTTTATTACGCCGCTTCTGACAAAGTCTTTGCCTTCTCCTTTTTTGCAAAAACCTAAATCTTCATAGGCTATAAGCTCGACGATACTGAAGGCATCGTGAATCTCAGCGACGCTGATGTCACCTTGCTTCACTTTGGCCTGCGCAAAGGCTTCTTTTCCTGCCTCAACGGTTGAGCTCCAGACACACATATCCTCCCGCTCAAAGGGAGCGATGTGGTCTGTTGCAAGGCCGCTTCCAATGACTTCTACTTCCGAAGGTGCGGTTGATATGACTGCTGCTGCTGCTCCGTTGACAGTGAGGGAGCAGTCGTAGAGGGTGAATGGCTCGGCAATCATGGGGCCGTTCTTGATTTTTTCCATGGAGACTGGCTTTTTGTAGAAAGGAGCTTTGGGGTTCAATGCGCCGTTGCTATGGTTCTTGAATGCTATCAGCTCAAGGTCTTCATGGGTAGTGCCAAAGCGGGTGAAGTGCTGCTGGGCAACAAGGGCATTGGCCGCAGGAAATATCAATCCTTCGTCCTGCTCCCATGCATTCTCAGACGCGTTCATGATCTCCCTGGTCACCAGTGGCGTGGTTGATGAAGCAACCTTGTCAACGCCGACTATCAGCACAGTCTTGTACCTGAGGCGAAGGCCTGACCAGAAGGCCGCTCCGCCCCCGCCGCAGACCGCAGGGACGCGGATGATGGGCATCTTTCTCTTGAGCACTGATGACAGGACTGAAGGGAAGTGGCGCTGGCGGTCATCGTTCATTTTGGTGTCGGAATTGGAAACAACGATTGCGTCAATCTCATCCATGCTTTTCTTTGCGTCTTTCAGGGCAAGTGCGATTGCCTCATGGGCCATGACTGCCATGGGGATGGAGTCCAGGCTGAACTTAGTCATGCCTACGCCATGCACGAATCGTTTTGGACAGCCTGCCATTGCACATCACTGCTGATTTATTATCACTTCTGCTACTTAGCTTTTGAGAACTTTGACCTGAATTCCTGCCTATCCACAATTGCAAGCATGATGGTCGCTTCGGCAGCCCTGATGCCGCTATGGGAGGCTGATGCGTTGAGCATTGCTCCCTTCTCGTCCATCCCAACAAGCTCTATTTCGAAGGTGAGCTTTGCGCCAGGGAAAGTAGGAGCCTTGAACCTGGCATCTTTGATCTTGTGTGCAAGGACGTCTTTTGTCTCGTGGTTGTCGAGATTGTACCTGACAAGAAGGGTAGCTGCCTGGCCCATGCCTTCCACAATCAATGCCCCTGGCATGATGGGAAATCCCCTGAAGTGGCCTTTGAAGTATGACTCGTTGGGGCTTACCGTTTTTTCTGCCACCAGCTTTTTCTTGTCAAGCATGGTGACTCTGTCAATGAAGAGGAAAGGCTCATCGTAAGGGATTATCTTCCTAATCGCTTCCTTGTCAAGGCTTCCGTCACTTTTTTTGAGGTTGTCAATGGATTGCATAGTGCTGCCTCTGATGGGGGTTTTATCGTCGGTGCTTAACGATAGTTTCTTTTTAAATCATTCGGTTGGCGGTAATAGTTCACCTTTATGACGTTGCCTACCTCTTTCCTCCCGCAGGGCAGTTCAGGCTGGTGAACTATTACACAAAACCATAATAATTAAATAGAAAACGGGGAAATTCCACCAATATATGGTGGAGGTAGTCCATATGCCTAATGAAAAAGTAATCAAGATAAAGCCTGCATTCGAGGATGGAAGGGGAAAAATCTCCAACATCATTGAGGATAGCTCTATCTCTCACGTTGCGATAATTACTTCAAAGAAAGGAAGCATCAGGGCAAATCACTACCATCCTGAGCAGATCCAGTATGAGTTTCTCATCAGTGGAAGGTATGAGAGCAGCTCAAAGGACCTAAAGAAAGAGGGCGCAAAAATAGAGAAAATTGTTGTTGAGCAAGGGGATTTAGTTATTACCCCCCCTATGATAGCACATGCCATGAGGTTTACTGAGGACTCTGTGATGCTGAACATAACGACAGGCAGCAGGGACCCAGAAAAATTCAAAGAGCACACCATCAAATACGAACTCATAAAGTGAAGCCAATGGATGCAATATTCTACGATGACGTAGAGACGATAGCAAAGGCAATTGCTGAGGATGCGCTGGCTCTTGAGGCAAAGACGCTCCTCATCTCAGGCGGCGCAGGATTTCTTGGCAACTATTTCATTGGGGTAATTGAGTATCTCAACAGCCACGTCCTGAAAACTCCCTGCCATATTATCTCCATTGATAACTTCACAAGCGGCGTTTCCTACGCAACAGGAGAAAACAAAGATCTCACCACCATAAGGCACGACATCAAGAATCCACTCTCCATTGGCAGGGACGTCCACTTCATTATCCATGCGGCAGGGCTTGCATCCCCAAAATTCTATCGCCAGCACAAGATAGAGACTATTGACGTCGCAACCCTTGGGACAAAGAACCTTCTGGAGTTAGCAAGAAAACCCTACGTTGAAAGCATGCTCTATTTCAGCTCAAGTGAGGTGTATGGCGATCCTCATCCTGCATTTATTCCAACCCCTGAAACCTACTGGGGCAATGTCTCTTTCACCGGCCCACGCTCAAATTACGATGAGTCCAAGAGGCTCGGTGAAGCCATGTGTGTCGCATATTACCAGACTTATAACCTCCCCGTCAAGGCAGTGCGCCCATTCAACGTCTACGGCCCAGGCATGAGAATAGATGATTATCGCGTCATCCCCAACTTTGTCAGCAACCTCTTCAGAGGCAAGCCGCTCCCTGTCTACGGAGGCGGAAACAGGACAAGGACATTCTGCTACGTCACCGACGCGATGACGGGCTTTTTTAAGGTGCTCTTCTCAACGCACAACGGCGAGGCATTCAATGTGGGCAATGATGACGAGGAAATCAGCATCGTTGAGCTTGCCCACGTGATGAACAGCCTGTTTTCCCCTGAAAACGGGGTGCAAAAGACCAAAGGGATCAATGACGCCTATGCTGAAGGTGACCCCAGCAGGAGGCTGCCTGACCTTACGAAAATCAGAACGCTGCTGTCCTACAGCCCTGAGATTGGCCTTAAAACGGGATTGAAGCGGTTCTATGCGTGGGCTAAAGAGAAGTATGGCAACTCGGATTTGCCTGCAACAATCAACTGCCCGTAGTTCTTTTTCTGTAAACAAGGAATATCCCAATCCCATAGAGAGCAACAGACAGCACCGCAATCGAGAGATAGATATTGTGAAACAGCCTGTCAATAGTCCACAGCAATTGCGAATACACGACAAGACCTATGAACAGCGAAAAAAAGAGCGTTTCATCCCTTTCAATGGGCAAATGCGAGAAAAGCAGAAAAAAAGGGAGCAGGAAAAAAAGAAAAATGGCAATAAACGCCTTTGCCCCTGTCAAACCAAAGAAGAAAGAGGGAACAAGCAGGAAAAAAAAGATTCCAGCAATAATGCTGATTCGGTTCATCTTCAGCTGCGAGATAAGATTGTCAGCCATAGCGATACACCCTGATAAGTTGAGTCTGGTAAACAATGCTTGCATTCTGCGCCGCCTGGCTTTCCAACTGCTGCAATTGCTGTATCTGATCAGCCCTTCCCATTGCGGCTAAATCCGAATAGTCAAAAGCGACATGGGTAAAGGTTGAGTTGATAGGCTCCCACCCTTTAACCTCAGCAACCGTCTCATACCTGCCGATATGCTCGTACGACTGGGTTGCATAGTGCCTGCTCAATATCTGAATCCACCTCCACTTGGGATAGGATATGGTGCCAAGGATATTCACTCCCTCAGCGGCTGGAACGTTTGATTCTATCCATGAAGCAAGCTCCATCTGCGCAGGAGTGATTCTGCTGATGCCGTCATAGGACTGCTCAAGTGTAGCATATGCCTGCATGCCCTGGGTTGAGATCACGACTGCAAGGAAAGCTATGGCAAGGGCATATGAGGCAACCTGTTGGCCTCGCTTTGCAAGAGGGATGAATCTGGGAAGCGATGCAATGGCAACGCCCATGATGGCGTAAAAGAAGTACGGCTCTATCATCATGAACCGTGCAATCCTGTAATTGTCTGGAGTGGATAATCCAAAAAAAGGAAAGTGATACACAAGATACAGGGCAACCATTCCGCTCAACAGAAAATATTTCTTTGTTCCCTTGCTGAACAAAAGGAGGGCAATCCCCACCATAAGCAGTCCAATAGTCCAGTATCCAGGGTAACTCGTTGCATACTCGCTAAATGCCGGATTCAGGCCAAAGTTGTTTGCTGGCCTGTCAATCCAGGTGAACAGCGTAGCGACTGCCATAACCGATGGATTCTCTCCTGAGTCACCACCCAGGCCTGAAAAGTAGATGGGATACATCATCCATGTGAGGAAAAAAAAGACGCCAAGCATAGCAAGATACTGCTTCCACAGGCTTGGCAATGCCGGCAGCTTCCTGTATGCAATGAAGAAGAATGCGATTACGATAAGGGAGTAGATGACAAGAAAGGCGGTCGCTGAGAAATGGGCAAGTGAAGAAGATGCAAGCAGGAGCATATACAGCCAGAGATAGGCAAGGTGCTTTTTCTTCTCATCTCCATAGAATGCTGCCAGAGCCATGTACAGGGAATATGCAGTCAGGGGGATGAACACAAACGCAAAGGTGTTGTGCCTCTGCCCCCACAGGTAGGACATGATTTCCCTGAATGAGAACATAAGAGGGATAGCAGTAAGAATCGCTGGAAGAAACCCAAACAGCTTTCGCATGACAACATACATAGAAATGCAGCCAAGAATGGACGTGAATGCTATGAACAGGAATACAGGAACTATCCGCTCACCACCAAAAATCTGCATCAGAGAATAATCAATGTTGTACGCCGGAGGATACACAATCCCCCTCGGCCCAAGAAGTATGTTGTAGCCAGCATACCACCCTCCAAGCGATGGAGGGGTATCCCCTATGAGGTTCATGGTCCTGCCCAGGTAGGTGATGTGATCCCCATACGAGAATATGTAGGCACCGTCATGCTCTGAAAACGGCAGGTGATTGTCCTGCAGGGGGAGTGTCCAGAAAAAGAAGGAAACGGCAAACAAAATTCCAATGACAATCCAATCGCGATTATCCATTTTTCCTCAGGGAATAGACACGGTCAAGCCCGTAAAATCCCCAGTAAACAGCCGCAACCCGTAATCCTGCACCGTCTGCAGCCTTTTTAATGCTTTTCCTCCATGAATGGAAGTGCCAGAAAGCAGGAGCCATCTTAAGATGCAGCAACTCAAGCCAACGTATGATAGGATAAGCAAGCATGTTTGGCGTGCTGATGATGATACTGCCCTGTGGCCTGAGCACCGACGAGACATTGCGAAGCACAGCGCATGGATTGTCAAAATACTCCCAATTCCCGACAAAAAGGGCATAATCATAAGGGCCATTCAGCGTGACTCCCTTCTCAACGTCGCAGAGAGCAAACCCACACGCCGCATGAGCAGACTGCGCATTCTTTGCTGCTATCTCTATCATTTTCCTGCTGTAGTCAACGCCATCACATGGCCTTCCATGCTTCGCAAGCCCAATGGAGTATTGCCCTGTTCCGCATCCGACGTCAAGCACGCGTGAACCCTCAGGAATGAGTGAGAGAAAAAAGGAGAATGTCTTTTTGAAGTAGTGCTTCACCCGCTGCTTGTCATAGTTTGTACTCTGGCTTTCGATGATATCCTTGTATCCCTCATTGCCCATGTGCTTAGGAAGCAGCAAAAGCATTTAAATACATTGCCAATGGAAAGTGTGCTATGAATCATCTTAAAGGCATTAAGGGAGACAAAGAATTTGAGCATTCTGTAAAGGCAGCCTACAAGGAGTTTGCAGAAGAGCCTATGGATGAGAACTACAGGCATCCTGTTATAGGACTCATCTCAGGAGGGCGTGTGAGGCGGCTTCTGAGGGAAGCAGGTAACCTCAAAGGAAAAAGCCTGCTTGAAGTCGGCTGTGAAGCAGGATATGTATCCATCCAGTTCAAAAAAAAAGGCGCTACAGTCACTGCCTTTGACGTCTGCGAGCCCGCACTTGAGCGGTTCAGGCAGAAAAAAGAAAGCGCAGGGATTACTATTTTTGCTGCCGCTGCACAGAAGATTCCCCTGAAGGATAATTCCTTTGACGTTGTTGTCTGCACTGAGGTCATTGAGCACATGCCTAAGGTTGAGCAATGCATCGGGGAGATGGCAAGGGTGCTTAAGCAGGGGGGAAAGCTCTACATTACATTCCCGAATGAAAAGCTGAGAAAGCCATTTTATCCCCTTGCACAGGCAATGGGCATCAACACAAGCATTGAAGATGAAGTGACGCTGTATGACTATAAATTCTCTTATATTCTTAGCCTGTGCAGAAAGCACTTAAGGGTTGAAAAGAAGTTCTCCTGGCCGTTTTTTCTTCCGCTGACACGGTTTATTGTGGCAAAGAAAGAGGCCATGACAGTAATCACTGCGCCTTCTTGATCTCCCCTCTCCAGTACTCAAGGAGGTCCTTAAGCGTATCCTTAAAGGCGATGGCAGGCTTCCACCCAGTCAGATTCCTGAACTTTGAGTCATCTAGCTTTGGCCTTTCTGCATCAACGGGCCTAAACAGCTTAGGGTCAACTTCCACCTTGACTTTCACCTTGAGCGTTGAAAGCGAAAGCAGCGTGTCAAGCAGCTCATGGATACTCAGGGTTGCTTCGCCGCAGATGTTGTAGGCTTCTCCAGGCTCTCCTTTCTTTACAAGAAGACAGTAGGCCTTCACTGCATCCCTGATGTCAAGAAACGTCCGGATGGATGCAAGGTTTCCTACACGCATCACAGGCTCCTGAATGCCTGCTTCAATCTCAGCTATCTGCTTGGCAAAGGATGACTCCACAAAATGCTCATTGCGGCGAGGGCCTGTATGGGTGAGAATGCGCGTAGTTACGCTATGGATATGATAAGTATGGAAATACTGGCGGATAAGAGCCTCACCTGCAATTTTACTTGCTGCATACATGGTGAGCGGGTCAGGCAGGGTTTCCTCGGTTATGATTTCAGAGGTGGGATGGCCATAGACATCAGCTGACGACGCAAAATGGATTATTGGGTGAAGATTAGCAAGCCTGACTGACTCAAGCAGGTTCAGCGTTCCAAGGGCATTGACATTGAAGGTCTGCAATGGCTGCATAGTTCCTGCTGGAACAAAGGACTGCGCCGCAAGATGGAAGATGATATCAGGCTTTGCCTCTTCTATCGCCCTTCGGACTGAAAGAAAATCGCACAGCTCGCAGTCAACAAATGCAATTCCTTTCTTGATGTGCCTGATGTTATCCATAGGGCTGCGCCACCTTTTTGCCCCATAGATAGCAATATCCCTTTCCTTAAGGAGAAGCTCAACAAGATGGCTTGCGACAAAGCCAGTGACGCCGGTGATGAATATCCGTTGTCCCATTGGCTGCTACCCCTTAAACTGCCTGATGACTTTGATGACATGGTTGACTTCCTCTTCACTGCACCCTCCAAGGGGAAGCTCTATTGATTTGTTTCCAACCTCGTCTGCGCCAGGCAGCGAGACATCCCTGAACAGCGTGCGGTGATACGGCTGCCGGTGGGCAGGAAGCCAGCATATCCTGATGTCAATGTCATGCTTTATAAGAAATTTTGCAAGGCTGTCTCTATTTGTATCCTGTACCATAATGCCAAAGAACAGATAGGGGTGCATGGAGACATATGAGGGAACTTCCTGAAAGCCATAGTCGCCTCCAAGTGCTTCTTTGTAAAGGGCAACGAGCCTGTTGCGGTGGGCCACCTGAGAGTCTACTTTTTTCAGCTGCGCAAGACCAATTGCTGACTGGATGTCAGTGATGCGAAAGTTCAGCCCATAGCGGGCATAGTCGTAGTGCAGGTTCTCTTTTGAGTTATAAGGGGCACTCATTCCGTGGTTTCGGATTGATTTGCACCTTTTTGCAATCTCTGCTGAGGGGGTAAGCACGCATCCTCCTTCAATGGTTTGCAGTGATTTTGCAATGTGAAAGCTAAATGTGCTGGTATGGTCAAAGTAGCCCATAGGCTTTCCCTTATACGCTCCGCCTATGGCAGCAGCAGCATCCTCTATGAGCGCCAAGTCATGCTCCTGCGCAAAACGCTCAAAGGAGTCAACGTCAACAGGCATCCCTGCAACATCAACAGGCATGATTGCTTTTGTAGCATCACTCAGATGCTCTTGCATAAGTTCAGGTGTGGTGTTCCACATACCTGGATCAGAATCAACAAGTATGGGGGTAGCTCCGACAGAGAACACAGAGTTGATGGAGGCGATGAAGGTCAGGGACGGGACAAGAACCTCGTCTCCTGCCCCTATGCCATGCGCAAGAAGCGCAGTAGTTAATGCAGCAGTTCCTGTTGAGACACAGACAACGTGCTTTGCGCCGGTATACTCTGAAAGCCCTTTTTCAAACTCTTCGGTGACTTTTCCCTGCGTCACCCAGCCGCTTTTGATGACTTCGATTGCAGCCTGTTTTTCCGCATTTCCAAAATCAGGTCGTGCCCATGGAACTCTCATGAGGGTCATGCTCTCCCAGTAACTCTCAGGCGTAGTGCCCTTATCCCATAGGCAAAGGCAAGCCTGCGCATCGAAAGCGATTTTGAGTCGCCTTCAGTCCTGTAGATATAAACAAAAGGGACCTCCTTAAATGTGTACCCTTTTTTATGCACGTAATAGAGCAGGTCAAGGTCAAATGCGCCTCCTACCGAGTCGCTCTTTGGGAGAATGGAGAGGAGAACATCTTTCTTGATTGCATGAAAGACACCGGTGTAGTCTGTTGCAGGAACGCCCATGATAATCCTGATCACCCTGTTGAACAGGTTGGTGGAAAGATAATGAATAAGGGGCATCCTGCGTATGCCTCCGCCGCTTATGAATCTCGATGCAGAGACAAAATCATACATTGGAATATGAGCAAGCATGGAGGGGATAACCTTGGGAGGGTGAGAGAGGTCAGCGTCCATAAATACAATCGTTTTGCCCCTGCTGAAAATGATGCCATCGTATTGTGCTGACCAGATACCGCGCACTCCTTTGCGGAAAACCGCAACCAGACGGGAATCTGCCTTCGCACGCAGTGCCAAAAGCTCCTGCGTCCTGTCTTTTGAGGCATCATCAACCACGACAATCTCAAAATTCCTGCCTTTCAGAGCTGATGATATTGCGTCAATGAGCCTGATAATGTTCCCTTCCTCGTTGTAGCTGGGGATGACTACGCTGACTTCTGTTGTGCCTGGCAACCTGGATGGAGCCTCCATCACCTGCCTGCGTGTGTTTGCATAGATGATGTATTCCCTGACCATCACATATCCCTCATCAAACGAAAAGCCCCCTGAATTGGCCTAACTTATTCTTTCCCCCTTATGCCTTTCCATGTCAGCATCTACCATCATGGTAACAAGCGCATTAAACGGTACCTTTGGCTTCCAGCCAAGCATTTTGCGTGCTTTTCCTGCGTCTCCTATGAGAGCATCCACTTCGGCAGGCCTGAAGAATCTCCTGTCCGTAACAACGTATTTCCTGTAATCAAGGCCGACATGGGAAAAAGCAATCTCGCAGAATTCCCTTACTGAGTGAGCCTCACCCGTTGCAACTACAAAATCATCGGGTGCATCCCGTTGCATCATAAGCCACATTGCCTCAACGTAGTCGCCGGCAAATCCCCAGTCCCGCCTGGCATCAAGATTCCCAAGATGCAGAACCTCCTGCAGCCCTAGCTTGATTTTCGCCACTGAGTCAGTTATTTTCCTCGTGACAAACTGCTTACCCCTTCTGGGAGATTCATGATTGAAAAGAATGCCATTGGCGCAGAACATGCCGTAGCTTTCCCTGTAGTTCTTAGCTATCCAGTACGCATAGACCTTAGCAACTCCGTACGGGCTTCTGGGGTAAAACGGGGTCGTTTCCTTTTGCGGGACCTCTACCGCCTTTCCAAACATCTCACTTGACGATGCCTGATATACTTTGATACCCTTATCAACATGGCGTACGGCCTCAAGCACCTGCAATGCACCAAGAGCGGTAACGTCGCCGGTCAGGAATGGCTGCTCAAATGATGCAGGGACAAAACTCTGGGCTGCGAGGTTATACACTTCGTCGGGCCGTATGGAGCTAAGCGCCCGAAGCAGCGATGCCTCATCTGTGAGGTCAGCACAGACCAGATGCAACCTGTCCCTGATGTGTTCAATGCGCTCAAAGGTCTCAACGCTAGACCTGCGGTAGATTCCATGGACATCATATCCTTTAGAGAGAAGCAGTTCCGCAAGATACGAGCCATCCTGGCCCGTGATTCCTGTGATGAGTGCTTTCATGTTTTTGCAGGTTAGCGTGAACTTTATAAATATTCTCTGGCTCTTATAGCCAAATCATGCAAAAAGTAAATGTGAAAAAGGTGGCTATCCTCACTCCTACCTTCTTCAGGTTCTCAGGGATTGATAGGGTGGTAGAGCTTCAGGCAGAAGAGTACGCAAAAAAGGGGTGGGAGGTTACCATTTTCTGCCTGAAGGGTGACATAAGCACAAGATACGCTACCGTTGAGAAGATAGGGTGCCCGGAGTCGCCTTCTCTTGAGAGGCTCTATCGCCTGCTATTTTTTCTTGACATCGCTACAGTGAGGAAATATTCCAGACGGATGAAAGATTTCGACATGATCATCAGTCATCTCTATCCTATGAATGTCATCGCTCATCAGGCAAGAAAGCGCTACCCCTTAACTTATATCTACCACAACGCAGGAATTGCATACCCCCATCTCTTCCATGGGCTTGAGCGGCTCTACATGGAGGCGTTCAGATTGCTCACAAGGCTCACTATAAGGAATGCAGATGAGATAATCTCCATTTCTCATTTTCTAAAAAGAGAACTACAAAAAGAAGGGCTTGATTCCAGAGTTGAGCATTGCAAAATTGATGCAAAGCGGTTCACCATGGAAGCTGACCCGGAATCAGTACGCAGAAAGCATAGTATCAGCGACTCTCCCCTGTTCCTGTATGTAGGGAGGGTCTCCCCGCATAAGGGCATTCATCTCCTGCTGAAGGCTTTTGCTAAAGTCAGGGAAGAGCTGCCTGATGCAAAGCTGCTCATTGTCGGCAAAAAGACCTTTGATAGATATGGTAAGCAGCTTGACAGGATTGCCTGCAAAGGTGTTCTCTTCACGGGATTTGTTCCTGATGAAGAACTGCCTGCATACTATGCAGCTGCAGATGTCTATGTAACAGCCTCTCTATGGGAAGGGTATGATCTTCCTATCAAGGAGGCAGAAGCTGTAGGGACACCCTCGGTAGCATTCGCCATAGGCGCTCACCCTGAGGTACTCACCAAAGGCGCGATGGTCACTGAAAATGATATTGAGGGATTTGCAATTGCAATGGTTAGTGAGCACAGAAAGAGGGTGAAGGGAAAGTGAACATAGGGCTCCTTAGTCCCTTTCCTCCAGAAAAGGACGGAATTGCACTCTACTCGCAGGGACTGCTTTCTGCGTTACAGGAGCATGGGGTCAGAGTCACAAGCATAGGCAGGAAGCAAAGTGAGGCTGACTACCACCTTGACTTTAGGTCACTTCTCCTTGCAAAAAGTATTAAGGGTATTGCGAAGAAGGAAGGCATGGACATCCTTCACATTCAGTATAACCCGACTTACTTCTCCAAATTTCTGCTGAACAGTAACATGATTGCATGTCTTAGGGGAAAGGCAAAGGCAGTCGTTACTATGCACGAGGTCAGGTATGGAGTAAAAGGGATGAAGGAAAGGATTATTGATGGAATTGATAAAAGCATAATCCGGAATGCCAAAGCAGTCATTGTTCATACGCCAAGACAAAAGCAAATGCTGGAGAAGAGGCACGGGGCAGGCAATGTCCATGTGATATACCATGGTCTCTGCATAAAGAGACCCCCTAAACCCCAAGGAGGCAAAAATCTCCTGGTGTTTGGGATGATCAGCAGGGGTAAGGGGGTTCCCTATGCAATAAGGGCAATGGAGCACCTGTCAGGATTCTCCTTAACCGTTGCAGGACGGTTCATTGACAGGCGCGCTGAAGAAGAGGTGAAAGAAGCGCTCTCTACAGCAGAAGGCAACGTTAGGACGGACTTTGGCTGGATCAGCGAAGAGAAAAAGGAGCAGTACTACCTCAACGCAGACATCGTTATTCTCCCACACCTCTGGGCCCCATACCAGTCAGGCATACTCCATAATGCAGTATCTTATGGAATTCCGGTCGTGGCAACGAAGGCAGGAGCTCTTGCAGAGATGGCAGAGGCATTTGGATTTGGGGAGATTGTCAGGCAGGGTGACCCAAAGGCTATTGCAGATGGTGTGAGAAGAATCTGTGACGGGTACAGCACGTATGCGAAAGGCATCATTGGCTATCAGAAAGAGGCTGAATGGAGCCATGTTGCAAGGAAGCATATCAGTGTATTTGAAAATGTTGCCAAGGAATGAAGTTAGTATATTCCAGGCAACCAGTTACATGGTGCAAGTATTTCTTTAGCGTTTATCGGCTCAGAAAGATTGTAAAGTATCCTGTTCCCCTGAATGGTAGCAACGCCGTAAGAGATTGAATTGTTAGCCATAAATTTCTCCAGCCCGTCAGCTATATGCATAGTATAAGGGTCAAAGATGTATGCTGTATGCTCATCGTTAGTCATAAGGGATTCTATGGGCCCATACCAGTTAGGGCAGGGGCAAAGGTCACATGAAGCGATGACCTTTTTCTGGGTATAAAACAGTATTTTCCATTTAAGGGGATGGGAGGAGTACACTGAATGGATGGAATTATTTTCCAAAAAGTCGATAACGCCAGCAATGGACTCTTTGTCCTTTTCTGCGTAGGATTGTGCCAGTGGCGGGACTGTTCCAATCAACAGAAGTATAAGGATGCCCATCCCGAGAAAGACTCCCTGCCTGCTATGCTGCACAATAAGTGCGATGGCATAGGAGATAAGGAGAATAAAAAAAGGGAAGACTGGCGAAAAATGCTTCACGTCTGTCCATCCAGAAAGCATAAATATCATGGCCCAGAAGTATACAAACAGGACAAGGATGAGCTCTTTTCTTGCTGTAGGAAACGCAATGGCACTTTCTGAAAAAGGGTTAAGCGAGGAAATAAACGGGAGGAAGTACCTTAGGTTCAGGATAGAAATGAGCCCAAAAAGCAGGAGAGCCAGGAAATAATACGTCCACGAGTTAAATAGGAGATGGAGGGTGACGGTAAAAAAAGAGGTTATGCTAAACTGGTTTCGAAGGTTCTTCTCAAAGATGTGGCAGGGGTCAATAATCCGGTCCCCATAGGCCATCTGGCCAGGCAAAAGGTTGTGTTCGCATGCAAATCTATGGATGGCGTTTCCAGCCATAAAATGCTTAATGTTTGAAAAATTGTGGGTTGCATTGTAATATATCAAGGGGCTGATGGAGACAAGCAGCAGCAGGACAAACACCCTAAAGGTTTTCCTTGTATAAAACCGTTTGTCAGAAAGATACCAAATAAACACAAAAAACAGCAAATAAGCAAGAGCATACTCCAGATTCCACCATGCTATGCCTACGGTCAGCCCCATAAGGCCTGCTTTAAGCATTGTTCCTTTACTTTTGACAAAAATGTCGTAAGTAAAGATGCCCATCAGCAGAAAGAAAAAAAGGGTTTCAGGATAGCCTGAAAGGCCCATTACTGAAAGCCTGGTCATGAAGGGGGAGGAAAATGTAAAGAGGGTAAGGGCAAATACTGCAGTGAGCTTCCCGAAGTGTCTGCTTGCAAAATAATACAGCAAAAAAAAAGTGGCACATGATACCATTACACTTACTAATTTAAAAGATATATCTGATATGCCGAAGAGTAAAAAGGTAAGAACCGCAAGGTAAGATTCGATGGCTGCTCCGCCAATGTAAGGCTCTCCGTAGATGAAATAGTGAAGTTTTCCCTCTTTAAACGTATCCATGGCCATCACCGCAATGGATGCAGGGTCCCCTGCCAGATGCTGCTGTGATGTAAAGAGGAGAGCTAATCTTGTTACTAAAAAAATACCAAAGAGGAAAGCCACAGCAGCATGAAATCCCGTCGCCCGATGGCCTGGTCGCTTAGCGTGAGGCATGGTGAAGTCTCTTTTGAGATATACAAATGAGGCTTATCCCGAAAGGAAGGAAACATCCTTTGGCAAGAAGGGCATTCTCTATTGACATCAGGTATTTTAATAAGCCATTTGCAAACATTGGAGTGAAGGTTAGTGAGTTTTTATGGCCCCCGCCTGAAAAGCGAAGTAGTTTCTGCATAAGGAAGACAGCCATCGCAGGGATACTGAGAAACACATACCTGTAGCTTAGGAAGCGTATGCGAAAGGGGGAACTCAGCAGCGTTGTAAGCTGTTTTTTTGTATATCTCCTGAAATGATGGGCAAGGTCATCATCACTTGACCAAAGAAAAGGATGTGCCGGGACAGTGGCAAGGAAGATGCCCCCTGGCCTGAGGATACGATGCACCTCCCTTATGCAGTCAATGTCTTTTTCAAGATGCTCAAGCAGTTCTATTGCCACGACGGCATCAAAAGAGCAGTCTGAAAACCGGGATAGGTTTTGAGCATCTCCCTTATACAGTCTGGGGATTTCTTTTTTTTTGCAGGAGGCAAGAGCACGCTCATTGATGTCAACGCTCCATACTTTGCCTAATGGATGCAGCGCCAGATAGTTGAACCCAGTTCCACATCCAAGGTCGAGGATGCGAGCCGAGGTTATTGATTTGAGGTATGGCTTCAGGACTTTTGATAACATGCCCCTTCTTGAATGAATATACCAAAACCCCTCAGAAAATTCGTTATAGGTATCAAAATTGCTTGCTTCCATTGCAGCGGGATGTAGTTGGCTTGCGTTTAAAAAGCATTCTCATGTTTCTGCTTTGCAACCGAAATCGCTTCAATGCATGTGGAAAAGGAGTATCCCTCCGCTTTCAGATGCCTAAGAAGCAGGGAAAGGGTTGAAGCGGCAACACCTGCTTTGTGAGAGTACCATATCTTTTTGGCTATTCCAGCTTTATAGGGCTGCTTCCTTTGAAGCAGATCAAAAGGATGCAGGTACAAAACCAGAAAAGGCTGCAAAGGGAACAACGAAACTGCTGTTCTAAATAAGGGGATTCCCATAGCATTAATCCAGAGCAGCCCAAACGGTAGCTTGAAAGGTGTAAACGTTGAAACGGGAATCTCGCTGAAATTGTCATGGATGGCAAAAGGTTTTTTTGGAATGGATGGAGTGTGATACCTCCCAGGGAACAATCCTGAAATAAGCGAGGAATCGTACCTGAAACCCGCTTTTTTTATTACCGTGATGTACCCTTTTGGCAGAATGTACTGAGGGGCGCGAAAGCCCTGGGGCAACATGCCAAGGCAGGACAAGAAAAGTGAGCGTGCTTCCCTGAGGCTGTGGAGGAATTCCCGTGATGAAAGTTTGCTCACTGCGACATGGGTCAGGCCATGGCATCCAATTTCATGGCCACTGTCAATAATCTGCCTCATCTCATCCGAATACCTCGGAAGAAGATTGGCACACACAAAAAACGTTCCTTTAATGTCCTCCTGCGAGAGTAAAGAAAGAATAGCAGGCAATCCTGCGGTGATGCCTTTATTCTCGCCTTCGACTGATATTCTCCCTCCCCAGTCTGTCTCAACGTCAACAGTGATAATGGCAGTCTTCATGTCACTACCTCACTTTCTTACCAGAAGAGCAATCTGGTCAGCAACAAGGCCGAATAGAAATGTCAGCATGCCTGCGATGACAAGAAGAAGGGCACTCTCGCTGGTCTGCAGGGAACTGATGATCCTGTAAAGCAAAAGCGGTATCCCTATGGCAAAAAGGAGCATGCTGGCAGGAAGAAATACTTTGAGAGGGTTAAATAGCATGGTCATTCTGATCATCAGCATGACAAACCTAAATCCGTCCCTGAAAGGCCGTATGGAGCTTTTGCCGCTTTTTCTTTCCCTGATAGTGATGGGGACGTAAGTGACGGTATATCCTGCCTTAAAGAGGGCCATGGTAATGGTGGTAGTAAAGGAGAAAGTGTCGGGAAGCAAATGCATGTATTTGATGACCAGATTTCGTCGTATGAGCCTGAACCCTGAATTGAGGTCAGGGATGGGCCTCTCAAGAAGGTAATGCGCAAAATGATGAAGAAATACTTTTCCCAGCCCCCGTAGCGCTGAGGCCTGCCTGGAGCGCGCGCCGACAATCATGTCATAGGTACCAAGGGAAGAGAGAAAAAGGGCAATATCTGCAGGAGCATGCTGCCCATCGCCGTCCATGTACAGGAGGTACTCTCCCTTTGCGGCAATTGCACCAGTCTTCAGCGCAGCGCCATAGCCCTTGTTATAAGGGTGCCTCATGATATGTATTCCTGAATGCTGTGCTGCAAGGGAGAGAGGAGGGCTTGAACCGTCATCAACGACTATGATTTCGTATTTCAGGCCTGACGCCACCAAAATTTCACTGGCAGAAGAAACTACGCTGGGTATCTGTGCAATATCATTATAGCAAGGGATGACAAGCGATAGGTCCATGTTCTTGTTATAGGCTCAGATAAATGAACCCTTGTTTATTGGCTTCAACAGGCGAATACAAAGATTTGATGTCATACAGGATTGGGGGGGTTGTCTGGACCTTTTTAATTGCTTCCAATGGCGTGGATGAGAACTGCCTGTGCGGGCTGAAAATGACTATTGCATCAACCTTTTCTCTCGGGGGAAACGATGAGGGCGCTACCCCAAAATGGGCAGAAATGTGGGAATCAGAAACCAGGGGGTCATGGGCAGTAACCTCACAACCCATGTTTTGCAGCGCTTCAATCATGTCTTTTGCCTTGCTGTTGCGAAGGTCAGGGACATTCTCCTTGAACGTAATACCCATGAAAAGGACTTTTCTTCCAGAGGGGCTCTTTTTTGCTAACTCATGGTGCAGCCGTTTGGCTGCGTGGAGTGGCATGTAGTTATTGATGCCTCTTCCAGACAGGATTAATTTAGGGTCATAGCCAATCTTCTGCGCTTTATAGGTAAGGTAGTAAGGGTCAACGCCGATGCAATGCCCGCCTACCATTCCAGGAGAAAATCTGCAGAAGTTCCATTTTGTTCCTGCTGCTTCAAGCACATCTCTGGTTGATATCCCCATTCTTTCAAAAATCAGGGACAATTCGTTCATGAGCGCTATGTTCAGGTCCCGCTGGATATTCTCTATGACTTTTGCTGCTTCGGCAACCTTGATGCATGGTGCCTTATGAATGCCTGCCCTGATGGTTGTTCCATAGACTGCTTCCATTTCGCGAAGAGTAGCTTTGTGGTCTGAGGAAATAACTTTTGTGATTTTCTCCACGCTGTGCTCTTTATCTCCAGGATTTATTCTCTCTGGAGAATACCCCACAAAAAAGTCAGAGTTCGACATCATTCCTGAATGCTTTTCCAGCTCAGGGATGCAGATTTCTTCTGTGGCTCCAGGGTATACCGTGCTTTCATACACTATGATGCTGCCTTTCTGCAGTTTTTTCCCAATAAGCCCTGATGCGGAAATAAGGGCAGTGAAATCAGGCTCGTTATTGATGGTAATGGGGGTGGGGACGCAGACCACAATAAAGGTTGAGGATGAAATGACGCCTTCGTTATTGCTGTACCTCAGAGATGATGCTTTCAGCTCTTCTGAAGAAACTTCACCTGTTGAATCATGATACTCCTTAAGCTCGCTGATCCTCAGGGCATTAATGTCAAAACCAACGGTCTCAAAGTGCCTGGCAAAAGCCAAAGCAAGAGGGAGCCCTACATACCCCAGGCCAACAACGCAAAGCTTATGACGTGGCATTGTACCATTTCAGCGTGAGTTGTAACCCCTTCCTTACGTCAACTTTCGGGGAAAAACCGAGAAGATTTCTTGCTAATGATATGTCCGCAGGGTTCGCCGCAACTTCTCCTGGGAGGGGATCAAGATAAGATACTTTGGCTTTCCTGCCCATGGCCTCCTCAAGCATTCCAATGACATCGTTGATAGCCACGTCTTCTTCGCTGGACACGTTGAGCGTGAGGCCATTTGCGCTGTCAGCCAATGCTGCACGAATAGTGCAGTCCACTACGTCTGAAACGAAGGTAAAGTTGCGCCGCTGCGACCCATCACCGTAAACTTCAACTGGCTCTTCCCTGCTTATTCTGGACATAAACTTCGGAATCACTGCAGCATAAGGTATTACTCCAAGCTGGCGTGGGCCATAGACTGAAAAATACCTCAGAGAGACTGTAGGCAGCCCATAGAGCTCGTAGTAAATGCGGGCATATTGCTCACCACTCAGCTTTGCTGCACCATAGGGATGGGTTGGCCTGACAGGGTCGCTTTCCCTTCTCGGGAGCAGGCTGGATGAGCCATACACTGATGAGCTTGAGATATTGACTACTTTCTTTACGTTTGACTTTCTGGAAGCTTCCAGAACGTGGAGGGTGCCTGTTGAGGTTATGGCATGGGACAAAAGGGGATCATTGACAGACTTCATTGCCCTGTTCATTGCAGCGAGGTGGAATACGAGGTCTTTGGATTTGCAGGCAGCAAGAACAACTGGAAAATCGGTGACAGAGCCTTTTAGGATGTGGACTCCCTTCTTTTCCAGAGGTTTTGCATGGGCTGTTGTTATGCTAAAGTCATCAAGAACCGTAACGTCATTTCCCATTCCTGCAAGTGATTCGCTTAAATGGCTCCCGATAAATCCTGCCCCTCCGGTAACAAGGATTTTTTTATTGCAACATGAGGAAGTGCTCATAGCAATCTATCGTGCATGGAGTCCGTTTATATAGTTTTCCAGCCATTATTTGGCAAGCGATGCGCAAGGCAGCTACAGAAGGGAGATGTTCTTGTAGTCCTTTTTCTCAATAAAAATGGAGTGCCACAGCTCAAAAGTAAGCACATTCCAGAGCTGCCTGCTGTAAAATAGTGGGGCGTTAGCGTATCTCTCAAGCATGTGAGTTATTGCCTTATGGCTGATATAGCCTGACGTAAAATGTGCAGGATCAGAAAGATATGGCTGAAGATCCTTTTGCATCCAGTCATCCATGGGCACATAAAAGCGCTGCTTTTTTCTCTTTGCAGTGGCTGGAGGCACATAAGGCCTGAGGGCTTCCCGCAGCACATATTTTTCCTTCCTTCCCGCAAGCTTATAGTGGGCAGGCATCCTGAACGCAAGTTCTGCTATCCGGTGGTCAAGATACGGGACCCTTGCTTCTATGCCATGGGCCATAGTCATTTTATCAGTTTTTAGCAGGTATCCCTCAGGGAGGAGCGTCTCACACTCAAGGCGCTGTAACTGGTGAAGGTACGGCTCTTTTCGTGAAAAATAAGGCGCTATCTTTCCGGGGAGATCATGCCTGCCAGCAAGGTGCGGAGTAAGAATATTCTCTGCCTCCCCGTCGCTGACAAGGCTGGAAAAGAAAAGGTAGGATGAAGTCTTATCAGGCAGGGAGCTTAGGATGGAAGCGACGCGGTTCTTTCCCTCGCACCCTAAACCGGCAGCATACTTGAAAAAAGGAGTAAGCAGCGGGGATGGGACCGCTGAAAGCAGCCTTCCTGCAGCGTTTCTCACAGGTGAAGGAAAAAAAGACAGCCGATGGAGCATGGGGAGGAATGCATACTGCTCGTATCCAGCGAATAATTCATCTGCTCCATCACCGGTAAGGACAACTGCTACTTTCCCTGCTGCCTTCCCTGAAAGAAATTTTACGGGCAGCAATGCCGGATCGCCTAAAGGCTCATCAGCATGCCATACTGCAGAAGGGAGCGTATTGACGAGTGAGGTATCCATGGAAAAAGTGGCATGGTCTGCCTCAAAATGCGCTGCAACCTCTTCAGCAAGCAAAGATTCATTATCAGCATGGCTAAACCCCGCAGAATACGTACGGATGGGCCCGGAAAAAATCCCTTTTTCTCTCAGGCGGGATGCCATGCCTAATATCCCTCCTGAGTCTATCCCTCCTGATAAATAGATGCCAACGGGCCTGTCAGCAACCAGCCGCTTTGCTACAGAGTCCTCCAGAAGTTTCAGCAATTCCTCTTTTGCAGATGCAAATGTTCTCTTTTCGATAGAAGTCGGCAAAGAAAAGTATCTTTCCAATTCTGCTTTCTTTGTGGACAGGCTATAGGACAGGCAGTATCCTGCGGGAAGCTTGAGGATTCCATCAATTAGCGTCTGAGAGAAAGGAGTATAGCCTAAGCAGAAAAAGTGCCTGAATGCCTCATGGTGGACAGATGGTGAAAAGCCATCATCAGCAAGCAGGGCCTTCATCTCTGAGGAGAAAGAAAGCATCCCCGCATTCAGCCGGTAGTATAGGGGCTTAATCCCCAGCCTGTCTCTTGCCAGAATTACCTTCCTGTTTGTTTGGTCATAGATGGCAAACGAAAAGCATCCATTCAGATAAGATACTATCCCTGCTCCGTATTCTTCATACCCGTGCACAAGAACTTCAGTGTCGGTTTCGCTGGAAAACCTGTGGCCCTTTGTAATAAGGCCTGAACGTAATTCTCTGTAATTGTAGATTTCTCCGTTGAAAATGACGCAGACATCCCCTGTTTCATTAAACATTGGCTGCCTGCCTCTCTCAGACAGGTCAATGATGGAAAGCCTTCGGTGGCCAAGGGTCATGTGGCCATCACAGAATGTCCCAGACTGGTCAGGCCCCCGATGGGAAATAAGCCCTAGACCCTTCTTCAGGTAAGATGCATCATCCCATGAAAACCCAAAAATGCCGCACATGCCTGCAGTATGTTGTCTTTGCAGTTATAAATTTCACGATAGATTCGACCGAGGGCGAATCCCATGACTAAAAAAAAATTTAAACAGGGGCTTTTTTTCATACCGCACATGCACAAGGGCAAGAGCGTATCAGTTGTTTTCCCTGCATTTAACGAGCAGGAAGGGATTGGTGCAGCAGTCAGGGAGTTCTTTGCAACAGGCATTGTGGATGAGATTGTAGTCGTTGATAACAATTCAAAAGATAACACCTCCAACAAGGCAACAGAGGCAGGCGCAAGGGTTGTTCTTGAAAAGAGGCAGGGCTACGGATGGGCCAGCAGGAGAGCCCTGCACGAAGCAAAAGGAGACATCATCATTATCGCTGAGCCAGACGGCACATTTGCAGGGAAAGATATCTTCAAGCTTCTTGCCTACGCCCAAGACTTTGATATTATCTTTGGGACAAGGACATCAAAGGAAAGCATATGGGATGGAGCCAACATGAACCTGTTCCTCAGGTATGGCAACGTCTTTGTCGCAAAGCTTATGGAATACCTCTTCAACGGCCCCTGCCTCACTGACGTAGGATGCACTATGAAATTATTCAGGAGGGAAGCAATCGAAAGGATAAAGCCAAAATTTACTGTTGGGGGATCACACTTCTCCCCAGAGCTGATGATATTGGCGATAACAAGCAAAGCTAAGTGCATAGAGATTCCTCTGAATTATCGCAAAAGGGTTGGAGCCTCAAAGATAACAGGGGATCTCTCAAAAGCTATCAGGCTTGGGTTCGTCATGATTGGCCTTATCCTTGCATACAGGCTTGGATTCAAAAAGGCCGCTGGAAAATGAAAAGGCAAGCCTACCTTGCAATAAGCCTAATTCTTCTTGGGATTCTATTGCGTGTATCATCTCTGGATAATGTTCCCTATCTTGATGAAGCAGCCTGGGCATATACTGCAACTGACACCAGCATGCAGACTTATGCCTCAACTATCCCACACCCCCCCCTTGCAATTCTGTTGTTCAAGGCTCCCATGCTCATTGCTCCCTACAGCGATGTCATGCTGAGGATGGTGCCGCTTTTCCTTGGGTTAGCTACTCTTGCTGTAGTGTTCCTGATAGCAAATATACTGTATGGAAAAAGCGCTGCATACTGGTCACTGGTGATAATGAGCCTCTCGTTTTGGCACGTTCTTGCCTCAGTGCAGGTTGACGTTGACGGCGCTATTCTTGCTTTCCTGTTTTCCTGCGCGGTTTATTGCTATCTTCTCTTCGAAAAAACAACAAAAAAGCAATTCCTTTATGCCACTGGGGTATTTCTCGGTCTCTGCATCTTTGCTAAGCTGCCAGGGATTCTTGGCTCTGTGACTATCGGGCTGTATGTCATAGCAAAGAAAAGAAAGCTGCGAAGCATTATCATTGAGGGAGGGGTTCTGCTGTCAATTGTTGCTGCAATGTTTGCCCCCTATGTTCTCTACCTTAAGGCAACTAATCCAGAGGCATTCCAGTTCGTGTTTGCCCATAATGCCGGCTATTACACAGGGGGAGTATCTCTCCTTCCCCTTGCTTATCTGCTGTTGTGGGGTACGCCTCTTCTGGCAGGGTTATCCATGCTCGCTACACTAAGGCTTGCCAAGAATGACATGCTTCCTCTGCTCTGGATTTTCGTGTGTGTCGCATTTTACTTAGTGATGGGTGTTCCCGGACTTTCTCCGTTTGACAGGTACCTGATGGTTATCATCCCTCCCCTTGCAATGCTCTCCGGAAAGTTTCTTTCATCACTACAGCCAGCAAAGAGGCACCTGCCGCATATCATTACTTCATTTTTGATTGGATTGGCTATTCTTACCGCTTTCCAGTTTCAGTCAACTATCGTCAGGCATTCTCTGGAAGATTACGCCAAGCGGCTGCTTTCCCCTGACTGGATGTTCTACCTCCCGATTACAGGTTCAAGCGGCCCGACAATGCTTATTGGAATAGGGGGGATTATCGTTGTCAGCGCGCTTGCATACCTATTCATGCTTTTTTCCCTCTTCTCAAAAAAGAAGGGGTTGAAAACAGGCCTTATTGCAGTAAGCCTTGGAATGGCTCTTGCAATCAACTTGTTCCTTGCAGGAGAGCTTGCATTCCCGCTTTTATCGCCGGATATATCGGCAATGACCAATGACGCAATAAGCACAGTGAAAAGCAGCAGCCTGAGCCTTCCACTCTATACCAATGCCCTTGGCATCTCATGGCATGCAAGGCTTAATGACCCCTATTTTGCAAGGGGGGGCATCATAACAGTATTGCCTGACGCTCGCAGATACGAGACAGAAAGCAGCGATGAGAGCATCAGGTCAATAGCTGAAGGAATGCTGGCAGAAGGCGGGACATTAATTCACATAGATTACCCGCCGTCACATACAGCTATTGCCTTGTGGGATGCCCTTGCTGACTGCAATGTGATGAAGGAGTACACCTATAAGGAAAGGCGCATGGGGTATGTTATCACTTGCCCTGAGCAGGACAACATTTAAAAAACACCAGAAGCCCATAGAGTCACCATGAAGATTCTTGTTACAGGAGGAGCGGGGTTTGTTGGCTCATTCATTGTCGATGAGCTTCTCAAAAAAGGCCATCAGGTAACCATTCTTGACAACATTGAGCCTCAGGTTCATCCTGAGGGGAAAAAGCCAGGCTACCTGAATCCCCTCGCCACGCTTATAACTGGGGATGTCAATGACGCGAATCTGCTAAATCTGGCAGTGGCTGATGCGGATGTTATCTTCCATAAGGCCGCGATGGTAGGCGTTGGCCAGAGCATGTACCAGATAGCCCGCTATACAAAAGCCAATGTCATGGGAACAGCAACGCTTCTTGACCTCCTTGCTAATACAAAGCACTCAGTAAAAAAAGTGATTGTCGCAAGCTCCATGAGTACCTATGGTGAAGGGGCATACCTCAACACCTCAGGCGAGAGGGTAAGGCCAGCACTTAGGGGAGAAGGGCAGATGCAGCGCGGGGAATGGGAGCTTAGGGATGAAAAGACTGGCGGGGAGCTTACGCCTGTAGGCATGACAGAAGAAGATGTCCAGTACTGCAACTCAGTCTATGCCATCACCAAAAAAAGCCAGGAAGAGATGGTCATGAATGTTTGCGGGGCATATGGAATCAACGCTACAGCCTTTCGCTATTTTAACATCTACGGTCCAAGGCAGTCGTTGTCAAATCCATATACCGGAGTAGCTGCCATTTTCATGAGCAGGATAAAGAACGACGCTCCTCCACTGGTATTTGAGGATGGCCTGCAGAGCAGGGATTTTATTTCTGTGCATGACATTGTGCAGGCGAACATGCTTGCGATGGAAAGCAAGAGTGCTGAAGGAGAAATCTTCAATGTCGGGACGGGAAGGCAGACAACAATAAAAAAAGTAGCTGAAGTCCTTGCGGACCTTTATGGAAAGGACATACAGCCTGATATCGTCGGCAAGTTCAGGAAGGGCGACGTCAGGCACTGTTTTGCTGATATCTCCAAAATAAAGAGGAAGCTGGGGTTTGAGCCCCCCGTAAGGTTTGCAGATGGAATGAAGGAGCTCACTGCATGGGCTCAAGGAGAAACCGCAAAAGACGGAGTGGATGGGGCTGTAGAAGAGCTGAAGCAAAAAAAGCTTATCTGAAAGCCAGAAAAAAATGCCATGAAAAAAAAAGAAAGCGCCATGCCAAGAAAGCTTAATATCGGCTGCGGGTTTGACCTGCGAGCTGGCTTTGTGAATGCGGACATCAGAGAGCCATGCGATGTAAAATTGGACATGTCAAAAAAGCCATACCCATTTAAGGATAACAGCTTTGATTACATCCTTATGAACAATGTCCTTGAGCACATTGAAACGCCCCTCATGGTGATTGAAGAGATTCACAGGATTTGCTCGCCTGCAGGGACAATTGAGATTATTGTTCCATTTTATAACAGCCCCAATGCGTACAATGACATAACCCATGTCCGCTTCTTTCACAGGGACACGCTGAAAGATTTTGATATCAACACGAAAGGAAAGCGGTACGAGGCATCACCAGTGAAGTTCCGGATAAAGACTGTGCTGCATCCTTCACTCTTCGGAAGGCTCATTCCTAAGCCGCTGCTCAATGTATGCGCAGTTACCATCGGAAATCTTGTTGCTGCAGTAACCTACAAGCTTACCCCTGTCAAGGATGAAAATTCTCCTAATGAATGATTGTGAAGAGAAAGCAGGAGGTGCTGAAGTATACCTCTATCACCTTATTGAGCTTCTCAAAAGCAGAGGTCATGGTATAAGCACATACTTCTCCCAGAAAAAATCGGGGATAAGGCCGATAGAAAGCATCTTTAGCTTCAGGAATCTTTTCAGCATCCTGAAAAAGATAAAACAGGAGAATCCCGACATCATTCACATCCAGAAATACAACCTTTCATTGTCTCTCTCGCCGCTTGTTGCCGCAAAAATAGCAGGGAAAAAAACAGTAGTGACGCTGCAGGATTTTGGGCTAATCAGCGCTAACAGCTGGTGTGTTGATGATAAGGGTATAGCCTGCGAGAAGCCATCATCAATCAGGTGGGTATTCAAAAAAAGCAAAAGTGAAAAAAAGCTGCTCAATAAGCTCTATGACTATGGCAAGAACGTAATTCACCTGCGGATGCTTGGAATGTTTGCTGATGTATGCGTCGTACCAGGGACGCCCCTGCAGGAGTACCTTAAGGAGATATTACCCTATAAGGAGGTAACCACCATCCCCCATTTTATTCCTGAGACATATAGCTTTAAGAAAAAGGCAAAAAAAGGATTCAAGCTTGCGTTCATCGGGAGGCTTGAAAAGGAAAAAGGAGTGATGGAATTAGTAAAGGCGATGACCTTGTGCGATAAGAAGTGGAAGCTCTCAATAATTGGTGATGGGTCATTATATTCCTATGCTAGAGGTTACATTCTGAAAAATAAGTTGCAGGCTAGAGTATCGCTGAGGGGGAGGCTTAGGAAGGAGAAAATAGAAAAAGAATATCACGATGCCGACGCAGTGATTATGCCGTGTGCATGGCTTGAACTGCAGGGAATGGTTGGTGCAGAAGCATTCAGCACAGGAACACCTGTGGTTGCGCCGTACATGGGGGGGATTGCTGACTGGCTGAAGGATGGTTACAATGGCGCGGAAATCAAAAAGATAATCCCTGAAGAAATAAAAAAGGCGATTGAAAGGTTTGATGGCATGGATATCACCAGGCTGTCTGCAAATGCAAGAGCATCCTATCTGAAAATATTCACACCTGATGCACACTACAGAAAGCTGATGGGAGCATATAGCCTAGCTAGAGGTGCTAAAGGAGGAGCGGTATAGGGTGGCAACAATAGGACTCATACGGGGGAATTTCCTGAATCTGTGGGAATGGCAGCTTTTTGAGATGGCTAAAAAACATAATATCATACCCATCTGCACAATAGACAATAAGTTCTCGACTGCAGGGATCCCTCACATCAGGAGGACGGACAATGTCAGAAGGTTCAATAAGGTTCCCCTGCTCTCAACGCTTCTTCAGGGGGTGCTTCCTGTCAATGACTATATGTTCGGGTTAAAGGAAAAAGTGAAGGACTGCAGCATCCTCCATACCGCAGACCCTCATTATCCCTTTTCATATCAGGCAGCAGCGCTTGCAAAGCCCTGCGTGTTCACGGTATGGGAAAACCTATCGGGAAATAACGAGCGCTCGCTCTATCGGCTCTTTAAGCGCCAGTCCTATAAAAGGGGTGCTCTCTTCCTTCCTGTGACCAAAAAATCAAGAGACGCTCTCATTGCTGAGGGGGTGCCAGAAAACAAGATACGCGTATTCTCTCCAGGAATAGACACCATGAGGTTTGCTCCTTCGCCAAAAGATAAAGCCCTGTGCCAAAAGTACGAGATTAGCAGCAAAAGCAAATGCATCCTGTTCACCGCAAGGGTTTGCAGGGAGAAAGGGATAGAGTACCTTCTTGCTGCCTTGCGTGGTCTTATGCAAAAAGACAAAGACATTGTCCTTCTCATAGCAGGGTCAGGGCCGCTGAGGTCAAGAGTCGAAGATGCAAAGAGAGAGGGGCTCAACATCGTGTATCTTGATTTCTGCCCCTATGAGGATATGCCAAAGATATACGGTCTGGCTGACATTGTCTGCATACCAAGCATAAGGACAAGGCAATGGGAGGAGCAGTGGGGATACGCATTCGTTGAGGCAATGGCATGTGGCAAGCCCGTCATCTCAACCAAAACAGGGTCAATCGAAGAGGTTGTTGAAGATGGGAAAACAGGGATTCTTGTTGAGCAAAAAAGCGCACAGGAGCTGCAAAAGGCAATAACGTTGCTCCTTACTGACAAAAAGGCATATCGGGACATGGCTTACCATGCAAGGAAAAGGGCGATGGCCTGCTTTGATGCAGAGAAGCAGATGAAAAAGCTTGAGTCAATATATGACTCTGTGCTGAGGGGAAATAATGCCTGAAGACAGTACTTAATAGCGTGCCTATCAAACCATCTATCCTATCATGTGAGTAAAAAATCCCCCAATCTTAAAATATCTCCTGAAGGATGGACTTTACATTTTCTGTCACAATCTTTCTTGGATTATTTCTCACCCTTTCTTGGTCAAATCCCATTTCAGCGATGACAGGAACATTAGCTTCAGTTATCCCAAGCGCAGAAAGGCTAGTTGCAAGCCCTATCTCCCGCATAAGTGAGGAAAGGGTGTTTGCTGCTTCCTGCGGCGTCTTTGCGTGCAACATTCCTACAAGCTCCTGCACCCTCTGCTTTACAAATTCAACTCCTCTAGCATCCTGAATAGTTGAAGCATCAACATTTGCATTGAGGATAAAAAAATTTCCGATGCTCAAGCCGACAGCATGGCCGTGAGGAATGTTAAAGTAAGAAGTTAGCGGGTAAGACAGTGCATGCGCTGCAGTCGTTTTAGCGATATTAATCGCTCTTCCTGCAAAGTTGCTTCCCATCAGCATCTTTTCCCTGTTCTTCTTGTCTGGGTGCAGGACGCTTTCTGATAGGCTGGAAAAGACAAGTTCAATGGCTTTCCTGCTGTATCTGCGGGATTCTTCCGTAGATTTGACTGACCAGTAGGATTCTATCCCCTGACACAATGCGTCCATTCCGCAACAGGCAGAAATATACGGAGGGCAGGATAGGGCGAATGTTGGGTCAAGGATGACATAGTCAGGAAGCATGGAAGGGTGTGCAAGAGAGTATTTTGTCTTGGTTATGTAGACCACTGAGAAGTGGGTTGATTCTGAGCCTGTTCCTGCGGTTGTGGGGATGACCGCAAGAGGTATCCTTCGTTTGATTCTTATGCCGTTCTTTTCGATGATGTTTTTGGCTTCATCATCCTGCGAGTGAAGAATGGCAATGGCTTTTGCAATGTCAATGGCTGTTCCGCCGCCAACACCTATTACACAGTCACACCTCTCGTTTCTGAATATCCGCAATCCTCTCTCAATATCCTCAAGTTTAGGATTAACGTCAAAATCACAGAAACGGCAAAACTTGGAATTTTGAAACAATGGCTCAATGGCCCCCTTAGCACCGCAGGAAGCATAGGATGCTTTTCCTGTCACCAGAAATATTTTTTGAGGGTGATGTTCCGAGAGTACTGTTTTTAGTTCCTGTATGCTCCCATAGCCGCGATGAAATTGCTGATTCATTGTATGAACTTCATGAACGCTTGTTTATTCTGGATTGGTGTGGTTGTCGGCCTTCCAAGATCTTTGCGGGCTCCCTTGTTCACCCGTATTTCCAGAAGTACAGGCCCTTGCTCATCCCGCAAGGTTGCCATTGCCTGCTGTATCTCCTCTCTTGTCTTGGCAGCATGTGCATCCCTGTACCCGTTTGCTTTTGCAATTACTGGAAGGTCTATGCCAAACCCTGTAGTAGGCTGGCCGCCTACTGAATCGTGAGAGCCGTTGTTGAAGACGATATGCTTAAAATTTTTTGGAGCAAGCTGACCTGATATTGCAAGCGAGCCCATGTGCATGATGACTGCGCCGTCCCCATCAAAGCAGAACACCTGCCTATCTGGCTTCTGCAACGCTATGCCAAGGGCAATTGATGACGAGTGTCCCATGCTCCCTACTGTCAAAAAATCACGGGAATGATTTTGCCTGAGCTCTTCACGGTATTCAAAAAGCTCTCTGGACGTCTTGCCTGTCGTTGAGACGACGATATCGGTATCATTGAGTGCATCAACCACAAGCTTCAGTGCATCTTCCCTACTGAGTTCATAGCTAGTCTTTGCCTTACTCTGGAGCTTGTATTCGGCAAAGGTATTCTTTTTTACCACAAGGGCATAGGGAGCACTTCTTTTTTTCATCCCATCTACGGCCTTCTCAACGCTTACTTTTGCAGTATCACTGTCTTCAGGAAGTATTTCATAGGGTATTCCAAGGGTTTCCAGAAGTTCAAGGGTTATTTTCCCCTGCTTGACATGCTGTGGCTCATCCTTTACCCCTGGCTCCCCCCTCCATCCGATTATCAGCAACACGGGGATACTGTAGACGTCAGGGTCAACCAGAGACATCAGCGGGTTCACTGCATTGCCCTCTCCTGAATTCTGCATGTACACAACCCCTATCTTTCCTGTTGCAAGATAGTAGCCTGCGGCAAGGGCTATTGCGTTACCTTCATTTGCCGTGATGATGTTGTCCTTTTTGTCGGCATTGTCTGCTATGTAGGCGCAAAAATCCTTAAGCAATGAGTCAGGGACTCCAGCAAAGAAGGTGAGGTTGTGGCTTTTCAGAACAGCATAGAAAACATCGCAGGGTATCATCATTTCCCACCAGGAATCAGTTCAAGAATCTCCTTGATTGGCATGCACTGCGCATCAGCCTCATAGCTCCTTCCATGCTCAAGGATTGACCTTGCTGTCGTAACCATTGCCGGATACGCGCTCCTAAGCATGTGATTAGCATAGATGACAACAGAGACGCCTGCATCCGCAAGCTCCTTTTCTGTGATGATGTTGTAGGTGCTGGGGACAGCAACAAGCGGCACCTTCTGATCAAAAGAAGCATATGCCTTGCAGAATTCAAGGACTTCGTCAGGCGTTTTTTCCTTGCTGTGGATCATGACGCCATCGGCCCCAGCGGCAATGTAGGCCTTCGCACGCTTGAGCGCATCAGCAACACCTGCCTTTAGGATGAGGCTCTCTATCCTAGCTATGATCATGAACTGCTCGGTGACTTGAGCCTGCTTACCTGCATGTATCTTCTCGGAAAATCCTTCAATAGTATCCTGCTGCTGCGCTACATCAGTCCCAAAAAGAGAGTTCTTCTTCAGTCCCACTTTATCTTCTATGATGATAGCAGAAACGCCTATGCGCTCAAGTGTCCTTACCGTAAATGGGAAATGCTCAATAAGGCCGCCTGTATCTCCATCAACGATGATGGGCTTGGTGGTCACGTCAAGAATTTCATGGATAGTGTTCAGGCGAGAGGTGAGATCAACGTATTCTATGTCTGGCTTCCCTTTTGCCGTTGAATCTGTCAGGCTGCTTACCCACATGCCGTCAAATTCCTCGACGCTCCTTTCTTTGGTATTGGAAGTATGCTCAGCTATCAGGCCTGTCAGTCCATTGTGCACTTCAAGGACGCGGACAATCTGCTTTGCATCAAGCAGCCGTCGCAATCGCTTCATTCGTATATCCGGAGTTGTTCCCACTTCCTTCAGCGCCTTGTTTAGAATGGTAGAGGATATTCCGACAGTGTATTCCGTCTCAACGAGCTTTCCGCCCCATTCACTAAGGGCATCTATAACCCGTTGCCTGACTTCCCTTTGGACGCCTGCTTTCCAGTCATTGCCATGCACAACAAAATCAGGTTTTAATATTCTAAGATTCAGGACATAATCAAGAGTCTCTTGGGGGACTACCTTTGATACACCCTTTATGTTCTCCATGATGATCTTTCGCTGCTCATAAGTGAGTGCAGGAAGCCTCTTGTAAGATGCAATTGCCTTGTCAGTGAGGAGCCCTACAGTGACCTCTCCTAGTTTTCGTGCCTCATTGATGATGTTCAGGTGTCCAGGGTGAATGAGGTCAGCGCTCATTCCAACATAAACTTTCTTCATTTTAGCTGTTGATACCTCAGCGGTTTAAAATGTTTGCTGGTCGCATGGTAACTTTTCTAGGCTGAAGACGCTGCGTTTTTCCATCATCAGAAATCCGCATTAGAGCAAGCTCATCAACCTGACTTTCTGAACTGAGATAAGGTCATTTTTTCACAACACTGCCCATTCTCGTCGTGGAACATCTATTTTTCAGCACCGAAAAGATTATATAGGTGTTGTTAAAATTTTAACAATATGTCCTACATCGTTACCAGAAAAAGCAAAGGGAATACCTACTACCTTGAAGTTGA
>Ga0208373_1001340_pt1 | contig 33565 bp, 38 predicted proteins | sample RifOxyC2_FD_184036 | JGI IMG/M metagenome (GOLD analysis project Ga0208373, IMG submission 184036) | Soil microbial communities from Rifle, Colorado - Rifle Oxygen_injection C2 (SPAdes) | ecosystem: Environmental > Terrestrial > Deep subsurface > Rock core/Sediment | place: Rifle, Colorado... | reverse complement strand
ATTGAAAGAGTGTTTTGCTTTTTATCAAGAGATATTTTGCAAAATAGTAACTTTCAAACTGTTAGAGAAGCAATGGATAGAATTTCAAACTATTTTGAAAAGGAGGGAAGTATTATGGTTTAGTGTACTTAACTCCTTTGACTACATCTAGTGTTGGAGCATTGCTATTGGTTGTCGGATTAGTTGCCGGCTTTTTCTGGTTAAATGGACGTAGCAGTTATGGCACTTATTCTTTTCAATAAAAGAGCAATAGATTTATAATGTTTAAATTGTATTTTTAAGAATAAACAAAGGGGAAATGAAAAAGAATGATATTCAAAGATAGTGCGAAACTATATGATATAGAGCTTGAGACAAGACAGGGAGAGGATGTGCTATATATCAATTATCTGCCTGCACCAAGTGTTCCGAGTATTTCAGATAATCCATATGACATGGCAAGGGTTGTGGATATTTTAACTGATAATCCTAATATTGCAAGAATTGTGTTTGTTCAGCAGAGAAATTTCAACTACCCATATGAGCAGGTTTCACTAATTACTGAAATTGCTAGAATATACAACTTTTTGACAAAGCAGGAGTCGATACTCGCTCCTGAGAAATTGAGTATGTATGGAGATGTGCAGGGAGTTCATGGAGATTTGACTTATTTGCTTTCTTTGCTTAGGCAGGATCCGGTTGCATGTTATTTTGAACTTAAAACAAGGTCAAATGAATCAAAGGCACAGTTAAATGCAGGGAATGTGGTAAATAAAAATGCATTGATGAATTATACAAGAGTGATTGACAAGTTCCTTACGCTTGTTGAAAATACTAAGCTGATTAAACTTGTGGTATCTTCTCTTGAGGGTTATAGTATGGGTAACAGGGAAGTGTACAGGGCAATTTTTAGACCTGACATACTTCCAAACTTTAGTTTTACAAGACTTGTTGCACAGATGCCAAAGGACTCTGAACTTGTGGACCAGTATGAAATAAAAACAGATAGCGAAACATTATCTGTTACAATATTGAAAAATAAAAATGATACAAAATATTTCTATCACATAATGCCTCCAGAGTATACATTGAGTGAGGAGCATCACATGTTGATTAATCTTGCAAGAAATGTAATGTCTGAGCATAGACCAAAAGCGGAAGAGTTTACAGATCCTGAAAGGACAAGGCAAGTTTTCTTTAATGTTGCTAAAGATTTGATTGCTGAATTAAGTGAGAGCAGAGGATTGAAACTTACATACAGAGAATTGACAAAGTTATCTAGAATACTTGTTAGATATACAATTGGATTTGGGTTAATTGAAGTTCTTTTGATGGATGCTAAGTTGCAGGATATTGTTATAAATGCACCAATTGCACAGAATCCTGTTTTCGTGAGGCATGAGAAGTATGATGAGTGTGCGACAAATATAATTCCAAGCTATGAGGATGCGGATTCGTGGGCTGCGAAGCTTAGATTAAAATCTGGGAGGCCGTTGGATGAGGCGAATCCAGTTCTTGATACTGATTTGACGTTTGGAAATATGAGAGCGAGAGTCGCGGCTATCAAAGAACCTTTATCTCCAAGTGGGCTTGCATTTGCATTTAGAAGGCACAGAGATGACCCTTGGACTTTACCTTTGTTCATAAATAATAAAATGATTAATCCTCTTGCTGCGGGACTGCTTAGTTTTCTAATTGATGGTTCGAGAACATTGCTGGTTGCTGGAACGAGAAGCTCGGGTAAAACTTCCTTGCTTGGAAGTTTGCTATTGGAAATAATGCAGAAGTTTAGAGTAATAGTGGTGGAAGACAGTGTAACGGGAGATGCAAAGATAGTTATAAAGGAAAATGGAGAGTTTAGAAAAACAACAATTGGAGAATTAGTAGATGAAAAAATAAAGCAAAAGGGATTTATAGATATAGATGGAAGAGAAAAAGTAATAGACTTAGAAGAGATTAAAATATTTTCAGTTGATAAAAATGGAAATGTTATTTTATCCAAGCCAAGTAAATTTATAAGGCATAAAACGGATAAACAAATTTATGAGGTTGCAACGACTTCTGGAAGAAGAATTAAGGTAACTGAAGATCATTCTTTGTTTACATTGGATGAAAGAAAGGTTCTAAGAGCTATAAAGTCGAAGGAATTAAAAGAGGGAGATTTTATTGCTATTCCTTCAAATTTACCTTTTGATAATTCACTAAATCGTATTAACTTGTTGGAACATCTAGAGAAATTTGATAAGAAATTATTTATATGGGGGGATAAAATCAAAAGGTATCTTGAGCAGGATAGAAAGGAGTTGTTCAGTATTGCTTATTCTTTAGGGTACAAAAAATCAACTATTCAAAATTGGGTTAGAAAGAAATTATTACCTATTAAGATTTTTGAAAAAATAAAATTAAAAATAGGTCAAGAAAAGTTATTTATTAAGTATAAAGATTCAGATAGTATTCCAACAATTATCAATTTAGATGAAAAGTTTCTCAACTTTATTGGATTATGGCTTGCGGATGGATGTTATGACAAGCGTTCTGTTATTATTTCTGTCATGGAAGAGGAGAATAAGCAAGTTGTAAGAGAAATTGCGAAAAGATTCAATCTCAGAATAAAAATGCATACTGATAAGTTTTCATCAATGATAAACTCTGTTTTACTCAGAGAAGTTATGCAGAAAGCTTTTGGATTAAATGGAAACTCTTATACTAAAAATATTCCTTCTTGGGGTTTTAATCTTTCTCAGAAGCAGATAGGTTGGCTTTTGAAAGGGTATTATAGCGGAGATGGATGTGCAAGCGATAAAGAAATAGTTTTTGCTTCATGTTCGGATAATCTTGTTAATGATATTGCCTCTTTATTGCTTAGGTTTGGTATAGTTCTAAGAATATCTGATAAAAGAGAGAGCGACAAGACATTTAATTGCAGAATAGGGTCTACAAAAATGATTAATCTCTTTAAAGAAAATGTAGGCTTTTTGGTAAATTCAAAAAACGAAAATTTAGATAAACTATCTTCTAGAGTTTCAACACATGATAGTTCCGATGTTATTCCTCTGTCCTTGGAAGTTAAGGGTAAGTTGGGCGAAATATTTAAAGACAAATTTAATAGGAATGATTATATCAAAAGGGAGAATAATATCGGGAGAGAACATTTAAAAAATCTTCTTAAGATTCCTTCTGGGACTACGAATCCAATTGAACATTTAAAAGTGCTTGTTAATTCGGAAATATTTTGGGATAAGGTTAAGAGTATAGAAAAGGTAGGTGGCAAGGGATATGTTTACGATATTTCTGTTCCTGAAAATGAGAATTTCATATGTGAAAATATTGTTGCGCACAACACGTTAGAACTTCCTGTGGATGCACTTAGAAAATTGGGGTATGATATATTGAGAATGAAAGTTAGAAGTGCGTTGGTTTCTGGAAGCTCGGAAGTTGAGGCATCTGAAGGAATTAGAACAAGTCTTAGACTTGGAGATTCTGCGTTGATAGTTGGAGAAGTAAGAAGTACGGAGGCGAAAGCATTGTATGAAGCCATGAGAGTTGGGGCACTTGCAAATGTGGTTGCGGGAACAATTCACGGTGATTCACCCTATGGTGTATTTGATAGAGTTGTAAATGACTTGGGAGTTCCGCCTACGAGCTTCAAGGCTACTGATTTAATTGTGGTTGCTAATCCGGTTAAAACACCAGATGGGTTGCATAGTTATAGAAGAGTTGTGAGAATAACTGAAATAAGAAAACATTGGAAACAGGACCCAATGCAGGAAGCAGGATTTGTAGATTTGATGAGATATAATGTTGAGAAGGATGAACTTGAGCCAACGCCTGAATTGATAAATGGAGATTCTGAAATAGTAAAAGCGATTGCAGCCAATGTAAAGGGATGGGCAGGAAATTGGGATGCAGTATATGATAATATTCTTCTAAGGGCAAAGATAAAAAAAGAAATTGTGGAGATGTCAAAGAAATTGAACAAGCCACAGTTGATGGAATCTCCATTCAACTCACTTGCAAATAGTGCATTTCACAATATAAGTGAGAAGATAATTGGACAGAAGGGTTTGGCATTGAGTGAGAATGTATTCCCAGAATGGCAGAAGTGGGCGGAAAAGGCGCAGAAAGAGTTCTGAGCCTTTCGGTTTTAGTTAGTGTTTTTATAAAACTTCAAGAATATTTTTCTTATCTCTTTTTTTAATTCTCTAGGAATTGAGGGTTTTAATTTTCCTGATGAATCTATAGAATATGCTTGAATTTCATCATCAAGTACTTCTTTAGAATAACCTGCTTTAAGAAGAGTTTTTTTTGCTTCTTCTAATTTGAATCTTTTTATTAGTTTAATTATCACACTTTTATATTTCGGCTGAGTATAAAATAAGCCATGTGCGATTTCATGTTTTAAAGTTTCTTTGTAATTTTTATCTCTTTTATGAATCGCGATGATATAATATTTTCCTTTGTCGTTTTTGAATAAGTCTAATATTTGTTTTTCTTTTTCAGATAAGGGATTAAACTTTCCTTCATAAAACGGAATTAAAACTTTTGAAGGGATGTTAAAACCATTCCAATCAGTATAATATGTAAACTTTCCACCTTTTAGTTTAGAGTACCACTTTTTATATTCTTCAAGAGTAAATATTTTTCCTTGAAATTTTGGAGATTCATAAAATTCTTGAAATCTTAGAAAAGTAGAAGTTATATCATACTGGTTTTTGAATATTAATAAATAAATATTTTTAGTAATCTTCTTCTTTTCGATTTTTAATCTTTTCATTTTATCCAGCCAAACCCGTAAGGGCTATGGAAGCCAGGACTGCTAGGGCAACTATGGAAAGGAGGGCAGTTGTTAGATATAGAATCATGCATGTCTTTAGATATCTTGCCAGGTCATACTTTTCTTTGAGAGGGTCTTTTCCAGAGTCAACTGTTACAAGGGCACCTGTGAGGATGAATACTATTTCTACTAAGTATAATCCTATAATTATTTGAAGGAAGTAGGGAGGAATCATCAGAGTTACATTGAATATGCTTGTTATGCTTGCAAATGAGAATCCGGAAGTATCTGTTGCGCCTCCAGTGAGTGCCTGCATTGTTTTTAGTTTATTTAGGATTACTGTAATCATCGCTGAAAGACCTACGACAATTCCTGCTAGAAGAGGGGCAAGGAAGGTCATGTTTGAACGCATGTCTGAAACTACTTCTGCGAGAAGGTCTCTTAATCTTTGATTTATCTTTTGAATATTCTTTACATATTCTGAGATGGACATGAGTGAACGGGCAGCGGCTTGTAGGCCTTTCTTTACCGATTCAATGAGAATTTTCATTGAGGTGGAGATTAGAGTTGAAGGATAGTAGGTAATTGCTCCTCTTTTTTTATCAAATATTGCGGCTTCCAGAGGCATTCCTAATTCCTGCATATTTTGATTTGCAATCATGAAAAAGTTTTCTGTCTTTTGTCCTTTTGTTGTTTCTGCTACTCTTGAGAAGGCTATTTCTGCAGGAATTCCTTCTCCTAGTCTATTTCCAAGGATGAAAAGAGAGTTTGTGAATTCTTCTTCAAGTGTTCTTGTGCCTTCTCTTGATTTGATTAAATCCTTTGTCTTTAATTTGTAGGCAATTGAGAAGAAAAGGGCGAAACCTAGTGGGATGAGCAATGAAAGTAGGACAGCGACTGGGCCGAATGGACCAACTCTTGCAACTCCCCTTGCGCAGGGTGCGGAAGAGCCGTCAACACATTGGAAGTCGAATAGTTTCATGTCTCCAAAAAATGGCAAGCCTATTTGAGCGAGAGTATAATCATTTTGAAATCCTAGAACTGAGGTAAATAATGAGGTTTGGAATAGGAAAGGTATAAGTCCGAGTATTATAATTGGAATTGCAATTAGTGCAGAGGTAACCCATGGGCCTTTGGAAGTAAACTTGGCATAGTTTGGATTCAACTCAAGGACTGAAGCTTCACCATATCCTCCTGGACGTTTGAACAAAACTTCCGAGGACATGAAGAATACCATGAATGGAATGATGAGATTGAAAATTATCATGACGTGTGGCCAAGCGATTACTCCTTGAAGTAAAGTGGAAGCTAAAGGCAACAAAGCAAGGCCAAGAGTTGGCAAGACAATTCCAAGCATGTAGATATTTGTTAATGGGGAACGAATTTCTCTTGAATATTTGAGCATTTTCTCATAAACTCCGTCGAGAATTACCTGCAAAGACTTTTCAAGGATTTGAACTCTTCTTGTCTCAGAAGGTTCATAGAGGGAAGATTCAATGAGGTGGAAGGATTCTACAAATTCTGGGGCGTATTCTCTCCAAGATTCAAAGTAATTATCCAGGGCAGTTTTAATGTTTGAATATTTTCCTATTTCTACATCATAGAATATTTTTTTGAAATCTAGAGCTAATGGGCCTTCTAAGTGTTGAGAGGCGAACTCAACGGCTCTTTCTAAATTGGAAGTGTGTTTCATGTAGACTACAACATAGAGAATTGCGGGAACCATTTGGGAGGAGGCTTTGAGTCTCCAACTATTTGCTAGTCTTTGGGGCATTGAATAGGTGTAGTAGAAAACGAAAACTGCTGAAATGACTCCTAGAAAACCAAATGAAATTAAATTTCCCGTGTTTACTTCTGGATTTATTAGATAGACTGCAACGGCAATGAATATTGTTGCAAAGAAAATTCCTAGAAGAGACATTATTGCTAGAGTTAAGGCTTGGGATGCAGTTACATCTAAATAGGCCGTGGTGAGGAAGGCTTGAATTTTTGCTCTGTCCTTTTCCGCAATTTTAATGTTAATTAAATTTCCAAGGGATTTTGCCCATTTCTCATAGGAGGAAAGGGAAGGAATCATTTCTTTTTTAAATTCAGAGTAATTTTTGGATGAGACATCTGAAGGATGATAATCAAATTCAGATTCAAGTATTCCGGTGTACTTGTTCATTATATCTTTTGTAGATTTCTGAACTTGTACATTGCTTTTGGAACTAGGTCTGGGGATATTCTTTACCATCTTTTTTATATCTTAATTAAAGGGAAATGCGGGTTTTAAATTGTGCGGTTTTAATGAGAATTGTTATCTAATGTTCGAGGGGAAGACAAAAAGTTGTTATCTATACAAGTATAACTCTTCATATTCATAGGGCTAATAACCGGGATTAAACTTAACTCGTTAAGTTTAATAATATTGAAAATCTCTTATTATAATGAAAGATAAAAAGGGGCAGATGTTTGATACGTTACTTCCTTGGATTATAGGAATTGTAGTTCTTGTGATACTATTGGGATTTTACTTTTTCTTTTCCAAGAGCGGGCTATCTGCAATAGATTATATTAAAAATTTATTTAGGTTTGGAAGATGATGAACAAAAGAGGAGAAGAGGGAGGGAACTATACTGGAATAATAATTACTATTATAATATTTGCTCTTCTGCTTGTTATTCTTCTTGTTTCTTTTAGTGGAAAATCTGGAGGAATATTTGATAGCATAAAGAGCCTTATTCCGAGTAGTTGGGGGGGAGTTAAACCTGGATTAGTGGAAGATGGTGCATTTAGATATCAGATAATGGAGGATAAGGTGCAATATTATGATGGTGCGAGCTGGAGAGAGTTTCCAGTTGTTGATATAAATGGAAATAAGCAGCCAGGGGTTCAGATAGGAGATAAGGTTTATGTCAAGGAAGATGTTTACAATGCTTATAGGAATGAGTATTACGGAGATGTTGCTCCCAAGATTACAGTCGGTTCTCTAAATCCCGTTCTTGATTATTTTAAGATGAGAAGTGCGCCTACTAAGGCAGAATCTACGGTAACTGTTAGTGACATTCCTACCGATAACAAAGTAATATTTTCAATAGAATCTATGTATTCTTATCCTGTTGATCTAAAGCCAGGGCAGGGCAATGGTTATTTGGAAATAAAAGGAGGAGATATTATTGTTAGGAAATATTCTAAGTTAGATACAATCAAAGATGTCCAGCTTTTTGTTTTTAGATATAATGGCGAAGTATATGAATTAACTGGAATTCCTAAGGATTGGATTGGTAGAATAAGAGAGTACACTCCTTGGCCTGCTGCTAAATATGATCTTGTTAATAATAATGTTGTTGCGAAGGTAATTCCATTTGTCAATACGTGGAGAGACAGTGCATTGAAACAACCTGTGGAAATTGCATATTACACTTATGTTAAAGACGACAATGGAAAGGAAGTGCTTAAAGAGTTTAAGACTAAAGATAAATATTGCTTGGAGAAAATGGATTATGATTTAACGATAAAACTCTGGAGCACTACAAGTGGAGATACTTGCAAAGTATGAAAAATAAGATGAATAAAAAAGGGCAATTGATGCAAGAGGGAACGATAAGATGGATTCTGTGGATTGTGTTCATAATTATTGCCATTGGGGCAGTTTATTTTCTTTTGAAGAGGACGACGGGGCAATAGCCCATTAAGAAGTGAAAAATTTTGTTAGCTCAATGAGTAGAATTCAACTATTTAGATGAGGGTTATTTGTTAAGTGCTTATGATAAATATTAGGGTTTAACAATTGCGGATAGCAATTGTTATAAATGCGCTTTTCCTGTGATTTTAATGGGTGATAAAAGAGGAATATTAAATAGAAAAGGGGAGATGACTTCAACTCAACTTATATTGCTGATATTAACAATTGCAGGTTTTGTTGTTGTTTTGCTTTTCATTCTTGCGTTTAAGAGTGGAAGTTATACTGAAGATGAGATTTGCAAGCTAAGCGTATTGACAAGGGCGACTTCTCCAACTGCGCTTAATACATATGTTCCATTGAAGTGTACCACAAAGAAGGTTTGTCTTACGGATGGCTCGGGGAAATGTGAGGGCGCACTTGCAGGGGAGAATCCCGAGGTGATAAAACTTCCTTCTGGAGATGCGGCTGCTGCGAAAAAGATTGAAGAGATAAGTGCAAATGCAATGTATGACTGCTGGAATATGATGGGGCAGGGGAAATTGGATTTATTTAATGGAGGGATTGGAACAGCTACGGGAGTTACTAGTCAAAAAGCAGTTAGTTGTGTTATTTGTTCTAGGATTGCTTTTAATGCTTCAGATAATATTATAAAAAATGTGGATATTGATAGTTATTTAAGAAAGAATAAAGTTCCTGGAAGTTCTCTTACCTATTTACAATCATTTACTGATGCGGGAGTGAGTTCATATGCGGCAGTTGATTCTGATATTATGACAAAAATTGAAACTAATAACGACGTTAACACAAATAAATTTACTTTCGGTGATGTTAATGATGCAAATCAGAAAGTTGGGCAGTTGGCAGTTGTGTTTGTACAGATAAAACCTGGGAGTTATGGTGGAAATTTGGAGAAATTGGCAAACACGGGAATTGCAGTTACTGCAGCTTCATTTTTAATGGCCCCTACTGCAACATTGAGAACAGTTGGAGCGGCCGCGGGACATTTCTATATTACTGGAATTGCGGTTGGAGGGGTTGCTCTTTATTCAATGTCAAATGTATATGCAGGGAAAGTTGCTGCGGCAGGATATTGTGGGAAGATTACAGGGACAGCGATAAAAGAAAAAGAAGGATGGTCTGTTTATCTTACTAGTAATCCATTAAAGTGGTTTGAATCTGGCACAATCGGTTGCTCAGGAGTTCAGATTGTTCCATATGACGTTAAAGCAATAAATAGTATTTGTCAGTCAATTGAGGGAAGTCCATGAAAAGCAAAAGAGGAGATTTTACTGGAGAGGGATTAGAGTTGCTTTTGGCAGTTATTGCTATTCTTCTTGTTATTGCAGTTGTTGGAGCACTTTGGAATATATTTGTGAATAGCGAAGAACAAAATGCAAAGAAGACTGCTAATTTAATTGAGGCGAAGATAAATGCTCTGGGAGAAGGACAAGGGAATGTTTTTTTAGTACAGGGATTTAGTGGTTCTGAGAATTGGTTTATTACAGGGTGGAGTAAGGCAGAATTGGGAAGACCAGATGCTTGTTATTTTGATAGTTGTGTTTGTGTATGCCGAAAATTAACAGGGGCAGCAGCACTTACTCGAATAGATGAAGCAAGTTATGCTGCATTATGTAAAGAAAAAGGTTTTTGTAGAATTTTTAAGTCTGCAGATAGTATCAAAGTAACAGAGACTCGTTCTGAGGGAGCTAAAGTCTCTTATATTCTTCTTAAAGGAAATATTCTTGATATAAATATAACAAAAATAGGAAGAGATGTAAGTTTGTCACGAGATAATACTCTTTTAGGCAATGGGGAGAAGACTCCTTCTACTGCAGAACAGAAACAAGCTTTATCGAGTGTTTAATATGAAAAATAAAAAAGGAGATTTCGGAGATTTGCTTGCGAAGAATTTAATTTATTTAGTTATTGCTGTAATTGTCGTTGCTGCGTTGATGATGTACATTGGGATGAATGCAAATGGAGGAGGGGTTTGGGAGGACTTTTATGCAAAGGAGATTTCGGGGAAGATAGTTAATCTTGCAGTCGTTGGGGATGAAGTTACACTGAATGTGCAGAGGGCTAGTGAGATTGCACTTAAGAATGGAGTGAATAAGGATGCAATGTTTACGTTTGATAATAAGAACAAAGAGGTTTGCGTTAAACTTCGACTTGCGGGAAGCACATGCTTTGCCTATGTTAAAAATATTCAGGTTGAGAAGTGTGAATTTAAGTTGGGATTGGCTGAAGGAGCAGGAAATACTATTACATTTAATCTTTTCAATAGCGATAAAGCGGAGGAAAAAGTAACATGCAAATTAGCAAGATAAATAAAAGAGGGGAATTGGGAGACCAGGTAATGCTAATTATATTTATCTTCTTGTTAGTTTTAATTTCGGTTGGAGTTGTGTCTGGGGTTTTGATATTTTTCGGAAGTGAATATGATTTTAGGGCAGTAAGTTCGGAGGTTCTGAATTACAATATAAGAGATTGTTTGAATAAAGAAGGATTAGATTCTAATTTCTTTGGGAATTTATATGAAAAGTGCAAGTTGAATGAAAATGTGATTAATTCTAGTTATATAATTAAGATATGCGCTGATAGCAAGGATTGTATTTCTGATGCGGGGCCTAAATTTGTTTATGGGGATGCAGTTCAGTGTGGGCTTAAGGGCGGAATAGCAAATGTAAATTATCCTAGATGTTCAATAAGGGAGATAAAAGTAGATGGAATAAGTTATACTGTAATAGTGGGAAGTAAGCAGGGAAGGAGGTTAGCAAGTGGATAGAATAAACAGGAGAATGAATAGGAGAGGTGTGATTGGGCAGACTATTGCATCCATTCCAGTAATGCTGGTTATATTTTTAGTAATGGGAATATTTGTTGCAGGAAGCATATTGATGAAGAATATAAAGAAACCGGAGAATGAGATGCCTACAAGTTATTCTGATTTGGAGTTGAACAAAGGAAACTTTCTGTTTAATACAATTAAAATGAAGAATGAAGGTTATATGATTATTGATGGAGTTTATTTATTGAATATGAAAAATCCCTATTTGCAGATTGATGCAGTTAACGATTTCTTTGCAGGAGTATCGGATTTGGTTATGAAAGAAGGAGATTGTTTATATTTAGATTCTGATAAAGGCAAGGACGGTAATTGGGCTTTTAAATCAAACAGAGGGGTTGCATTTAGAAGATATGCTGATGGAATGGAGTGTTCACAGACAAGGATATCTTTTGGGAAATTATCTTCTGATAAAATGAAAGAATTGACTAAAAAGGGAATATGTCAAATTAATTTGAATGATTTACAAAATTATCTTCCTTTGTCTGATAATTTTGTGTGGGAGATTGAGGGAAAACAAGTTAATATTAGTTATTATAATGGTAAATGTTTGGAGGGAACTTCATGAATAAAATGAATAGAAGAGGAAATCTTCCTGAAGTTGTGCTCATGATATCTGCCATCGTGCTTTGCGTTCTTGGACTGATGGTGTTTGCGAGCTTTTCTGGAGGATTTGCCGGAAAGTCAAAGGAATATTCTTCGATGATTGATAAGGCTAATTTCAATGAGAGATATATGGTTGAAAGGGCGAAGTTTGTTGCCAAGGAGACAATTAATTGTACAATGAGTGAGTTTTGTGGAGAGATGGACATGAAAAAGAGATATGCTAGAATTGCTGAGAAAAGAGATTTGCAGATTGAGGGACAGGGGAACTTTTATGGAAAAGTTAGGACGGGAGATTTTAAATTTGTCAGGGGAGATGGGAGGGAATATATTCTTAATATAACTCAAGTTTTTGTTGGTGCTGAATCTGGAATTGAGAAGACGAAGAATAGCATAACTAGGAATTTTGATATTTGTATGAGGTTTGATGATGAGAGTGGGGTGTTTAAGGGGAACTGCTAATTAGGATATTTAAGATTTAATAGTAAGAGAATTTCAACATAATAATATCTTATCATCTGTTTAAGATTTTCATTTGAAAATCTTTAATATCTCTTAGATAATTATGATGGTTTTAGAGTTATTGTTGGGGTGATGTATTAACTTTCATTAAAGAATTGTTATATTGCTATTTAAACTGGCTAGGGAGGATAAGGTTTATAAATAACAATTCTTTAGAGATGATATGCAAAATAAAAGGGGACAGGGGCTTGAGGTAAGCACTTTAATTCTTATTGTGCTTGGAGTTATTATTCTAGTACTTTTAGTTTTAGGATTCTCCATGGGTTGGGGAAATCTATGGGAGAAGGTAAATATATTCCAGGGTGGAAGCAGTATTGAAAGCGTAATACAGGGATGTAAAGTTGCGGTCTCTTCAGCAAGTACATATACATATTGCAGTGATTTCAAGAAGATAACTGTTAATGGTAAGATAGAATATGTAAATTGCGAAGATACCAGAGTTAATAGTGGTCTTGCAAGTAAATTATCCTGTTCAGATAGTGCGGGAGCAATTGCAACAGAGTGTAATAGTCTTTATGATTCTGCGCCTATGAGTGGAAATAAGAAAGATTGTTCTGCTCTTGCTTCGGTCAATGGTAATCCTTGTGCTACTCTTAATAATGATATGATTACAAAGTGTACATCTACAATAGGTAAATGCCAAGATTATGTTATCAGTGGTACTACTAAAGCGAATTTATGTGATAGTAGTGTAGTTCCTAGTGGCGGTGCAATTGCCAAGACTGCTTGTACTCCCGGTATAAATATAATTATAGGAGTTGTGTTTACTCCTGCACTTAATGTAAACCAGACTTGTTGCAAGGTTGCATGTTCTCCTATAACTGCTTAAAATGAACAAAAAAGGAATTGAGTTAGCCATTTCGACTTTGATTTTAATTATTATTGGGCTTGCTGTGCTTATTGGTGTGGCTTATATGTTGACTGGGGGATTTAAGAGCTTCAAGGGAAGCACAGACCCTTTACTAGCGGCTTCTCAGACTGCCTCCATAAAGGAAGCATGTAAACTTGCATGCACTGCTGAAGATAGGATTACTTTATGTTGCAAGCAGTTCAATGTCGGAAGTGCCAATATTGGAAATGTGACATGCAGAGATAATAGACTTGAGATAAGCTGCGGATTGAGTTGCGAAGGATTTAATTGCACTAGAGGATAATATCAGTTAGACAAAAAGTAGATATCTTATGTTTGATGATTAATAGTTGTTATAGGAGATAACAATTTTTTAAGAATTATTAATAGAGTTATTCGAAAGGTATTAACTTTTATTCTTCGTAATACCCTACAGCTTGCTGTAGGGATAAAGCAAGGCAGGATTACAACTTCAAATTAAAATAATAATCATAAATATCTGATGTCCGATGAAGATGAGTAGTTATAAGAGATAATAATGGGCTTGAGTTTTAGATGCCCCATAGCTTGCTATGGGGAGTTTCACTTCTGGTCGTTTTGAGGATTATTGGTTATCTGGATGTTGGCTGTTCTTTGAGCACCGCCTCTCTTAAACCTATTAAATCTCCCTTTAGCTCTTTTGTCATTCTTGTTCTTTCTTCTTTCTGAAAATCCATAATCCATGAATTAGATAGTAAATGAAGATTTAAAACTCTTTTGATGGTTTATTTAAGCAGTTTCAGGTTGATAATTTCTTAATTCTATCAAAGCCATTAATGCTGACTGATGTGAACCAAATTGGTCCTTTGCATTTAGGTGCTTTCTTAGGACTTTTCCCATATGGATTCCTCTTGCTACATCCATTGTTTTTAGAATATTCATTCTTTCTTCTACAATACTATATACAGGGAACATCTCATCAGCTAGAGCTCTCAATTCAGGTTCTCCTGAGTGATACCATGTATGCCAAGCTTGTTCGCTTGTATCTTCTTTTGCCATATTTTCGTTTCAGCTTTATGGTTTATAAACATATGTCTTAGTTGTACATACTTAGAATTCTAAAGTTCCGAGAAGAAAAGTCAATAGATAATAATTAAAATCTAATTATCATATCAAGAGTTTATTTTCATCATAGATGAAAATTAATATCATTAAGCTAACAAAGAATGTTCATTTTACTTTGAAAAGCTAAACTCTTACTTTTAGTTATTGTAAGATTTATTAACTCTATTTATTAAATAGAGAGATGATAGAGGTAAGGTATTGGTTTCTTTTCTTGCTTGCTCTAATCTGGATTATATTTGCATCTGTGCAGGATATAAAGAAGAAGGAAGTAGCAAATTGGCTTAATTATTCTCTTCTTGCTGTTGCACTTGCATATAGGGGATTTTATTCATTGATTGAATGGGATTATTGGTTCTTTGTTTATGGTATTATTGGGGCAGCGGCATTTGCAATATTGGCAAATGCTCTTTATTACTCTAAGATATTCGGAGGGGGAGATGCAAGATTGCTCATAGGACTTGGAGCGATTTTGCCTTTTGAAAGCTTAATGGATATTGTCGGAGAAGGAATTATGTTTCTTTTCTTGCTTTTTCTAATTGGGGCAGTTTATAGTATTATATTCAGTTTCTTTGTTCTTGCAAGGAATTTTGATAAATTCAAAATTGGATTTCATAAAAATAGAAAAATGCTTGCAATTTTATATGCTCTTGCAATTATTGTTATTATTTTTATTAAATTCGTGATGATTTACAATGGAGCATTTTATTTTCTTGTTATTTTGTTGCTTATTCTTCCATTGCTATATGTTTATCTTCTTGCTCTGGATAAATGCATGATTCAGTTTGTTAAACCAAATCGACTTCAGGAGGGAGATTGGTTGAATGAAGAGGTTAAACTTGCAAGAGGCAAGGTAATAAAGAAGAGCGTGCATGGACTTAGCATTGAGGACATAAAACTGCTGAAAAAGGCAAGAAAGAGTGTTTGGATAAAGGAAGGAGTAGTATTTATTCCTGTTTTTTTGATTAGCTTTATTATTTATCTGTGGATTTTGAATAGATATGGTGGAATACTGAATTATTTGGTTAGATTTTTGATATAAAATACCCATTATCTAAAATATTAAGAAATAGTTATCTAATGTATAATAATTAATGATTTACAGATGAGAGATTTATCAGGTAAGTGCTTAATTTATTGAGAGATAACTGCCAAAAGGGTTTAAGGTATCCTTCGTTCCATCTTAACGACATCTAGCTTTTGTTTCTTTATTTTTATCTTTTGGATTTTCTTTTTTAATTTTTCTATTACTTTAATGAGGTCTAGGGTTTTTTCAAGTTCTTCCTTTGGAGCGTCTGTTCTTGGAGAGGAAAGGGAAAGAGGTTTATCATAAATAGGGATTACATTGAGGATATATTCTCCGAACTTTTGTTCTGCAGCGACAAGAGAATCCTTGGCTTTTAATTTCTTTTTAAAATTCTTAGTTATTGCTTTTGCGAGTTTGAATGCTGAAGAGGGAATTGATTTCTCATCCTTTGCTTGTTTTTTTGTAATTATCACAGTATGTCCTTTTGATATGGGCTTTATGTCTAGGACTGCGAGGCAATCTTCATTCTCGGCGACGACTTTTGAAGGAATTTCCTTGTCTATAATCATTCTGAAAACGCCTTTCTGTTCTCCTTCATCATCTGCCCCTCCCTTGCCTCCTCCACTTCTTGCTTGCTGCTGTTTTATCATGGATTCAAGGGCTTCGGCAGACATGGCATTAATTTGTTCTATTGCCTGAGATTTCTGAGGTTCGGACATATTTTGCACTTGCTGAAATAACTGTGCTTTGAGTTCTTTAACCTGTTCGGGTGTGAGTGCCATTAAATCTAAAGAGAAAGGGGTTTTTTATATATTTGGTTGTGGGGAAAATCTTAGAATTATAAAGCTTCGATGAGAAAAAGCCCATCAATAATAACTAAAATATAATTATCTTCCATCTTGTTTATTTTCATCCTCGATGAAAATTAATATCCTAGAGCTAACTAAAAAGTTTTATTTCACCATTCTGGGCTCTTGAGTTATATCTATTGAGAAGAAAAATATTTATAAGGATTGGAGGGGTTTCTTTTAAATGAGATATATAAGCACAAGAGGAGATTTGGAAGTTTCTTTTTCGGATAGTGTTCTTTGGGGTTTGACACCAAAGGGAGGATTGATAGTTCCTAGGGAGTTTCCTAGTTATTCTAGCGATGATTTAATGAGGATGAAAGAAATGAGCTATCAAGAACTTGCTTTTACAATTATGAAAGAATTTGTGGACGATATTCCTGAGAATGATTTGAGGGAGCTGATAAATAAAAGTTATAGTAAAGAGATATTCAATACAGAAGATATAACTCCTATAAGTAAAATTGGTGATGGAGAGTATATTTTAGAGTTATTTCATGGCCCTACGCTGGCGTTTAAGGATATTGCACTTCAATTTTTGGGAAATGTGTTTGATTATATTCTTGAAAAGATGAATAGCAGTACGAATATACTCACCGCAACGTCTGGAGATACGGGCTCTGCAGCCATAGAAGGAGTTAGGGGTAAGAAGAGACTTAGGATTTTCGTTTTAACTCCTGAAGGCAGGATGAGTAAGTTTCAAACTGCTCAGATGTATTCGGTATTGGATAAAAATGTGTTTAATATTGCAATCAATGGGGCTTTTGATGATTGTCAAGATATGGTTAAAAAGATAAGCGAGGACAATGATTTTAGGGAGAGAAATCGCCTTGGATATATGAATTCAATAAATTGGACAAGGGTGCTGGCGCAAATTGTATACTATGCAAAGGGAGTATTTGAGGTACAAAAGGTAAACAATCTTTCCATTGATTCTGAAGTGGATGTGGCAGTTCCGACAGGTAATTTTGGAGATATTCTTGCAGGATACTATGCAAAGAAGATGGGAATCCCCATTGGAAAATTAATTCTTGCAACAAATGAGAATAATGTATTAGATATTTTCTTTAAAACTGGAGTTTATAAAATAAGAAAAAAGGAAGATGTTATTGTAACGGATAGTCCTTCAATGGATATAACTTCTGCATCAAATTTTGAGAGATTTGTTTATGATGTGGTTGGACAAAATCCTAAAATTGTTCAAGATTTATGGAGACAGGTAAAAGAAAAAGGATTTTTTGATATATCAGGAAGTGAATATTTTCAGAATGTGAAGAAAAGAGGTATTATTTCAGGTTCAACTCTAAAGAAGGAGAGATATGAGACAATAAAAAGAGTTTATGATGAGAGAAATATCATTATCGATCCTCATACTGCTAATGGTGTGTTTTTGGCAATGAAGAACAAAAGAAAAGGAGTTCCAATTCTATGTTTAGCAACTGCAAGTCCTGTAAAATTTGAGGAAACAATAAAAGAAGCGCTTGGAGAAGATGTCTCATTGGAAAGACCTGTGAAATTTAAAGATATCGAGAAGAGGGAGCAGAAGTTTATTAGAATGGGAAGAAATGATTTTGAAGAATTGAAGAAATTTATTGAGAAGAATGCTTTGAAGTGAGATTGTCTTTAACTTGTTAGAATTTAATTGATAAAAGAAATAGATATCTTATGTTCGAGGATTAATCATTATTGCAGGAGATAATAATTTTTAGTATATAATCTGTAAAGAGTTATTATCTGTTGTAGTAGGATTCATCAGATTATGATAACTATAGATTTAGGTATTTTGTTTAATATTAGAATTGCTCTTCAGGATTATCTTGTAGAAAGTTCAAGTAGGTTTTATCCAAATGCTCTTCTATAATCTTCAATTGTGACTGAATTAACGTGCTCAAGAGCTGAGAGCTTTGATTCTACGAGGTCTGTGCCTTTTTCTTCAGGCATTGCGAATTTCATCATTATCGCACTTAAACCGAAGGCAATTGGTTTTTCTTCGAATGAGATGTTCTTTGCTCCTTCTGGCTCTAATGAAGCTGTTGCTGCGGCTTCTATTGCTTTCAAATCTGCCTTAGGTGAATCGGGCATTATTTTTACTATTATTGAAACTACTGCTGCCATAATCAAGACTAAGAAAAAGCCTTTATAAAGTTTTGGCTACACCAAAACTTTATCCCATTCAATTTACATTGAAGTTATAAAGATTTGCAATGCAAATCTTTATTTTTCTAAAATTAAAAAAATGAAAAAATAAAAATGTTTGAGATGAGATTTAACTCATCATGCATCCGATAGCGCCCACAATTGCAACTATTCCGCCGATGAGTGGAAAGTAAAGTCCATCTGCAAAGCTAAATGTTGCTAGTACGGAAATGATTCCTCCAATGAGTGCTACCCAACTACCCCAACTTGCCATTTTTTAATAACCTCCTTTCAGAGATATTTGTTTAAAGACGAAGGGATATATAAATATTGTTTTTTAGTGTTGTTTTTATTAGTTACAAGTGGCAAAAAAGCATATCTCATGGAGATACAAATGCTTTTAAATTAAGAGTTTTATAAGATTTAATAAAATAAGAGGAAATAAAAAAGAAAATGGATAATTATTTGCAGCTATTGGAGAAGATTGCGAAGAGTTCTGGTTTGACCAAGGACGATATAGACAGAAAAGTTGAAGCTAAGAGAGCAAAACTTTCTGGACTTGTGAGCAAGGAAGGTGCAGCACAGATTGTTGCTGCCGAGTTGGGAATTAATTTCGAAAAGGAGAGATTGAAAATTGCTGAATTGGTGCAGGGAATGAAAAGGGCAAATACAATTGGGAAGATAGTTCAGATATCTCCAGTAAGAGAATATAATAAAAATGGAAGGTCTGGGAAAGTGGCAAATCTTGTGATTGCAGATGATAGCTCAAATGCTAAAACTGTTTTGTGGGATACTAATCACATTGCATTGATTGAACAGGGAAAATTGGTTGTGGGAGATGTTGTTGAGATATCAAATGGAAATGTGAGGAATGGAGAGATACATTTGTCTTCATTTGGTGATATAAAGAAGAGCCATGAGAGCATGGGAGAGGTAGTTACAAAGAAAGCAATGAGTGCCAAGAATTTGAAGGATGTTAAGGCAGGAGATAGCATTAGGACAAGGGCATTGATTGTGCAGACATTTGAGCCAAGATATTTTGAAATATGTCCTGAGTGTAGAAAGGGAGTTCATGAAGGGGAATGTAAGGTTCACGGAAAGGTTCAGGGGCAGAAGAGGGCTTTGTTGAATGTTGTTTTGGATGATGGAAGCGAGACAATAAGGGCAGTTATATTTGCGGAGCACATTAATCAGCTGGGATTAACGGATGAGGAGATATTTTCTCTTGAAAAGTTTGCTGAGAAGAAGATGGGATTGCTGGGAGAGGAAAAAGTATTCACTGGAAGTGTAAAGACGAATGCTCTTTACAATACAATGGAATTTAATATTGAGAATATAGAAGAAGTTAATGCTGTTGAATTGGTAAAGGAATTGGAAGAAAAGATGGCTGCTAAATAGAGTTTATCTGAGATAGTTATCTAATGTTTTAGGGATTAAGTTATTATTGAGGTCAATAAAAGGGTATAAAATATACCTATTAGAGGTATAAAATAATCCTCCGAAAGACTTATAAGGATTAAAATATACCTATTAAAGGTATAAAAAATACCGAGAGCTAAGATGACATCATTGGAGGAGCATTGCAATAAGATAAAAGAACATTTGGAAGAAATAAATGATGCAATAAACCAAGGAATAGAGAAAAAACCAGTAACTATAGGTTTTCATTGTTCTGCTTGCTCAATCCAGTATCTGGAATTATATCTTCATCTGACAAAAAAGATTCCTATTGGAAAAGTTGTAAAACATGATTGGTTTAAAAGACCAAAGCCCGAACAGAAAAAAGAGGCATTAATTGAAAGAAAGTTAAATGTTGATTTTTTAAGAAAAGATGAAATCTACGAACTTATTTATAATCTGGAAGATGAAAGAACCTCTCTTGTCTACGGAAAACCGAGTGAAATCCAGGTAAAAAACGTAATAGCTGAATTTTTTAAATTAAAAGAAATATTTGAGGGGTTATTGAAAAATGAAGGATATAAAATATAAGGAATTAATTGCCTATGCCTCCGCATTTGTCTCGTTTATTTTACCAAAGGTAGAAGCAGATGAAATTATTTTGTTTGGTTCCTCTGCAAGGGGCGAAGCAGATAAAGAAAGTGATATTGATATTTTCTTTAATATTCGAAAAGAGGAAAGGAATACAAAAAAAATAATAAAAGTCGAATTAGACAAATTTTACAAGTCTAGGATTTATGAAACATTTAAATTGAAAGGAATTTCAAATCTTATCAAATTCGAGATAGGAAATTTAGATGATTGGAAATTAAAAAGAAGTATTATAAGTGATGGCATCCTTTTATATGGAAAATATAAAGAAGTTCCTAAGGATAAAAGGGGATTTGTGCACTTTTATCTAAATCCTATTAAGATAATAGCAAAAAGAAATAAGATAATAAGGGAACTATTTGGAAGAACGGAAAAGAAATATGCAAGAAAAGGAATGGTTGAAATTATTGGGGGGAAGAAGATTTCATCTTCTTCATTTATTGTTCCAATTGAAAAATCAAATGAGATTTCTATTTTTCTAAACAAAGAAAAAGCAAAATATACTTTGTTTGAGTTTTGGACAGATGAGTTTTGACATGAAGGTTATTATATCTAGAGCGAAGATGAGTGATAAGTAAGGTTTAAATTCTATAAAATATAAAATAATTTATGGCAAAGAAGAGAATAAAATATCTAACTCCTTTAATGAAGTTTAATCTTGGAACAATGAGCTATGAACCTGATGTTAATCCCGAAGAGAATGAGATTAATAAGGGGATACGGATTGATTGGAGGTCAATATTAATTGTAATTATTGTTCTTATTTTATCGATGTATCTGGTTGTACGCTTTGGCTAATAACATTTAAATCCCGTTATAACCTACTTCCATCAACATGTTAATGAGAACACATCTTGCCATAGGAGTATTTTTGAGTTTGTTTTTTATACCTTATATAAATACAAATCCTTGGATTTTTCTTGTTGTGGTTTTGATTACAAGCATTCTTCCAGATATTGATTTAATGCATTCTTACATGGGGGCGAAGTGGTATTTTAGGCCTTTGCAATGGTTTGTTAAGCATAGAGGAATAATACATAGTTTTACCATTTGCATATTGCTTTCTGTGCTATTTGCGATGTATATTCCAATTCTTGCTTTGCCTTTCTTTCTTGGATATGGATTTCATCTTCTTTCGGATAGTTTTACGATAGAGGGAACAAGGCCATTCTGGCCATTTAAGTGGGAGAGTCTTGGAGGAATAAGGGTTGGGAAAGCAATGGAAACCGGAATATTCTGGGCTTTGGTAGTTGTGGATTTGTTTTTGTTTGTTAGGTTGTTCTTCAATTAAACTTTAATTTTTAGCTATTTTCCAGAGAAATTCAAAGTAATTCTTATATGCTTTTGCAATATCTTGATTGTCTATAACTAAGGTAGTTATATTATTTTTATTGTAAACTGTTATTGCAATAATTGAGCCACAGATAGAGGTAGAGACTGGCTGGTCGAATTCTTTTGGAAGATACTTACTTTCAGTATAGGGAAGTTTGTTTGTTACTTTAAGCCTCTCTCGGGCATCAAAATTAAATAAATGTCTTAGCATCAATTTTTTCTTTGCTCTTTTTTTATGATATTCTTTGAAAAAATCTTCAAGTTGGTTTGCTTCTTTTGGGATTCCATAGACTATCCTTTCTTCTCCAATTTCTATAAATTCGTTGAGAAGGTTTCTCCATCCTTGTTCTCCTTCTATTATTCTCATGGAAGTTGTTCTTATTGAAGTAGATTTCATTTTTCTTAGAAGAGGAAGAGTTTTTTCTAGTTCCCTCTTTTTCTTTGATAAATCTTCTAGTAAATGTTCAGGAGATAATGATTCATATAATTTTGACTTTTTCCCTTGTGATTCACTGACAAATCCTTTTGCTTTTAGTCTTTCAATTGCCTGATAGACATTGGCTCGGAACTGATGGTTTAACCTTGCAACTTTACCCGCACTTATTGGACCATTTGTAAGTATGGCAATGTAGGATGACGCTTCTATTGGTGATAATCCTATCTCAATTAAAGATTCTTCTATTTCTTTCATAATTCTAGATATTTTTTTATTATTTAAACTCTTCTAAATGTGTAGTAGTTGCAACTACAGCTAGTACTTATTAATCTATTGGTATGACTTTTATTATGAAAACCAAAACACTTGAAACTGACTTAAAGAGTGTACTTGAATTGAATAATAATTCAATAGATTTCAAAGATTTTGAAGGATTGAAAATGCGTTTATCTTACGTTCCAGAACGCCTCAAAGAACCCTTGCAGGATTTAGAATATTATACCTCTTTATTTATACGAGATTCAATTCCTGATTTGTTTGAAAGATATGTTAATGATGTGAGTGCAAGAAAGGAGTCGGGTTCTGAGGCATTAGATAAAAGCAAATTAGATAGAATATTATCAGATTATATTAACTTTAAGAAGGCGAAGGATTTTGTTTCAAATTATAAATATTCTTCCTCGAAACAAGACAAAATTATTCAACAATCTATCTCTTGGAAGTTAGAGGATAGAAAGGGAACACCTTATCTTAGTATTCTTACTGAAAAGGCAGGGAAGGGTGTTTCAATAACTCCTTCTTTGGCAATTATGAATTATGAATATTATTGTGACTCTCCTGATGACGAAGATAGCGATTGCAATTCTCATCATCGACTTACTCCAGGTTTTTTAGCAAATACAAAAAATGGTAAATTATTGATTATTGATGCGCCATATATTTGGTGGGACAATGGACATGCATGTCCCGAATATCATCATTTAGAAGATGTGTCCAAGATATTAGAATTGGAAAAGGCAGGAAACATTAAAGAGTACAAATCTGGATTTGATAAAGATTCTTCAAAAATATCTGTCAAAGATAAGGAAGCTAAATGTCCAAATGATTTATTGGCAAAGATTGAGCAGGCGTTAATGATGAAATCTTACGAGGTTAAATCTGATTATGTTGTACAAAAGGGGGAAGTGATTAATAAGGTGGATGTTAGAAAGATGACTGAAAAGGAAAGGGCAAAGGAGTCTTACGAGGTAGAAGATTACAGTAATACTGGAAATGAAATATATATTCACCTCGGACGTAATCAACCTTTTTGTATACCTTATAAATGTCCTAGTTGTCGTATTTATCATAGTAATACTTTTCATGCGATAAAAGTGGAGGAGGGAGTTGAAGCAGATTATAAAATTAATGAGTCTGTATTGACTATCTCAATGAGAAATTTAATTCCTGATAAAATTGTAAACGTTCATTTAACTTCTTTGCCTTGGTAATCTATTAAGCATTATAAAAAACATATTCTCTAGAGGTATAATCTTTATAAACTAGAATTTTTATTGAATGAGATGGCAAAGGCAGATAAAGAAGAGGATAAAAAAGAGAGCAAGAAAGAAGTGAAGGATGCTAAAGAGGGAAGGGAAGTAATTGTTCCAAAGGAAGATGATAAAAAGATTACCGATATTCCTGGAATTGGACCGGGAATTGCGGCTAAGTTAGAGGCTGCGGGAGTTTATGATTTAATGGGCCTTGCTGTTTTATCGCCTGCTTCATTGGCAGATATGGCAGGAGTTGGGGAGGCAGTTGCAAGAAAAGCAATTCAGGCTGCAAGAGGAATGATGAGTCTTGGATTTATGGACGGGATGGAGTTTGCAAAGAAAAGGGAAGATGTAATGTATATTACTACAGGAAGTGTTAGTTTGAACAATCTTCTGGGAGGAAAAGGTGTGGAGACGAGGTCCATAACTGAGGCTTATGGGGCTTTCGGTTCTGGGAAATGTGTGAGTAAAGATACTCCCGTATGTTATTTTAATGACTCCCGAATGCATGTTGAGCAGATACAGGAAACTTATGAAAAATATAAGAATAAAGAAAAAGAGTTACAGTTTGAAGAGGGTTTTCAGGTGCCTGTTTCTACAGTAAAAGTACTAGCTTGGCAGGATGGAAAACTAAGCATAACTCCTGCTACAAATGTTTACAGAGAAAAGGTAAGAAAAATATATCTTTTAAAGACAAAAAGAGGAAGAGAACTTAAAATTACTGGCAAGCATCAATTATTAAGTTTTGATGAGGGAGTTAGATGGAAGAAGACTGAAGAAATTAAAGTGGGAGATATTATTGCCTCTCCTAAGATGATTGATTTAACTACTGAAACTCTCTATGATGAAGATGATGCTTACTTCCTTGGAATTTTCACGGCTGAAGGAACACATAACCCTTTTTCAATATCAATAGGGGATGAAGTTATTAAGAATTGGATTGTTTCTTATGTTGAAAAAAAGTTTGGGTTTAAGCCTACCGTGAGAGAAGATAGAAGAAGAGAAAAATGCGTTTATACTATCTTACTTAGAAATGAAGTCAGAACATTTATGCAGGGCTTGGATCAATGCAATGCTGCAAATAAATTCATTCCTGAAGGGATATTTCTTTCAAATAAATTGGTAATTTCCCATTTCTTAGGGGGTTATTTGGATGGTGATGGAGAGGTTTCTTTGAATGACGTAAGTGCTACCACCAAGAGTGAAAAGCTTGCAATACAATTAACTTATCTTTTATTGCGATTGGGAATAAGTTCTTCTTTAAAGACAAAGATTGTAGATGGAAAAAGCTATAAAATAATAAGAGTATCTGGAGAAGATAGAATCAAGCTGAAAGATATAAAATTCAAAATCAAATCCTTTAATCCAAATGTAAACAATAGCATTTATGGCTATCCTAGGGAAATAATAAACTATATTCAAGAGTTATATTCTGAAAGCATTGGGGGAAATAGAGGAAATTTGAGAAAGGAAGTGGGAAAGTATTTTGTAAATCAAGGATATAGAAATTTAATAAACAATACGTCTTCTAATGTTATAAATGAAAAAACTTTGGTTCAAATAGAACAAATTTTTGAAAGTCAAAAAAATGTTTTTGTCAATTTAATCAATATGATTGAAAATGAGGACTTTTCTTTTTCTTTGCTAAAAGAGATATATCCAAAATTACCTTTTGCCTTTAATAGTCTTGCAGATAAGATAGATGTTGTAAAATCAACGATGAGAAATTATAATTTGAGGGGAATTCCTGAAACTAAACAGGGAATGCTCAAAGAGTTAATTGTTAATGAACTAAAAAGCAGAGTCAGTGTTGCTTCTCTTGCTTTAAAAATAATGGAAGAAATAAGATTATTTAACTGGGACATCATTGAGTCGGTTGAGGTTCTCGATTATAATGATTATGTTTATGATTTTGTTGTACCTGAAGGGCATTCGTTTGTTGGAGGTAATATACCTACAATGATGCATAATACGCAGTTGGCATTGACTCTTGCAGTCAATGTGCAGTTGCCTAAAGAGCAGGGAGGGGCAAATGGAAAAGCAGTCTATATTGATACTGAAGGAACATTTAGACCTGGAAGAATAAGGCAGATTGCGGAAGGAATTGGGGCAAATGCTGAAAAAGTTCTTAGAAATATATTGGTTGCAAGGGCATTTAATTCAGACCATCAGATTCTTTTGATAGATAAGATAAATGAGATGATTAAAAATGGAGAGCCAATTAAATTGGTAATTATAGACTCATTGACTGCACACTTTAGAGCGGAATTTGCGGGAAGAGGACAGTTAGCAGATAGGCAGCAGAAGCTTAATAGGTATTTACATAATTTGATGAAGATGGCAGAGCAGCATAATCTTGCAGTTTATGTTACAAATCAGGTAATGGCAAATCCCGGATTAATGTTTGGAGACCCAACAACAGCAATTGGGGGAAATATTGTTGGACACGCAAGCACATATAGAATGTATTTGAGAAGGGGGAAGCAGGGCTCGAGAGTTGCAAAGTTGATTGACTCACCAAATCTTCCAGATAATGAATGCCAATTCTGGGTAACTGAAAAGGGAGTGAGGGATGAGGAATAAGACAACCTACGGTTTTCTTCATGAATTTTCCCTTATTGGAGCAAACTAAGATGGTAGATAAAAAATGTCCGATGGGGGAGTTTTTCTTTTGGGATGCCATGATATCTAGTGCGGGGGATTACAGATGCAAGGCTCTTGGGAAAGAAGTAGTGGATGGTTATTCAGGTGAGAAAGATTATCCTATATGTAGTTGTGATAGTTATTCTTCTTGTCCGAGATATCTTACTACTAGGGAAGCTTTAAGCAGGGAAATGGGGAGTTGTTAGAGGTTTAAAATGGTGTATATAGATCATAAAAAAATGGCTGAAGAAGGCAAAAAGGATTTTGATAAGTTAATGGCAAGAAGAGATAAAATTTATGGACTTTATGAAACAAATAAAAAAGAATTATTGGAGAAAAAATTATGTGCTTCGGTTATACCTTTGGGAAGTGCTGGAATTGAATATGGTTTTAGGGGCAATTTATCTCTTGAGAAATGTTTTTTTGATGATGGGGAACTGAAAGAAGTTGGTGGGGCGACGACTTTTAGCAGTACCGAGGGGTTTCCAAGAGGATTGTATGAATGTGAAAAGTGCAGAATGCTTTATGATGTCCCATTGAGTACCAGAGACAGAAAGAGATATGAAAAAGCATTAAAAGAAATGGTTTTTGGATAATATTTTTATAAAGTATAAACGACTTTCAATAAAAAAGTAAAATGTTGTTCTCTCTTGCAGTAGAATTCATTCGATTAGGATATTTATACGCGAAAAGCAATTAGTAAACTATATAAAGCCAAAAAAAGCAGGAGGGAAATGACAAAGACAAAGATATTGGCTACGATTGGACCAAGTTCGTTTGATAAGATACAGGCAATGATAAACGCAGGACTTGATGGAATAAGAATGAACATGTCTCACGTGAGGAATTACGATGAAGTTGCTACAAGAGTAAAGCAAATAAGAGCAATAAATCCCGATATATTCATAAGTGCAGATTTGCAGGGACCAAAGATAAGGCTCGGAGATTTTAATCCTTTGGCTGTAACAATTGGACAGCAAGTAGCTATTGCTTATGATAATTCTGGGAATGGGGGAATTCCGATACAGTACGATATTTCTCCTTATGTTTCCAGAGGAGATACATTAATGATTGATGATGGAGATGTAATTTTGGAAGTTGCTTCTGTTGAGAATGGAGTTATGAATTGTGAAGTAAAGCAGGGAGAGACTATAAATCCAAGAAAGGGAGTAAACGTTCCTTTTGCAGATATTCCAATGGAATATATTTCTGCTAAGGATATGCAAGATTTGAAATTTATAAGAGAAAATGATTTTGATTATGTATTTGCTTCATATGCAAGAGACAGAGGAGACATTATTGCAGTAAAAGAAGCTTTAAGGGGAACGGGAATAAAAGTTGGAGGAAAGCCCGAGAATCATTTAGGGCTACAGAATTTGGACGAGATTGTAAGGGAAGCCGATATAATGATGGTTCCAAGAGGAGACTTTGGTGTCGAACTCGGAGCCGAGAAGGTTCCAGGATTTCAGAGAAGATTAATAGGGTTGTGTAATATACTTGGAAAACCAGTTATAACTGCTACACAGATGCTTGAAAGTATGACTAATTCTTTAACGCCAAGGAGATCTGAAACAACTGACGTTTACAATGCGGCAATGTCGGGCACAGATATGGTAATGCTTTCTGGTGAGACGTCAATTGGTAAGTATCCTGTTGAAACAGTAAGAATGATGAATAAAATATTGAATGAAGCAGATAAGGACATGTTTGATAATAGAGGGATGTCTGAGCTTTCTGAGAAGATATATGCAAAGGCAGAGGTGCAGTATACTAGAGATATAGTGTGCCAGTCAGTTTATTCAATGGCACAAAATAATAATATTAATGCAATAGTTATTCCTACAAATTCTGGAAGAACTGCGGAATTGATATCTAGATTTAGGTTCCAGAAGCCAATATATGCGGTAACTTATAACGACAGAGTAAGAAGACAACTTGCAGGAGTTTGGGGAGTTACTGCATTGAAGGGGGAGAGACTTGAGGGAGAGGCAATAGTTGGTGATGCAATTAGAAGAGTAAAAGAAAATGGATACATTAATAATGGAGACTTGGTTGTGGTGACTGCTGGGCTAGGAGACAAGGCACAAACGAGTGTTCTTAGATTGGAAGAAGTTAGATAAAATATCTTTGAAGAAAAATTAATCTTGTAATAAACTTAAAAAATAAAAATTGATATCTGTTGTACGATGAAGTTATAGGTATTAGGGATATTAATAGATAGCAAGAAATCTTATTGCATTAACTGCGGGATGAACTTGTTGTATAAAAGTAATTATCTGTTGTAGTAGATTATAACGTTAAGCAAGAGTGTTATATAAGATATCTATTGTTTTACCTAGATGCTCTTTAGTACAATTAGGAGGTCACAGGGTTGTGAAAAGAGTTAAAAACCTGCTTCTACTTATATTGCTATGAAAAGCATAAAGGGGAGTGAGACGGAGAAAAATTTACTTAAAGCATTTGCAGGAGAGAGTCAGGCGAGAAATAGATATACCTTTTTTGCATCCGTTGCTAAGAAGGAAGGATTTGAGCAGATAGGCGCGATATTCACCGAGACTGCAGATAATGAGAAGGAGCATGCAGAGATATTCTTTAAACATCTTGAGGGAGGAGATGTGGAGATAAAAGCAAGTTATCCCGCTGGGAAAATTGGAACAACTGCTGAGAATTTATTGCATGCTGCTAATGGGGAGAAGATGGAATGGGGGAAGTTATATCCTGAATTTGAAAAAACTGCTAGAAAAGAGGGCTTCAATGAGGTTGCAGATTCATTTAAAGAAATTGGAGAGGTTGAGCAGAAGCATGAGAAGAGATATCGGAAACTTCTTGAGAATGTTAAATCTGGAAAGGTATTCAAGAAAGACAAACCAATAAAGTGGAAGTGTAGAAACTGCGGATATGTTCATGAAGGGAAAGAAGCTCCTGAGGAATGCCCTGCTTGCAAGCATGCAAGGGCATATTATGAGGAATTGAGTGAGAATTATTGATAATTCTCAGGTTCGATATTGGAACTATGGCAAGAGACCTAAATTATTCACCTTGTTATTTAATCCTCTCGAATATATCATATGCAAAACTGGCAAAAATACTAAAGTCCTACGCTATATGTTCTCAGTGCTCTCTTTGTAATATTTTCTAGGAATTTGCTTTTATATTCTCTATACTTTGTTCCTTCACCCTTTGCGTGTTTTACTGCTTCTTTCTTTAATTTGGCATATTCGTCACGTTCTTTATCATGGGTTCTAAGATAGTTTCTGAAGGCAATAAATGTATTCCAAAATTCATTATTAAGAGTAAGATGAATGTGTATGCGCCTTTCTTTTCCAGAATAGGTTATTTTCTTTTGAAGAAATATTCTTCTTTTATCTCTTTGATGTTCTAAATTGTAGTCATATCCTAATTTTTCTAATTTTTTAATAATTTGATTAACTTTATTTCTTGGAGTTTTAATTGCAATGTCAATTATTCCTTTACCTCCTAGTCCGGGGATTGCGGTGCTTCCAACATGTTCTATTTGAGCATTGGAAGGAAGAATTTTATTAATTTTACATTTCTCTTTAAGATATAGCTTCTTAAACTTTGGAGTGTACGGGTTGAAGGTGTATTTTCGATACTTTTTCATTTTACTCTAAGTTCCATTAACGCTCCCACGAAGATTTGAACTCCGGACCTTTTCCTTTTTGCAATTTTTCTTGCCGCAAGGAAATGCTCTAATCCAGGCTGAGCTATGGGAGCCTAACTAATTGAGAAACAAGGGGTTTATAGAATTATTTATTGAGACTTAGAAATAATTACTTTGGGCAAATGGACGAGAATAGGGCATGCGGTAACTGCTGGGAATTGTTGGATGGTCTATTGGTCTGTTGTCTAGAACTCTTGGAGAGTCATCTTCCCATCCTCCAAAACCTAACCTAATTGCACAACCTGTTTGAAGAGCTGAAAGAGCTAGAGTAGAGGCAATTATTATTGCATTAAGAGTCGACTTTTTCATTAAGTATAATGGGTGTTGGGATTAATAAATATTTGCAATATTCTTCTTTATAAATACAACTAATAAATTCTATAAAAATAAATATCTTATGCCGAAGAGGTTTAGCGTATTAAGAGATAACTATTAGGTTTATCTTTTGATGTTTGATAGAGAGTTAGGGATAACGAGAATTATTTCCACTCTAGTTTTTCAGAAGTTGATTTCTTCTTTGCAGCTGGATAGATTAAATCTGTAAGTTCTTCTGGAGTGAACCAGTGTTTTATTTCTCTTTCTGCAGTTTCTGGGCTGTCTGAAGCGTGGACAACGTTCTCGAATACTCCTGTCTTTGAGTTTATTCTTCCGTATTTTCCTCTTATGGATACGGGATGGGCTTCTTCAGGATTTGTTGCTCCACATATTTCTCTTATTTTGGTTATTGCGTCTTCGCCTTCATATACTAAGGCCATTACTCTATCCGCATGGAACTTTCCAGTCATGTATTGAATTGTATCTTCGAATATTTTAGGTTTTCTCGCTTTAAGGTCTGCATAGTGTTTCTCAAGATGTTCTTTCTTTTCGGAGACTTTAACCATTTTTGCTGCAACTATCTTTAGCTTTGTCTCGGAGAGGGCAGAGATTATGTTGCCTGTGAGGCTCTTTATTATTCCATCGGGCTTTATTATTACCAAACATTGTTGTATTGCCATGGGATATTAATCTAAAATTGGTTTTTAAACTTTATCTTTAGATAGAAAGTAATAAAAACCTCTATTTTGTTGTTTTTTCATGTCAGTCGTAATGAAAGATAAGATTGATTGGAAAGGTTGCAAATATTCTTTAGAAGTCCATGATGAGAAAAATTTTGATGAGTTAAAGAACATCACTCAAGTTTATGGCTTTGTCTTTGATGATTCTGGAAGAATATTAATAATTAGAACTAAAGGAGGAGAATGGTGTTTGCCTGGCGGGACTCCTGAGAATTATGATGTTGGTTGGGAAGATACCTTAATTAGAGAAGTTGATGAGGAAGCAAATGTAGATATTACACATATTAGACCTGCAGGATATCTTCTTTCTAAAGCTTTGGGAAAAGAGTTTAAACCCAAAGCAGGAGTTGCTTTGAGAGCCGTAGCTGAGATTGGGAAGATAAAGAAAAGAGCAGCAGACCCTGCAACGGGGAGTATAAATGAGAGAAAATTTGTAGATTCTAAAGATTTTTTGAAATATTGTAAATGGGGAGAAAATGGGAAAGTGCAGTTAGATTTGGCATTGGCTGAACTTAACAAGAATAATTAAAAACTCTTTTTATCTTTGATTTCGATGGGAAGGGAAGAATTGATGAAAGAAGTTGAAGAGGAGACAAGAAAGGCTGAATTGCCATTGAAAGAAGGCTCTACTAATTTGGTATTCGGGAAGGGAAAGGCAGATGTAGATATACTATTTATTGGAGAGGCCCCGGGAAAAAACGAAGATTTGCAGGGATTTCCATTTGTGGGAATAGCTGGAAAGAATTTGGATAAATTGCTTGTGCGGGTTGGATTGAGTTTGAATGATGTTTACATTGCCAACATTTTGAAATATAGACCTCCTGAAAATAGAGCACCACAGCCTGATGAAATAAAATCACATACTGTTTATTTACTGAAGCAGATAGAAGTAATCAAGCCAAAGGTTATATGTTCTCTTGGAAATTATGCTACAAAATTCTTTTTATCCAATGGAGAAGTAGATAAAATGGATAAACAGCCAGGAATAACAAGCATTCATGGAAAAGTGAGGATGATGGATTTTCTTGGAATGAAGATAAAGTTGATTCCTTTGTTCCATCCGGCAGCTATTATTTACAATAGGAAACTTATAGAGCATTGGAATAAGGATATGGAAATTGTTAAGAAAGAAATATCACAAAAATCTCTTTTGTAAATTATAATTATCTGATGTTCGATACTTAGGCTTATCTTGAAATATTATAGAATGGTTTAATCTTCCTTTCTATCATCTTTAGGGGCATCACGGACTTTTATGAATTTATAGTGTGCGTCCTTAGTTGGTTGGTTGCATTTTGAACAGGATTCTTTTAATGTATATCCGTGTTCTGTGCACTTAAGAAGTTTCATGTTACTTTTCCTTGACTTCCAAGACTGCTTTTCTTTCCTTGGCTCTTTTTTGAATTTCTTGAATTGCAGAATCCAGGACATTTTGTGCGGATTTGAAATCCTTTGCTTTTGCTGTAACTGAGAATTGTGAGGAACCTAGATAGTGGATTTCAACGTTTTTTACATCAAGAGTGTACTTTATATCATTGATTCCTGATTCGGAATCGTCATTTATCTTAATTATTTTCTTCACTTCTTTGGCTTTTTCTTTCTTTTCTGAAAGAATCTTAGTAATCTTATCAACATCTTCTTTTTTAAGGAATTCTGAGAGTGATGAGGGGTTCTCTTTCATATTTTCTATGAATTCGCCTATGTCATATTTTTCTTTTATCTTTGCGACTATCTCTCCTGGAGTGGCGGAGACGGTTTTAAGCATTCCCTGGAAGGTTTTTTCCTTTTGGTACTTCTCTTCCATTTCTTCTCTTTCTTTTCCAGTTACTCTTCTAAGGCTTAGTTCAATGTGGTCTGGAGAGATTTTGAGAACCTTGCAGACTATCTTTTTGTTTGGAAATACATATTCTCTTATGTTTCTTATTCTTCCAGCAGCTATTTCGGAAAACATTATAGTTCCTGGGCCATAACCTTCAATTTTTACGAATACGGCTGTGCCTTCTATTTTATCTACTGAGCACATTACTAAATCATCTATCTTTATTTCCACCTACAAACCTCCAGCCGGTCATCAAGAACTTCAGTTCTTGAATGCACCCAAGAGAAGTATTCTCTTAGTGTTCTAGGAGTTCCAGCGACCACTACTTCCACATTACCTCTTTGACCTTGGCTTTTACTTTAGCCTTACCACCAGAGGTTTCTATTAATTTATAGTTGCATTTGGCACATTTAACCTTTATTGATGCTTTTCCAAATACGAGGTGCTTTTTGTTGCATTTTGGGCAGGTTATCTTTAGGAACTTGCCTTTTGTTTTTTTTGCCATAAAAACCTATATTTAACAGGGTTTTAAAGATTTGCTATTCTTGTAAGAGCTTAGCTTTCTAAAGCGATTTTATGTATATAATCGAGTATAACAATGTTTAAAAGATAGGATATCCATGGTTATCCTATGAGAATAATTGAATTAAAGAAAGAAGATTTAA
>Ga0208373_1001339_pt1 | contig 33579 bp, 32 predicted proteins | sample RifOxyC2_FD_184036 | JGI IMG/M metagenome (GOLD analysis project Ga0208373, IMG submission 184036) | Soil microbial communities from Rifle, Colorado - Rifle Oxygen_injection C2 (SPAdes) | ecosystem: Environmental > Terrestrial > Deep subsurface > Rock core/Sediment | place: Rifle, Colorado... | reverse complement strand
TCGAGTAGGCAATCCTGTTGCAGGACCTGGTCGCTGTGCAAGGTAGATAACTGCAGGAGTCTCTGTCATGCCGCTTAGACTAAGTGCTTCTCCCATCAGAGCAAAACCTCCGCCAGATGTCGTAGTCATGGCACGAGCACCGCTATACCATCCTCCAAGCACCATATTAAGAGAAGCAATCTCATCTTCACTCTGCTCAACCGCAATACTCAAATGTTTGGACATATCCGCCATAAAGTTGAGCACTCCAGTCGAGGGCGACATCGGGTAAGCCGTAACCATGTTACATCCGCCTGCTAAAAAGCCAAATCCAGATGCCGTAGTTCCATCCATTAAGTGAAGTTTTTTTACACCTTCCAAATCAGATTTTGGCAACTTCGGCAGAGTTATGTTTTCTAATTTCATTCCCTCTTCATAGCCGGATTCAGCCACATCTCTATTTACGTCATCATCTTTAAAATGTTCTGCTATATTTTCTAGCAAAGAGCTTTTGTCAAGCCTTAGCGCTCCAAAAAGCACACCTGCTATGTAGGTATTTGCATATTTTGCATTGCCGAATTTTTTTGCACTATCTTTCATTGCTACCAAAATCATATTTGTTTTTTTCTCAGAAAACGCCTCATCTGCAAAGACTATCGTGTTTTCATGCCATCTCTCTTGCATATGTTCCAACGCAAGTGAATCCAGAGCAATACAGATATCAACCTTCCAGCACGGGGCTTCTATGGGAGCATCTGAAATTCGGATGAGGGTTGTGTTGCTGCCGCCTCGCACACGCGACATATACTCTTTTGTTGAAAAGATATAAAATCCACTCTTTTTAAACGCTTCACTCACTATTTTCTCAAGCGTAGCGATGCCCGTTCCAGCCGCACCGCCGATAAGTATGGAGATACTTTGAGAGGCGCCGTTATGTGCCATAGCGCTTTCATGATTAGCTATGTTGGGAATATTTTTACTATCTTCAGAGAGAGTCTGATATCTTCCGTAGCCCCAAGTTATTTTTCCGCCGTAATACCCAAGAATGATTACGTTAAGACCAGTTACAAGAACAATGGCATGATAGAGCATCCCTTTAAATGAATCTTCGTAAACGACATGTGGATTTTCGTAGTAGATGTAGATTGCAACAACTCCTAAAAGAAGCGTAATAGATGAAACAATCAACTTTATGACAAATGCTCTGTTCATTGAGAGGTTGTAATTTATCCACCAGCTTAAAATTCCCGGCACCATCGCTACAAATCCCATTACCGTTGCGACAAAGAAGGAGTAAAACACTCCTGCATTATAAGCCTCGTTTAGCGTTATTAAAAATAAAATATCCATTCCGGCAGCAAAAAGGTGCAAAGCGATTGGAAAATGGACTGCTGCGGGATGTGGATGGTATTTTTTATACCAAGTTTTTAGTTTTGATTTAAATAATTCGTGAGAGTCGTTTTGATGTTCTTGCGTTTTTGGAGTTTGCGTAACCGAGCTAATCTGCTCGCTGCCCTCAAGCTTGCCTACAACGGCAAACTCTTTAAAAACTTCATCACCATGCGGAGCATTGGACAAGGCAGAAGTTAAATCAACCCCTGCGGTATGTTCTCCCACATGGTCGCCGTTTTTCCAAAAAGGACTGTTAGTAACATCATAGACCACACTCTTGTAGGCAATATAAGCTTTCGCACCATTTTGACCGTTGTATCTCTTAAGCTCGTCTATCGTCATGACAATATCCTTAATTACTTATGCTTGAGTTTCTTTATTTTAAATTCTTTCTGAGTTATTGGTTTCACTTATAATGGTAGCTTAAAAAAGTAACATGTTATAAACAAAATATAAAAGTGTCAAAAATAATACAAAGTAAAACTTGCACAAAGCTAAAGACTTTATCTAGCCAAAATTACATACTGATTTTTTTGTTAAATATTAGTTTTTTTGATAGAATAATTAAAACTATCGGGGGTTTGGCTTGAAAATAATACACTTTAGTGACACTCATCTAGGGTTTAACGACCTCGATGTCTTAAACGAAAACAACGTAAACCAGAGAGAAGCAGACTTTTACGACGCTTTTTCTCAAGTCATAGAGCAGATAAAGATAATCAAGCCAGACTACATCATCCATACCGGCGACCTGTTTCACCGTCCAAGCCCATCAAACCGCGCCATAACCTTTGCGCTTGAGCAGTTTAAAATCATTGATGCGCTAAATATTCCATTCATCCTCATTGCAGGAAACCACTCAACGCCAAGAACAAACCTAAGCTCGCCGATACTAAAGATTTTTGAGAATTTTAAAAATCTACATGTAGCTTACAATCAAGAGTATAAAAAGATAGAGTTTGAGAGTGTAATATTCCACACCCTGCCCCATATGAACGACGAAACAAAGGCGCTCTCTCAGATAGAACTATGTGAAGAGCAAATTGACAAAAGCAAGAAAAATATTATGATGATGCACTGTTCGGTCGGTGCATTTTACCTTATGAACGAGTTTGGCGAGTGGGTATATCCGAGTGAAAAAGAGTATGTTTTTAAGATGATGGATTATGTAGCACTAGGTCATTGGCACGGTTTTGGGCAGGTCGGCAAGCATGAAAACGTCTATTACAGCGGCTCTACTGAGAGAACAAGCCTAAACGACAAAAGAAACTCAAAAGGCTTTATAGAGATAAGTTTATACGATGAGCTACATGTAGAGTACAAAGAGATAAAAATCCGCCCGATTGTCCTAAAAGAGATTGATTGCGAGGATTATGAAAATTCTGTTTTGGGAGTTGATAAAAGCGACACAAAAGATGCAATAGTAGAAGTTAAACTCACAAATCTAACCGTATTGCAATCCATCGACATTCAAAACTCAGAGATAAAAAAGCTCTTTGGCGAGGCGATGAGCGTCTCGGTGAGACGTGAGTTCAAACATGTAACAAATAGTGCGGATATCTCAGACGCAGAGGCTCTCTCGCTTGAGAAGTACTTTTTAGAGCACATAAAAGAGGATGCCACGCCTCAGGAGTATGGGAGGCTGAAATTTAAAGTACAAGGGCTGTTTGCGCAGTACGAGGAGGTTTGTGATGATTCTCTCTAGATTAAAACTTGAAAATTTTAAAAAATACAGCTCATTTGAGATTGAGTTTGGCGAGGGGCTAATCGGCATTATCGGCAAAAACGGAAGCGGAAAATCCACCATCTTTGAGGCGATACTTTTTGCACTTTACGGAGAAGCCAAAACCAGAGGAAACAAAGAGTTGCTTAGAAATGCTAACGCAAACGACAAAGATGCGGTGGTTGTGGAGCTTGAGTTTGAGTTTGAAGCTGTTTTGTACAGAGTTGCTAGGGAGTTTCGCGGTAAAGCCATGAGCGCAAATGCAAAGTTTTACAAAAACGGCTCTCTTACAACTACAGGAGCAAAAGAGGTCACAAACGCTATTGTAAAACTTACAAAGATGAGCAAAGACGCTTTTATGCACACCCTCTTTGCTTCCCAAAAAGAGCTTACAAGCCTCAGCACTTTAAAGAATGAAGATAGAAAAAAGATGATAAGAAAGCTTCTGGGCTTAGAAAAAATAGATTTTGTGGAAAAAGAGCTAGTCGAGAAAAGCAGAGAACTAAAACGGGAGATAGATGCTTTTGCGGAGGTACTTTTGGGTGAAGAAGATATTAAGCTCAAACAAGAGCAGATAAAAGGAAGCGTTGCCGCAAAAGAGGCTTTTACAAAGGAAGTGCTTAGTAAAAGCGAAGAGCTGGAGCATATAAAAAACAGAGAACAGCAGATAAAAAAAGAGTTGGAAATATTTGCCAAAACAAAAGAGCAAAAACAAAGAGTTTTTTCTGAGCTTGAACTTCTAAAAAACTCTAAAAGCTTAGAGATATTAAACCAAGTAAAACTTAGCGCCGAACTCCATGAACTAGAGCACAAACAAGAAGAACTTAAAAAACTCTCACCTATAAAAACAGAGTACTTAGCACTGCAAGAGAGACTAAAAGAGCAGGAAAAATTAAAAGAGTTTCATCTGAAAAAAGATGGGATTTTAAAAGAGCAAGTGCAATTAACGGAGCAGTGGAAAAAGTCTAAGGCTGACATTTATGCTCTGGAAAAAGCGTGCGAAAACTATAACGAGTTTCTACTAAATGCAAAAAGCCTAGAGACAAGCATCGCCGTTTTACAAGATACCATAAGCTCAAAACATACCATAGAAAACGAGCTTAGAGCCGAGATAGCCGCTGAGCAAAAGCAGATAGACATCACAAACGCTAAAATCGCAAAACTTCATGAACTTGGAAGCGAGTCGGCATGTCCTACATGTACAAGACCGCTTATAGAAGAGTATGACAGTGTTATAAACTCGCTTGTCGGTGCAGTGAATGAGACATACCAAAAAAAGATATATGAGTACCAAAAACAGCTTCAAAATGTAGTGGCTCAAAAAGCCGCATTTGAGGTAGAGGCAAAAGTAAAAGAGAAAGAGTTTTCAGAGCTTATAAATAGTATTAAAGTTATTGAGAGCAAACTTCAAGACCTAAAAAATGCACGTGAATATTTTGTACATGTTGAACAAAAAGGGGTTAAAAACAAAGAGGAACTAAAGGAGCTGGAACAATACGGCTACGATGAGAAACTGCACAACAGCATCAAAAGTTCTCTCCCTGCAATAGAAGCGCAATACAAACACTCTCTAAGCTTAGAAACTGAGCTGAAGCGACTCGTTTTGGTAAAAGCAGATTTGGAAAATGTAACTAAAAAAATAGAAGAATTAAAAGCTACATGTCAAAACAAAGAAACAGAGTTTAAACTCATAATCTACGATGATGTGAAGCATAAACACCAGCTTGACGAGCATGAGAGCATTCTCAAAACAGTAGAGTCAAAAACAGCACTTCTCAATGAGATAAAAGTGCAAATTGCAAAGATTGAGGGCGAGATAAAAACGGTACAAAATGCACTGGATAATAATGAAATACAGCTAAAAAAAGTCCAAACTAAAAAAGATGACTTGAGAGACTATGAGAAGATAAAAACAAGCCTCTCGGAGTTTAAAACCCGCCTTAACGCAAAAGTTGCTCCGCGTATATCTAGCATCGCCTCGGAGATGTACTCTCAAATAACAAAAGGAAAATACCAACACATAGAAGTCAGCAACGACTTTGACTTTTTCATCTATGACGATGGCAAAAAATACCCAATAGAACGCTTCTCAGGCGGGGAGATAGACCTCGCAAACCTTGTTCTTCGCATCGCCATTTCAAAAACTCTAACCGAACTCAGCGGTGCAAGCTCCATTGGATTTTTGGCATTTGATGAAGTGTTCGGAAGTCAGGACGAGAGCAGAAGAATGGAGATACTAGAAGCCTTCCACACGATTAAAGAGCAGTATAGACAGATATTTCTCATAAGCCACGAGATGGAGATAAAAGAGATGTTTGAGAGGGTTGTGGAGTTGTGAAAATTAAGATTTAAACTGGTTTAGTGCTTGGGCTTGTTTCTATTAAATATTTTTAAAATTTCAACAAAATCTTTTTCAAAATTCAATTCATAGACTATTGTATAAGTATTATAAGTCATATCTCTAATATTTTTGTCATTAAAATAAAGTGATTGTTTATATTTGTATGGATTAGCAGAAATTTCTCTTATTTTAAGCTTTAACTCGTCTTTAAATTTCAAACTGGCAGACGGCTTATCGGTTGCAATATATTTTAAAATATCTTTCAACTCATTAGAAAAAGTACGATTATGTATGATATTCATTTTTGCAATGAGCTTACATAAACATCAATATCTTCCCAAAAATCTTTGTCACTTATCATCTCAGCCTTACCGCTTTTGATGTCATCCCTGATTTGTTGCAGTTGGGCTTGTCTCTCATAAAAATAAGGGTCGTACTCCAAATTTTTGTCTTTTGTAATTTTGATTTTATCTTTACAACTGCCGACAAAATTTAAAAAATCATTCATAAAATTATCTTCCACCTGAATTGTCAATGTTTTCATAAGAATCTCCAATAATTTTTATATACCCGATTGTAACAAAAGTCAAGTGAATATAAAGTTAATTTAAGCTATAAATCAAACCTTATTTTAAGTTGTTTTATATTTAATTTCGATGAAGTGTTTATTTGTCAAGATGTATAAAGGAAAAAAATCTCTCATCATTGATGGCAAAGAACTATACCACATAGGTGCAAGTAATAAAAGATTTAGGCAAAAAATAGTTAGCTTTTTCTAAGTTTGAAATGGAAAGTTTTGATGTTTTGAGCAGGCTGGATGGGTAATGGGAGTTAGGATAAGACGGAGCATATTTTCAAAAAGGTGTATCACAAAAGTGGAGATTCATTCTCAGGGGTGTTGGCTAATGCTAAAAAACATTACAAGTTATCATCATGAAAGAGTTAACGGCAAAGGATATCCTCATAAATTAAAAGGTTCTCAAATACCGATTGAAAGTAAAATTGTCGCCGTCGCCGACGTATTTGATGCCATGAGTAATCCACGCCCGTACCATAAGGGACGAAGCATAGAAGAGACTTTTGAGCACTTGCAATCAAATATCGGTATTCTTTTTGATTCAGACTGTGTCAACGCTCTTTTAGAACGCAAAGAAGAAGTTTTCGAAATCAAAAAAATATTTGTTTCAAAAGAATATAACTTGCCAATTCATTCATAAACAATCCTATAAATATGACATGTTGAGATAACTTATTATAAGTTGTAATTTGCGACTTTGAAGATTGCTGTTATTGGTATTCGAATTTGTTAAGTTAATTTAAGCTATAAATTAGACCTTATTTTAAGTTGTTTTATATTTAATTTCGATGAAGTGTTTATTTGTCAAGATGGATAAAGGAAATGGAGAGTTTTGATATTTTGAGCAGGCTGGAGGGGTAATGGGAGTTAGGATAAGGCAGAGCATATTTTCAAAAAGGTGTAGCACAAAAGTGGAGATTCATTCTCAGGGGTGTGATTTTGTAAAGATAAATACGGATTCATTATAAGATAATTTTTCAAGAAACTAATAATGTATTATTTGCTTGTATCATTGGTTCCATATAGCAATCTAAAAAATCTTCTGTCACACCGCGAATATTTCTTCTTTTACATAATGAATACAATTCATCAACAGCTGAATAAGGAAAAAACAAAGTATTTAGCGCCTTAAACTGCGCTTTATTTGCCTCTTGCAAAACTTTTGATCGTAAATCATCAGGTGCAACGATAACATATCTTACACCTTCAAGACGAATAAATTCATCATAAAAGTTTTTCATTCTCGTGAGACCCGATGTTACACCAGTACTATGTTCAATCTCCATTACAGCAGGCATCAATTTTCCATTTTTAAACCAAACACAATCAATCAATTTAGCATTTTCTGCCGCTTCCTCGCGACCTATTAATAGTTTTTCACTTTTTAAAGAGGACACGACTGTTTCCATATCTTTTAATGGACGATCTTTATAAATTATCCCTTTATCATTTTGTGCTACCCAAGTTCTAAAACCTAACTGTTTTCCAATTTCAACTAAAGCTACTTGAATTTGAGCATGTCTTCTTGCGATATTAATATCATTTTCGGTACATGCTCCCATCAAAGATGGCATCTCCACAGATTCATAATAGGCATCATGTGATGGGGATTCTGAAATAACAATATTAGTCATATATTCTTCCATCATCGCATGTTTATGTGGTTTATCCGGCTTCCAAATAACGTGTTTATGAACTTTTTTAAATGTTGGAATTAGCCCATCATTAATAAAAACAGTATCAGGGTATGTGTAATAAAATTCTGCTGTATGCACCAAAAGAGCTTCTAAAACTGAACGAGTATTATAACTACCACCAAGAACTCTATCAAAATTAATAGGCAAATCAGGTTGGAAAGCCGAAGCAATACGATGTAACATATTTGTGGGAAGAGATTCCTCTTTTATATCCCCTTTCTCGTTCATTCGTTCAATATAAATAGGACCTTCCGGCTCAACAATCCTCTTAATTTTGATTTTACCCTTTGTTTTTTTACTAACGTAATGGTAATATCTATCCCTAGGCAGTCTGGAGATTTTTGCTATCAGATCGGATACTGTCAGTTTCATATATTCCCTCTAAAAATAATTTAAGCGACTTACCAATTCCTTTACCTGCTAAGTAAGGAACTCCATTGCCAACCATCTTAAACATATTCGTCAATGATGCATCTTGTGGCATTTCATAATTTTTTGGAAGTGATTGTATTGATAATGCTTCTGCAACACTCATTCGCCGCGCTTTAAAAGGATGTAAATGAACTTCATTATTACCAAAACTTGCAGTTGGAGCATATCGCCATCTATGCAATCTTTTATACGATTTTCGAGAACAATCGCCCTCTTTAACAACAAGAAATCTCGCTAATCCTGCACGGGGTGTAAAATAATGTTCAGCATTAGGATGTTTTTCTACATCATTTTTTTCAAACCAATATTGAACGGTTAATTCTTTTAAAATAGCGTTGGGACAAGCACTCACAGAATCTTCAATAAACTCGTCTTCCATTGGAAAAGGATGTCCAAAAACTTCTGCTTTCTGATGAACGATACCCACATTCCAATCAAACCATTCATCTTTGATATATCCATTTATATCATAAAATTTACTTTTTGAAAGTTTTTTGAGTGCACCTATTAAAATAATTCTATCTCTATCTTGAGGCACTCCATATTCAACTGCATTGATTAACCGCTCCGTTACGGCATATCCAGCTTTTTGAAGTTTACTTTTTAGTTCCTCATAATATTCTCGATGTTTAGCTGTTCGCCATAATCCTTTTACATTTTCAAATAAGAAGAAATCAGGCTTATAATCAATAATCATTTGAACATACAAGCCAGACAAGCGTCCATTATCACCTTCTCGACCTTTATTTTTACCTGCAACTGAGAAGTCAGGGCATGGAGGTCCACCAATAAATCCAACCAATTCACTTTGATAACGAGCTTTATTATAAAGAGCAGTAAACTGCTTTTTCAATTCAGGCTCATAAAATTTATCAATAGAATTTACAAAACACCCACATTCAGGTGTTTTAATACCCATTTTATTACGTGCATATTTATAAGTACGCATGAATTCTGGAATCAACTCATTAGCAAAAACAGTTTCAAAACCAGCATGTTCAAATCCTAAATCAAGGAAACCAGCTCCAGAGAAAAAGGAGAAAATTTTTGGCTTTATTTTTTTCATAAATACCTTACCATTAAATAGCACAACATATTTTTTAATAAAGTTTAAAAATATCAGTTATTGTAGCAATATTATATAAAAATTAAACTTACTACTATTAATAAATATAAGTCAATTATTAAATATATTGTCAACACCACATACCAAACAAATAATATGTCAAAACTTGAAGTATAATATAAATTGTAACTTTATAAAAACCATTTCAAATTGCCATATTTTTAAACAAGCTTTCTATTTTTAAATATACTCAAGCATATTTAAATAGGACAATAACTATGCTCATGTATGTACACAAATTGACAAAAGTTAACATACTGACTTAAAAATTGCTGTCTACCGACAAAATGGAGTATTTAAACAATAAGTGATTTAAAAAATATATATCCAAAAAAGAAAAAAAGCTGATAACGAGTTTGCAAAAGATTTCGATATTGGATACAAAGAGTTCAAGATAGGTGAGATGCTAAAGCAAGCAAGAGTTGAAGTCGGGCTTACACAAGAGGAGATAGCGCAGAGGCTGCATACAAAGAAATCTGCCATATCAAGAATAGAAAATCATGCACAAGATATAAAGCTCTCAACTCTTCAAAACTTTGCGCACATTTTAGGTAAAGAATTAAGAGTGCAGCTTGTACAAAAAACACAACTTTAAAAAGAATTGGCTCTAGCTATATACATTTACTTTTTATTCAGATACACTTCTGTCAATAAAAGATGATTCGAATTACATCTTTAGTCTGCTTTACATTGATGACCTAGTTAACAGTATAATCCGCCTAAAAGAAAACTTCATATTAGATTTTAGACCACCTACAGCAATGAGGTGTATTCAAACACAAAGGTATTACAATGGCAGCATTAGTAAACGGAACTGTTAAATGGTTCAACGGCGAAAAAGGTTTCGGATTTATCGAACAAGAGAATGGCGGTAAGGACATATTTGTACACTTTCGTCAGATTAACAGCACAGGTTATGGTCGTGTATCATTAGACGAAGGTCAAAAAGTTACTTTCGAAATAGGCGAAGGCGATAAAGGCCCTCAAGCAGAAAACGTTACAGGTCTGTAATCTTTCTTAGAGCGGATTTATCCGCTCTAAATATTTCACATCCACTCCCACAAAAACTTCATTTATTCAACTTTTACAAAACAATCTAAAATTATTACAAAAATCAAACAACCTTGACAATACACTTCATCTCACATTATAATAGTTCAAAACCAAACTAAAAGGATACGTCCATGTGTAAAGATGCTATTGTGTTTAATAATGAGCCTAAAGGTGTTACGCTTGAAGCGTGGATTCCGTACTATATTTGTACATGTGGAAAAAGCAAAGAGGGAGTATTTTGCGACGGAAACCATGAGGGAACCGGATGTTTACCTAAAAAAACGATTGTTGAAAAAACGAAACAGTATCATATCTGTTTATGTAAAAGCAGTAACAATTTCCCGTTTTGTGATGGAACTCATAGTTTTTACACTGATGAAGATGTAGGCAAGGGTGTTAAAGTTTAACACCCAAGTATAAATCTACTCTACATCAAAATATTTTTGTTTGAGAACAGTGAATTTTTCTGCCTCTTTATTTCCATCTAGGTTCAGGTTTTTAAGAGCTTTTGGGTTTACTATATAGTATCCCAGCTGTACTTCGATTTTATCACCTTTTTGGAGTGCATCGCTATAGCTTACGCTCTTTTTCTCTTTTGCTTTAAGCATCGTATCTTGAACTACTTTTGTCGCTAACCACGGCATAGAAGGTCCCTCATCGTTACCGATTGTTTTAACAAAAGTCTCTGTTTTTAGCGGCATTGTTTTGCCGCCTCTAATGATATTTACTCTAAGTTCTGCAACTCTTAGCGGATGAAGCATAAAGTTGTGAGGAGCTTTATTTTCTACACTTACTTCAAAACCATTACCGATTTTTTTGAAATTCAACTCTACATACTGAGTTAGCATTTCAGGATGTTTTCTAGCACCGGCAAAACCGTGAAATGCGTGTTTTTGGCTCTGTCTGATAGTAGTAGCACTTCCTTCAACTTTTGGCATGTGACAAGTTATGCAGTTCTCTTGCTTATCTTTAGCACCATCTTTGCCTGTTTCACAAAGCATAAATTCATGTGAATTTTCTCTATGGGAGTGACATCCCATACACACTTGAGCAGTATAAAACTTCTCATTTGAGTAATCTATATTATGATACGGTGAGCCGACGGTAGTTTTGTTCATGCCAAACCATGAACTCTCTTGTTTGTAAACCACTTTTTCACTCTCTCTGCCTGCTTCTGCCGAGTATAATGTTTTAGCGTCTTTTGCATACACATTTTTATTTTTGCCTTTATGCTCTTCTACATCTTTGATAGTATGACATGTCGTACATGTAATACCCTCTTTAACCTCTTCCTCAGCTTTTGCGTTTGGTGCATGACACTCTGCACAGTTATAATCGCCTTTTGCTTTTAAAGGGTGTTTATCCCAAACTGCTTTATGAATTTCATCATCATAAAATGATGAATTTTTATGCATCGAGCCTTTAAACTCTTCAACGATTGTAGGATGACACTTTACACATGTCTCCATCTCTGATTTGGCAACAATCAGTGATGATAATGCTACTGCCAACAATAGTATTTTTTTCATATTAACTATCCTTTTAATTATTATAAGTTAAAATTTTAACATACATTAAAATCGTACGCTTGATTTATATCAACAACAATTCGTGCTAAAATACAAAATAAATTAACAAGGTTAAAATAATGCTCATTCCATCAAATTTATTAGACGGCAAAAAGATACTTCTTGGAGTAACAGGCTCGATTGCCATCTATAAATCTCTAGATCTTATAAGACTCTTTACAAAAGCAGGTGCAGAGGTAAAAGTCGTAATGAGTGAAGCTGCAAAAAAGTTTATAGCTCCTTTGACTTTTGAGACTCTCTCAGGCAACCAAGTTCTTGATGACACAAACGAATCATGGGCAACAGACCATAATCATATAAAAACTGGCGAGTGGGCGGATCTTTTTGTTATAGCTCCTGCAACTGCAAACACTATCGCAAAACTATCAAACGGTATTGCCGACAATATACTATTGCAAACAGCACTTGCTTATCCACGCCTAAAAGTGATTGCGCCATCGGCAAATACAAATATGCTGGAAAATCCTTTTATAAAAGCAAATCTCAAAATGTTAGCTCTTGCAAACTATGCAATAATCGATACGCAGACAAAAGAGCTTGCATGCAAGAGTGTGGGAAACGGCGCAATGGCAGAACCGTTAGAGATATTTTGGCACTGTGCAAAAGCTCTTTTAGCGGATGATTTTTGGAGAGATCGAAGAGTTATAGTTACAGGCGGAGGAACTGTTGAGAAGATAGATGAAGTTCGCTTTATCTCAAACTTCTCAAGCGGAAAGATGGCATCTGCATTAGCTACAGCACTCTACTGCAAAGGTGCAGACGTAAATCTTATCTCTACAAAATTTGACAAAGATCTTCCGCTGGATCTCTACACCATAGATGTGCAAAGCTCTAGCGAGATGTTTGAGTATCTGGGCGACTCCATACGCATTGCCAAAAAAGGGAAGCTCTCAAAAGCGACTCTTATGAGAGATGAGCCTATACATTTGATTCAAAAGAAACCATACCTTTTTATGGCTTCAGCCGTAAGCGACTATGTTGCGGCATATCCACAAGAGGGCAAACTAAAAAAAGAGTCGCTTGGAAGTGAGTGGGATCTTAAACTTAAACAAAATATAGATATTCTAAGCTCAATCGACAAAGAGGGTATTACGACTATCGGCTTTAAGGCTGAAATGGATGAAAAAAATGCTCATGAAAATGCTGCAAAAATGCTAAATGGCAAAGGAGTCGATGCGGTATGTCTCAATATCTTAAAAGACTCCACGAGCTTTGGAAGCGATACAAACAGAGTTGATTTTATAACTTCCCAAAAAGTAGAGTCTATCGCAACGGCAGATAAACTTAGCGTTGCATTTGAGATTTTGGAATATGCGAAGAAGATATAACGTTGCAATTGAAAAAAAAGATACAATTGCGAATAAAAAACAGATAGACTTTTTTGAAGCATACTAAACGATTTTTGGACATAAATTTATGAATAAAGCAAGACATATAGCAATTATCATGGACGGCAACGGTCGCTGGGCTGAGCTTAAAGGCAAAAAAAGAGCCGATGGACATGAAGCAGGTGCAAAAATTGTAAGAGAAATTACCGAATTTTGCTCAAAAAATGATGATATTGAGAGCTTGACACTATATGCATTTTCAACTGAGAACTGGAAAAGACCACGTTTGGAAGTTGAATATCTTATGAAACTTTTAAAAAAATATTTAGAGACTGAACTGGAAAACTATCTGCAAAACAATATCAGATTTGAGGCAATAGGCGACATACGCGCTTTTTCAAAATCTCTGCAGCAAACAATCAAAAATACTCAAGAAAAAACCGCTCACTGCGACGGCTTGGTTCAATCTTTGGCACTCAACTACGGTGCACAGGATGAGATACTCAGAGCGGTAAACAGAATAAAAAATCATGAAAACGACATAACCGAAGCCATGCTCAAAAATGCGCTTGACTGCAAACATGATGTAGATCTCATTATCCGCACAGGCGGAGACCACAGGCTCTCCAACTTTTTACTCTGGCAGGCTGCTTATGCAGAACTCTTTTTTACCGATACGCTATGGCCTGATTTTACGACAAACGAACTTGAAAAAATCATAAAAGATTTTACAAAAATTGAGAGAAGATTCGGGGGCTTAAAATAGTGGAACTTACACTCGCTTTTATCTTAGGAACACTTATCGGTTCATTTTTAAATGTGGTTATCTTGCGCCTTCCAAAAGATGAGAGTGTAGTTTTTGTCTCTTCGCATTGTCCTACATGTAACACTCCGCTAAAGCCTTGGCACAACATACCTCTTTTTTCTTGGATATTTTTAAAAGGAAAATGCTCTTTTTGCAACACTAAAATTTCACTGCAATATCCGCTTATCGAGCTTATTTCAGGTTTGATTTTTTTAGCCCTGTGCGCTAAATTTTCTCTTAGTTTTGCGTCTCTTTTAATCGGATTTAGTTTTTTAACTCTCTTAGCTCTTTCAATGATAGACTTTAAGTACAAAATGATTCCGGACTCTCTAAATCTTCTAGCTTTGGTTTTTGCTATTTTTGGAGCATGGAGTCTTGGCGGAGTTTTATTAAACTTTCAAAATGCCCTCCTCTTTGCAGGCGGATTTACACTGCTTAGATTTGCACTATCTTACATGATGACATCATCGGCTCACAGACATGCAAAAAAAACCGTGACATCTTGGAGCAAAAACTATCATACCTACCCTTTCATTGAAGCTATGGGAGAAGGTGACATAATGGTGGCTGCGACTATGGGAGCGCTTCTTGGTATAAAACTTACTCTTGTCGCCATATTTTTATCGGCTCTTTTGGCACTGCCTGTTACACTTCTCATGATGAATAGATCAAAAGAGGATCAGAGAGTTCCTTTTGTGCCGTTTTTGGCACTGGCTACATTTATAGTTTACATATTTGACAGCCCTATTTTAAGCTATATTGAGGCGAACTACTAATGAATGTACTGCAAAATTACATAAAAAAGTCTTTATCAATTCTTTTTCTATCTATATTTTTACCGCTTTTTTCCATCGCATCCATAGTTTTTTTAATAAAAATGGCTACATACACGGCGGTAATTCAACTCTCTTTATTTGAGATGAGCAAACTTTTTTTCTTTATGCTGCCGGAACTCCTTTTCTATACGCTTCCTATCTCGTTTTTTGTAGCTGCTACGCTTACGCTCTTTAAACTTTCAAACGATAATGAAATAGTCGTAATATTTGCTCTGGGAATCAAACCTAAGTTTATTTTAAAAACACTCTTTGTGCCTGCTCTGCTACTCTCTTCTATACTTTTTTTCAATTTTTTCGTACTCTTTCCACATGCAAAGATACTCTCAAACAATTTCCTATCATACAAAAAAAGTGAGGCGAAATTTAACCTCTCTGCATCTGAATTTGGACATAAGTTTGGCGAATGGCTTCTCTACATAGGAAAAGACAATCAAAACGGAACATACTCAGATGTTATTTTATTTAATAAAAAGCTAAATGAAGAGGTTTTAGTAGGAGCAAAACAGGCCCAAATTATCAATGATTCCGGTGTTTTAAGACTTAAACTCACATCGGGAGAGGGTTATAGCTACTCAAAAGAGAAATTTACACAAATTGATTTTAAAACTATGTTTATAAACGACACAATGAAAACAGATTTGGATGAGTATCAAACGCCTCTAGAGTATTGGTTTCCAAATAAAGCATCTTCTAAGATAGAGAAAAAACTTATTACAAATATTCTGCTAAGCCTCTTTCCGCTGCTTAGTCTCTTTGCGATAGCAAGCATAGGTATCGTACATGTAAGACATCAAAAAGGAAAAGTTTATCTCTTTTTATTTGCATCAATCATTACATACTACGCTCTGGCTATGTCTCTTCAGCTTGTTCTCTCTTTTTATGCCATTGCATTTTTAGTTGTTGGATGGCTGGGATCTACATATACAATTTACAAAAAAAATATTGTTGCCAAGTTTTAGATGAGATGTGCCATAACGCTTGCCTATGACGGCACACATTTTTTAGGCTCTCAAACACAGCAGAGTTCGCCAAATACTATCATGGGAAAGATAGAGAGTGCTTTGCGTCAACTGCATATCGACTCAAAAGCCGTTGCAAGCGGACGAACAGATAGAGGAGTACATGCAAGCGGACAAGTCTGCCATGTAGATCTGCCTGAGTTTTGGAGTGATTTAAAAAAGCTTAAAAAAGCTCTTAACGATAGGCTTCCGACATCCATACATATAAAAGATATAAGAGCCGCAGATGACGATTTTCACGCAAGATACAGCGCAAAAAAAAGAGTTTACAGATATATCATAAAAGAGGGAGAAGATAACCCGTTTGAGGTCAATTTCGTAACTTTTTTAGACAGTGTGGATTTTGAAAAAATAGAGCAAAATATAAAGCTTTTTAAAGGTGAATTTGATTTTAAAGAGTTTATGAAAAGCGGAAGTGATATAAAAACTACAAATAGAGTTATATACAAAACATTTGCTTATAGATATAAAGGCTTTATTATCTTAAACTTTGAAGCAAACGGTTTTTTAAGAAGTCAAATCCGGCTTATGGTAGGCGCTCTTTTAACGCTTGATGCTTCTAATATAGAAGAGCAACTCTCATGTAAAAAAAGATATAAAATCAAACCTGCTCCGAGCAACGGTCTTTATCTGGCTAAAATCAAATATTGATAAGTTAATTATAGTATAATTCCAATAAATTTTTTAGGACTCAATTTGCAAGCATTTGGAAAATTCTCGACAAGTCTCGATATGGAATATCTCACAGAGCAGTATATATATATACAAGAGAGCGATGAGATAATAGATATACCACAATTAGAAAAAATGCTCGATAATAAACGTAAAACCGTTATTGGAACAATTTTCTTATATAACCCAACTATCGCTCCCATAGGATACAACTGCAATACAAAACTTGCATCACAAGGGTATGAGTTTAACGGAAAATATTGTGAACTCAGTTTTGACAACTACTGCAATCTATTTGCCTCAGCCATCAAAGACGGGTACAGAGGCAAACTCATAGAAGTGAAATACCTTTTTGGATTAAATAGACCCGATATTGAGCCGACTACCGTGCTCGAAGCGTTTGATGCAGATCTAGATAAATATACAAGCAATCAACTCACAAGATATGACAAACAACTTAATTACCATGACTATCTCAATATTCGTCTAAGCGGTAAGTTTGTCTTTTTTGCTTCAGGAAACAGATTTGACAAGCATCATAAAAATATCATTGCATATGCAAGAAATCTTGCTGCACAAGCTAAAAAGCTAGGCAAAGAGATAGCATTTATGTACGACAACAATTACGATGCCACAGAGAGTCAAGAGCTGGCACAATTTCTTCCGCCTCTTGCAACAGGAAAGTTTAGAGATGTTAGAACAAATTCTTTTAAAAAAGCTTTCTCAACTTATCCTCCGTCAATTTTAAAAACAAATTAATTTTGTGCTAAAAAGGTATATGCAAATATTTTTTACATACTAAAAAATGAAAAAAAACAGTAATGATTTTACTATAAAAAGAATATTATGCAGGTGATTTATTTTTAGTTTTTTTTAAATTTTAAACTGTAAAATAGCGCTTTCATTAAGTATATAGTCGCATATACCAATCCATAGAACAGAGTTGCCACAGCTAATTTATTTGTTATAATAGGGAAATTATGTTTCAAAAATTAAAAGTTAAAAATCTTATATCAAATAAACTATCCTTATAATATGTTATTATCAAAATTAAAAATTCATCTAAAAACGATTATCGGCACTCCGTCTATTGATTTTGTATGGAGTGATGAGCATAATGAAAAATTCTTTTCATACCTAAATGATCATCTTGAATCTATGACAATTCAAGATAAAGAGATTCAGCTAACGATAAAACAATCTCTTAGAGAACACTTTGAATCCGTAGGCTATATTCTTTTTAAGATGTCGCAAACACAACTCCGCATGAAAATCTTTCCATACAAGATAGAGCCTAAAGATAGTATAAACCTGCAAGCAATAATTGATATCATAGATGAAAACGGAGATTTTGTTCAATATGATTATAACGGCAAAGAAGATCTGATTTGTCTGCAAAATGAGCTTACACATCAACTTACACATTTTATTTATAAAATCACAAATGAAGAGATAAATAAAAAAGAGCTGCTTAAATATGCAGTCAGAAAAGCGTTTGAGTTAAAACCAAGTGATATAGTAATTACAAAAAATAATCAAATATTTATAAAATACTGTGATATTGCCCCTCGTGAAATACCAGATAGCGAAAAAGAGACAATAGCAAATCGATATAACGGACTTGATGAAGACAAACTAAAATCATTTTATAAAAATTTCTTCTTAAGAGATGAAAATAAAAATTTCTTTTATGATATTGCGGTTGAGTTTGTAGACGTATATATTCTTGAGAAAAAAATAGATAACTTTACTTATGAAAAATACGTATTTTCGTTTATACAGTCAATTATAATGGAGCATTTAGAAAACACTTTTGACGGAAACAAGGAATTTTTTAGAGGTTTCTCAGGATATGTATTTAGAATACATTTTAAAGAGGTTTTAGGACATATAGCAAATTTAATTCTAGCGGAAGTTAGCGCTTCCAATAAGCACGTAATAGAATTTTTAAAATACTACTCGCTAAATATTGTAGTAATGGACGGAAAAAAATATAAAGTCCCTGAAATAGAGGCGGATAACGGCTTAAAATGGAGTGTCTCTTCCATGATGTCCATAGTTAAAATATATATAAGAACAGAGCAGTCCATAGCTGCTCTCTTAGGTAAAAAGGAAGCGTTGCAAGATGGAATAAAAGATCTATATATCTATGATCTCTCACCGATGGAGTACAACAACAACCTGCACAAAGAGATAGAAAAAATATCACAAGAGTTAGTTAATGCTACGCAAAAAGTAAACCTATATTCAGATTTACTAGATATATCAAAAACAACCGAAGACAAAGAGAGTATAAAGATTGATCTTAAAAATATAAAGCAAGAGATGCAACTTAAAAGAGACGAAAAAACTCAGTTAACTGCAAAGATGATAGGAAAAAATGAACTGCTTAGATATAACAACACAAAGAAAGAGATAGATGCCATAATTAGGCAGGAAAAGAGAGAAGAGAGAATCTTAGAACAAAACAAAGAGTCTTTTCTCTCCATCAAAAACTCACTTGTTAAAGCACTGACGTCAAAAAAAGTTCTTCTTGAAGAATTTGAGGCACAAAGATAGTACTCTTTATGCCTTAAAATAGCTTCTAAATTGCCACTACTTGTTAAAATGCTCCAGCAGTTCATTCTCAGGAATTTTTGTTAAATCAGCATGAAGATTTTTTTCCATCTTTTCTTTTACACTAGAGTCAAGCAGTTCAACTATCTTGTTGTTAATTGCTTTTGGAGCAGCAAGATACCAACATTTATGAGCATTATTTTGTAATGATTGAGAAATTTGTTTTGCAATCTCTTTAATACGTCTACGCTCTTCTTCAAGTTCAATATTATGGTCTTCACCTGACCCACTGCCACGAACACTTGTAAAATTGCCCTTTCTATCGCTTACTTTTTCACTCATTTTCTGATGTATTTCTAAATCATCTACGCTCTCAAGAAGTTCAAGAGATTCTCTTCCCATTGGGTCTTGTTTATTTGTAAAGAGTTTATAATGCTGCAGATCAGCCACAATAATAAGTTTTGATAACATAACGACTCCTTTTATCTTCAAAAATTGGAAAATATATTTAATCAAGCAATTACACTTAATTTATCCAATCTATTAATTGTATCAAAATTTAATTCAAAAAAATAAGGGAATATGATAATTTTAAAAATTTGAAGATGTTGAAGATTTATACCGACTATTATAAAGGGGAGAGTTAAATACTCACCTCTTTAATATCTGCAATTTTTAGGATACTTTTATATATCGAAGCGACTAAAGATTTTCTGTTATTTCTAACTTTTTCATCCTCAGTATTTACCATTACATCTTCAAAAAATTTATCAAGTTCCGGCTTAAGAGCTAAAAGTGCATCAAGTTCCTCTTCGTAAGAGTTATATTTTAAACTAGACACTTCGCTATATCTAGCGAACAAGACATCTTCTGCTTTTTCCTCAAAGAGATTTACATCGACTCTAAATTCACTTGACATGTCAATATCTTTGGTAATATTTGCAACCCTTTTAAACGTTGAAAATGATTCGCTAAAGCCTTCACTATTTACCATAGCTTCTAATGCCTCTATTTTTTTACCCAAAGAGAGCAATTCTCTTTCGCCTGAAGCAAGCACGGCTTCTACGATAGACGGGTTTACTTTGAAATATTGTCTGAGTCTCTCTAAAAAGAATGCTTCTAGTTTTGAAATGTCAAACTCTGCATAATCTTTGCTTAGCAAAGCCAAAGTTTTAACTATGTCAAACTCAAAATTATGCTCTTTTGTTATTCTTATAAGCCCGTTTACTGCACGGCGAAGTGCAAACGGATCTCGTGAACCAGTAGGAATCTGATTTATGCTAAAGAGACCTATAAGGGTATCTAGCTTTAAACTCATGGCAACGATGGCACTCATCGGTGTTGAAGGAAGCTCACTCTCCTCACCGTTTGGCAGATACTGCTCTTTTATCGCAATTGCAACCTCTTCGCTCTCGCCGGCTTCTTTAGCATAGTAATAGCCCATAAGCCCTTGAAGCTCGGTAAACTCATATACCATCTCACTCATAAGGTCTGCTTTTGCAAGAGACACTGCACGCTCTAGCGTCTCTTTGCTTGAGCCGTTTGGTCTATAGATTTCAAAAAGAGTATTCGCAATTTTTTTCTCTCGTTCTATCTTGTCGGCAACAGTTCCAAGACCGTTCATAAATACGACTTTTTCCAGTCCGTCCGTACTAAGTCCTTTTTTCAAATCGTTATTGTAAAAGAAAAGTGCATCCGATAAACGAGGACGTAGAACTCTCTCATTACCTTCTATAACTTTAGAAAAATCATCCGTAAATGCGTTTGAAACCACAACAAACTTATTTATCAACTTGCCGTCTTTAAAGACCGGAAAGTATCTTTGGTGCTCTTTCATAGAGGTAATAATAACTTCAGGAGGAAGTTTTAAAAACTCTTCGTCAAAAGAGCCTAATATTGCAGTCGGATGTTCAGTAATTGCTACAACTTCATTTAGCAAATCTTCATCACGCTCTATAGTGATAGAGTTCTCTTTTTCAAGCGTAGAAAAGTTGCTTAAAATATTCTCTCGTCTAATCTCAGGAAAAAGCGTTACGCCGCCATCTTTTAAGAGTTCAAAATACTCTTTTGCACCGCTGATTTGCAGTGAATTAAAATTACTGATACGGTGAACAAATGTCTGCTTTGAAGATTTAATGCCAAAGAGCTCAACATCTACAAGTTCATCTCCAAATAGAACATTTACCCAGCGAATAGGACGAATGAAACTCTCACTCAAACTTCCCCATCTCATAGATTTGCCAAAATCTAAAGATTTGATCCATGTCTCAATAATAGTTCCCATAAGCTCAATAGACGGCTTTCCTTTAAGCTCTTTTTTGAAGTAAAGAACTTCTTTTCCGCCTTTTAGTGCAGAGCCGATTTCATCTATAGAGACACCACATTTTTTTGCAAATCCCTCAGCGGCAGGCGTAGGTTTACCCTCTTTGTATGCCATCTCCAAAGGTGCACCGAAAAACTCTTCACTAGAGTCATCTTGGCATACTTTAAACTCTCTATGCCATAAAACCAAACGACGAGGCGTATAGTAAAACTCAAACTCACACAAAAGGGAATTTTTTTCTAAAATATCAGCATATTTTTTCTCAATATTTTTTAATTCTTTTAAAAGCGGAATGGCAGGAAGTTCTTCTACACCAATTTCAATTAATAGCGGTTTTATCATAAATAGACTCTTTATTTGGGTATTAAGTACGCGATTTTATCTATATTTTTGTTAAATGCTTATAAATTAAATCAATCTTAATCAAGAGAAATAAACTGCCTTTGCAGTTTTATATAAATGAAATTAGAGCTAAAATTCCCTCCAAATAAAAAAACAAGAGGAATTAATATGCCGACAATAAATCGTTATGTAGATATTGACACAGTTGAGAGAGAAAGTAAGAAGGATTATATAGATCGTCACTCGCCGTTTATACACTGCAATGAAGTCACCAAAGAGGGAGAGATGTTTAGTATCACCGTTAAAATGGGTAATGAATATACGCATCCGGATGATTTTGACCACTACATAGCAAATATGTCTCTGTACAACGGTGAAACGCTCTTAGCACGTGCTGATTTTGTACCGGGGACTTTAGGAAATATAAAAGCACATGCAACCGTCACTTTTAACATTATCCCTACGGGAAGTAAACTAAAACTTACTGCTCAAGCTTACTGTACAAAGCACGGTATTTGGGAATCAACTCCTAAAGTTGTAGAAGTAACTAAATAACTGCATTTATTATCAAGAGAATCTCATCTCTTGATAAAAATCTACTTTATCTCATTTGCCATGTTGTCAAGCGTAACAAAAAGATCTTTTGAAGCGTTCTCTGCGGCACTAAATGCGGCGATAATGACGTCTGAATTTTTAACAGCACCATCCTTAATATAATCAGGTACACTTCGAACTTTATCATGCACGGTTTTATGTATAGGATCAATCTTACTATACGAAGCTGTCGCTCCAAACGATGTTTTTGCATCTCCCAAGTACCATTTACCGAATCTGCAGCTTGTGTGGTCTGAAAATTTAAAGTTGTGGTCGTCTTTAAATACAGCACTGTATCCACTAAGTTTAAATGCTATATGATCTAGCTTTGCAAGCGTAATAAACAGCTCGTTTGAAATCATTTTGTTTGAAAGCTGAATATCTTTTGCACCGTCAACCAAAGAGTGCAAACTACTGTTAAATATCTCAAGTTTTTCCAAAGATGATGCAACTTCTTTATCCATATGTTCTGTAAAATCCTGCATAGATGAGCTGTTTTGCTTTAGTAAATTTATATTTACTTCTACTTCGCTTGTCGCTCTTTGTGTTCGCTCGGCAAGCTTTCTTACTTCATCCGCGACTACTGCGAAACCTCTTCCGTGTTCACCTGCACGTGCCGCCTCAATTGCCGCATTTAGCGCGAGAAGATTTGTTTGATCACTGATATCTTTAATGAGTGATATAACATTTGTGATTTCATTAACGCTGTTGTTTAATTGATCAGAATTTTCTCTGCTTTCATGCATTTTGATTGAAATATTGTTTAGAGACTCTTCCATCTCATGTGTAGAGCTTTTTACCTCTTCTACAATAGCTTCTGTTTGAGCATTTTTATCATTAATATTTTTCAGAGATTCCATATTGTGTATCAAACCTGCCTGAACACTTCCGACACCGCTTGACGCGCCATCGTTTAGAAGTACAGTTAAAGCTAGTGTGAGATTATTTGACTCTAACTGTTTTTTACTCTCTAAAAAGTGCTGATTAGCCCTCTCCAAACTATCCTCTGCATCAATTAAAGCTCCATTTGCAACACTCGCAAGGTGATTTGCCGACTGCTGAATAAAGCCTATTTCATCAGTTGCACAAGAAGTAATTTTTTTAGAAAAATCTTTTGAAGAGACGATATCATCAATCTCATCTTTAAATCTATTTACCCTTTTTGTAAGTCCATTAGATATGTAAAAACTGAAAATAAAAATAAATAATATTACGATGACATTGATTGCCAAACCCATAAGCATGGCGTTAAATGCGGCATCTTTTAACTCTAAAACTTGTTGCTCGATTTTTTTAGCTATCTCATTTTCAACATTTTTAAGCAAGTTTATTTTCTTAGTTATCGTAGCAAACCAGTAAGTCGCATCTATATCAAATCCGCCGTTTGGACGATCAAGAGCGATTCTTCTCATTCTATCGACTTCAGCTACATCTTTTGACTTCATGCTCTCTTCGTAAAAACTTTTAAGTTCTGTAGGTGCTATAAAAAGAAACTTATTCATAAAGATTTCTTGCCCGTTAAGCAGTCCTATAAATTTTTCATAAAATCCGGGAGCAAAAGTGTCTTGAGAAAAAGTTGATGAAAGAACCGCTCTCTCAATTCCTGATCTCTCTTTAGCAGATAAAAAATTCACAAAAGCATTAATAAGATTGTTCATTTCCGCATTTGAACTCATCTTTACCATCTCTTCTATAGATACTATAAAATCATTATTTAAGTTTGTATAGTAGCCAACCGGAACACCAACTGCAACACCTAGCGAATCAACTCCGCTTCTAATTGTTTGGATTTTTGACAAACTATCAAATGCTTTTGCAATTTTCGCCTGCAAATCTTTTGAGAGAGCATCCACATGTAACTCTTCTTTATAGTTTTTTGTAACATCCGCCAAGGCTTTATCAGTATCTTTTCTTATTGCTTGAAGCTCTGCTGAGAATTTTGCACCTTTTGAACTTATAAATCCTGCTGAAGAACCTCTCTCTTTTTGAAGATTATGCACCAATTCGCTTGCTTTTGTAGCATAAGCGACCATTAAGCTTATGCTTTTTAAGTTTTGCACTTTCTTATAATTATCATAGCTGCTCATACCCAATGTGATAAAAATCACAAACACAGGCACGACAACCATAAGTGCCATTTTCAATCTAATAGACATGTTGTTAAACATCTGTAAATTCCCTCTTTTTTTCATTTTTTCTTTATTCTATCATACAAAAAGAATTTTTATATTATAAAAACTAATATTTTGTCATATTTTAGACTGACTAAAATAATGTAAAACAGATTACACATCAATAAAAACATAACATAATATAATCACACATATACTCTTAATTTTTATTATAAAAACTCTTAATAACTATTTAGAAAATATTATTTTTTTAGGCATTGTAGATATAATCTTGTTACAAAATAAATTAAAGTGCAGTAAATATTAAAATGAAACTTTTACTCTTAGAAGATGATCCGTTTTTGCAAGAACTGCTTTATGAGCACCTTTCGCAAGATTTTGATGTGTGTTTTTGTTATGATGGACTAATGGCATATGATGAGATAATCAAAAATAATTTTGATATTTTACTTCTTGACGTCAGCGTTCCCTCTTTAAGCGGATTTGAGCTATTGCAAGCCTTGCGGGATAGAGAGATTTCAACTCCCACAATGTTTATAACCTCTTTAAATTCTGCAGTTGATCTTAAAAGAGGTTTTGATATAGGCTGTAATGAGTACCTGAAAAAACCGTTTGAATTTATTGAGCTTGATGCAAGACTCCAGAATCTCATTAAAAACCATAAATTAGCAGACAAAACATATCGTTTAGATGATTTTCACATTGATATAGCTATGCAGAATGTAACAAACGGAGCAGCCTCTTATAAACTCTCCCATAAAGAGAGCAAAATCATAGAGTACTTTTTAAAAAACAGAACAAAAGTTATTACGGCGGATGAACTTGCTTCAAATGTGTGGAATTATGAAGAGACGCCAAATAATACTACAATCAGAACTTATATAAAAAATCTAAGAGCAATATTCGGCAAAGATAAGATTCAGAGCATTAAAGGAGTCGGTTATGTCCTACTCTAAAAGTGAAAAAAAATCTATTTTTAAATTTTTATTTCTTTACTACGGTTCATCTTTTGCTCTTACTTTTATAATAGCATTTCTCTCTTACCATATTTATTATCTCTCAATTTTGCAAACGCAAGAAGAGAAGATGAAATCATATGCACTTAGTCTCTCATCAAAGATTATAAATGCTCACATGATGAGTGAGCATTTTGAATTTAAAACTCATGAATTGTATCTGACAACTTTTTTAAATGAGCAGCAACAACCTATTTTTGGAGATAAGGTTTTAGAAAAATTCGATCTTGACAAAGAGAGATTTTACAAAAAAGACAATGCTCTGTATCTTATCGACAGCTCAACACACAACCACTTAGGCGTACACTCTATCGTGGTAATATTTCCCAATAGCCAAATCTTATTTAAATCTCTTCGTTATAACATTGCAGGCATCACGATTGGAGTACTTCTTATCATCGGTTTTGTCGGTTTTTTTCTTACAAAAATGTTTATTCAACCTATTAGAAATGAGAGAATAAAACTTGATGATTTTATAAAAGACACTACTCATGAGCTAAATACACCTGTGAGTTCACTTCTTTTAAGCATTGAAGCGTTTGAAAAAAATCCATCTAAAAATATGGCAAGAATCAAGGCAAGTGCATATAGGATCTCTGATATTTATGCAAATCTTACATTTCTTCTGCTGGGCGATGATATTGAAAACAGCTTGGAGATGGTAGATTTTGGCAAGATTATCAAAGATGAGTTATTGATTCAAAACGATTATATAGAGGCTAAAAAGCTTGAAGTAAGTTGCGATGTTAAAAGTTTTTATTTTTTAATGGACAAAGAGAGTGCAAAAAGAGTTGTCTCAAACTTGTTGTCAAATGCTATCAAATACAACAAACCGCATGGGAAAATTGAGATTAGTTCTTATGAAAAAACTCTAATATTTGAGGATAACGGTATAGGCATAAAAGATGAATTCCTAAACAGTGTGACTAAACGCTATGCAAGGGCAAACAGTTATGCGGGAGGCTTTGGTATTGGACTTGATATCGTAAATAAAATTGCAAAAAAATACAATCTCTCACTCATAATTACTCCAAAAAATGACGGAGGAGTGAGAGTTGAAATCAAGTTTTAGTAGTTATACGGACTGTTCATGTAGAGCATATTTTTATCAAGCTCAAGCAATCTTGCAAACTGTTCTTTAGACAAAGTTTTTCTAAAAAATAAGATACAGTTAATTTTCATAGCCAAAACACTCTCTTTTTGCTTAGCAATCTCACGTGATATTTTAAGAGCTTCTTCCTCGCTCATATCACCGGTTAAGATACCGTTTTTCAGCTTTTGTGAAAGCTCATGAGAACTCTTCATAATAGGCAATATACTGTCCATGGTCTCTAGCTTATACTTTTGGATAGCAATTTTCTGCTCTTTTGTCAAAGCCAACTTCTCATCTTCATTGTTTTTAGTAAACGTTCTTGCTAAAATAGGCAAATTAACCAATGCGTCAAACTGGAGTTTTAACTTCATCTCTTCGGGCATCTGGTTTACTTTTTCCATTTTTTGACCCGCACCACCTTGCATCATCTTGCCGTTGCATGCACTGCCGCACTTATTTACATTCCCATCTGCAGCAAAAACCATAACAGCCGAAGATAAAAGAATTAACAGTAACTTATTCATATTTTTTTCCTTATTTTAATAACATCAAATAACTATAGAGTTTGCACCCAACACAATAATCCAGAACAACATCCAATAACTTCAGTAGAACTAAATTTGAAGTAATCATAAAAGCTAAAACATTAAAAGAGTAGAGATGCGCCAACATGATAGATAGCAGCATTACACTTCCAAGTATAAGTGCAAACCTCTTTGGAGCCTCATTTCTAGCGCTATACTTCAATTTTGCAGCTTTTGCGATAAGAGCTGAAAATAAAAGTACAGGTGATTTGCCTAATGGACTCAATCGCATAAGAATATCAATTAACACATATCCTACTAAAAAAAGATACCCGCTAAAAAGATAACCAAATAGCAAAAAGATGTAAACCAAACCAGCAACTTTAAACTCGGAATCATTAATGATACTTGAAGAGATAGGACATGATAGAGAACGCATATAAACTCCTTTAGCTTTTGAAGAAGTTTATTACTTTGCGTGTGAAAAAATCGTTTAGTACAAAAAAAATTTACATAAACTAGATATTTGCTTTGCTTTTTGAACTTAGCAAAACAACATACATGGATACAACGAATGCTATTGCACCAAGAAACGTATTATTCATTACAATAGCTCCGATGCTCAGAAACAAAGAGATCAAAGAGAGGAACTTGTAATTTACGAAAAATGCAACGGCTGCTACTATAATTGCCGCAATTCCGAGTTTCCCTAGATATAAAAACAGGGCAAGAGACTCTCTGGCTTTGCAAAGAGAGGAGTTTAGGGAACTGCCACACTCTGCTATAAAATTGCTATTTGCCAAGAAACCATATTTTGCATACGAAAAGAGTGCCAAAAAGAGTGCCGTATAGAGCATAAAAGATTTAAGTTCGCTATATGAACTCTTTTTAGTGCCGTTAAATAAAATATATGCGAATCCAAGTGAAATGGCAATCCATACATCTGAAAAAGCATTTAGATATGTCTCATTTATGAAAATGACAACGGATGTCAATGCAAGTATAACAAAAGATACTTTTTCAAATCTTCCAAAAGCCATATTCTCAAATTGACCTCTGTATAGCCACAGGTAAGAGATGACTGAAATAATAAAAATATATATCTCAAAATTTCTATACCTGCCATCAAATGCAAGTGCAATATTTGATATCAAAACAAAAATAAAAGAGAGATAAAACAGAATCATAAGAGATGAATCAGGACCTTTTATATTTTGAGCAAAAATACTTTCAAGCGATAATATTTGAGGTTTTTTGCCATACGCTACATAAGAGAGCAGAAAATAATATATCAGAAGATGCGTAGAGAGAACTAAAAGTGCCCATGCAAGTTCCCACAATGTTCTTACCGTAACAATATACTGTTCTATCTGAAGCATAAACAAAAGTGCGAACAGAGTATTTGCCCCACTAAAAAGAAGTATCCCTTTAGTGCTTATATCTCTATTTTTCAATAAAAGCGAAAATAACAATATTAAAGCAATAGATCCAAGTGCCAAAGGTTTATAGTTAGGAAAGTTTGAAATATCACCGCTAAAGACATTTTTATCTGCCCTGTCTTTATCAAAAAGCCCCCAAAAACCGCCTACTGCTCCCTCGCTCACCCTTTTCCAAGGCTGATCAAACGCTTCTATGATATTGTAGCTCCATCCCTCTTTTTCGGCTAGTTTTACAAACTCTCTGACAAAAATCGCCTGATTAATCTTGCTAGGAAGAGCATCTTCTCTCATTCTTCCCTCTGATGGCCAACCCGTCTCACCTATCAAAATATTTTTATCTTTTAAGATAGCCTCAACCTCGCCTCTGACATCTGCCAAGTGACCGATTGATTGCTTTATATTTGTAGGGTCATCCTCCCAATAAGGCAAAATATGCACCGTTACAAAATCTGTAACCTCTCGAATCTTCGGATGTTTTACCCAGAACTCCCAAACATCGGCATACGTAACCTTAGTATTTGGAAGTGCCTCTTTTACCTGTTTTATGTAGCCTGCCAGCAGCGTCTCAGTAGCATCTCCTCGAAGCAGAACCTCATTTCCGACGATAACAGCTTTGACGATATCCTGATTTTCGCTTGCAAGCTTTATAAGCATATTTATCTCTTTTTGCGTCATTACCTTATCGCTGCTTACCCATGCGCCCATGTACATCTCAAGACCATTCTCTCTTGCAATACGAGGAATCATCTCCAAACCGAGTGTCGAATATGTTCTGATACAAGTAGTATATTTTGATAAAAGTGCCAAATCGTTTCTTACCAAATCTTCTGAAACAACCATCCCCTCGGCAAAAGAGAACGGAGATTGATCTTTAGAAAAAGGCGCATACGACACACATCCGAGTTTTGAAAAAGAGTTTTTATCGTCTTTTAAGATAAAAACTTCTCCTGCCAAGTACCAGAAAAGCGCTACCGTGGCTATACTTGCTAAAATCGCTGATATTTTTTTCATTACTACTCTTTCCTTGTGCATTTTCATAAAAAACACTCTATTGATAATTAAAGCGGATTTATACTACATTTAACCTATAAAGTTTCACTAAATACTTTTTGAAATAGATACAGAAGGCTCGTCTATGTAAAATCCTTGAGAATAGTCAATACCGAGATCCTTTACAATACCCAGAATAACGCTTGAGTGAACATACTCGGCTATGGTTTTAATCCCAAGTTTACGGGCAAAATCAACAATTGTCTCAACAACAAAGAGTGCATTCTTATCAATATCTATATTTTGGACTAAAGAGCCGTCGATTTTTATATAATCCGCACTCATTTTAGTCAAATATTTAAAGTTTGAGTATCCGCTTCCAAAGTCGTCTATAGCTATTTTTGCGCCGTATCTCTTCACTTCTGAAATAAACCTCTCAACTTTTACGAAATCCTCTATAGCATCAGACTCAAGCAGCTCAAAAATAACCCTATTTGATGCTTTTGAATGTTTCAATTTCTGCATGATAAAGTTAAACATTTCACTGCTCATAATATCCTCGATAGAGAGGTTGACGCTAAACTCAAATTCACTATCTTCAAATGTTTCAAATGCCTTATCGATTATCGTTTTTGTTATGATGTTATAAACTTTGATTTTCTTTGCAACAGGTATAAAAAGTGCCGGAGAGAGAATCTTCTCATTTTGATCCATCAATCTTGCCAAACACTCGTACTTTTTTATCTCTGATGTTTTAGAGTCTACAATCGCCTGAAAATATGGAAAAATTTTAGAATTTTCTACGGCATATCTAACTACCGCTGAGAGCTGTAAATTTCTCTCATACTGATTTTCAAAATTCATTCTATCTTCATAAATCCAAAACTTCACACCCATATCTTTTGCGTATTTTAGCGCCATAGAGACGTTTGAAAATATATTTTTATTTTCTCTGTTTGTAGCCGAACCTAACGTAAAATCTATGTAGATATTGATATTTTGATACTCTATGACAATATTTTTTATTTTTTTGCAAAGCTCTTCTAGATACTCTTTTAGCTCATAAAATCCAATATTTTGTGGGATTACAAGAGCAAATTCGTCGGCTGCGAGCTTGTAAATATTATGTTTTGAGATGATATCTTGAAGATGCTTTCCCACTTTTTCTATAACGTAATCCCCGACGATGTGTCCATAAAAATTGTTAATCGTATGAAAATTATCTATATTAAAGACGACCAGAGCAAAATGTTTATACTCATCCAAATCATTTCTAAGTCTATAAGTATTTGGAAGATTTGTCAGATGATCCGTAAAATATCTGCTAAAGAGCTTATTTCTGTACTCTTTTATAACAAGCTCTTTTTTTGCGCCCTGCAGATAAAGCTCTTTTATAATCTCATCGTGAACGCTTTTTGAATCTGCCTTTTTGTTTAAAGAGTAGAGAGTCAGACATGTACTATGCTTATCGTTATGCGTAAGTAACACTATTTTTATATTTGGAAATATCTTTATAAGCTCGCTTTTTAACGTTTGGACTAAAACCGTATTGTGCATAAAAGAGACTACATGTATTAACGTATTTTCTTTTTTTAAATTTTCCAGTTTTTGAATCGCAGAGGGTATATCTCTTGAAGATGTTAATGTGAAATTGTTGACTTCCAATATATTACTGTTCATATTCACACAACTCTCCAAAATTATTTTGCATCATTCTATCTAAAAAATATAAAGTAAATTTTAACTACACTTTAAATATATGGCTACTATATAAGAAGGCTAATGATAGCTTGTACAAATGGCACTTACTTAAGCAAAAAAGAGCCAAAAAAGCCTAATATGTTTACCTGTTTATGTGAATCTGCCTGGAAGTGAGGCTTTAGCCTCGCCATAGTGCAGGACTGAAGTCCCACTTCCAATTAAGTTTCATTTATTTTTAGTCTCCGAAATAAGTGGTAAAAAGCTTAAGTAAGTGCCATTTGTAGCTTGTAGCATTTTTGTACCTTCATTTAATATTTGTTGTAAATTTATAATATCATCATCTATCATTTTCTTAACTCTTTAAGTGTTTTATTATTTTATCAAATTGAGATATTAATAAAGTAATATTTTAAGTAGGTATTTTTCTTAATTCTGTTGTCTTTACATGTAATTTTTTTATGAATTGATCAAAAGTTTGAATAACATTATTTGCAGTCTCCTTGTTGGACATAATAGGTTCTTCTTTTGGCAGCTCTTTCATATTTAGACATGTAAAAGATGGGTATACATGTATGATTTGGTGTCTGCATTTTATATATTTTTGCAGACTATTCAGTGCTAAAGAATCTTCAAAACTACCAAATATAATGCCGTAACATTTATCATAAGCTAATGTGCATATATCATAATTTTGAAAATTAATCTTTTTTTTCGATACTAATTCTTCTAGTGTGTATGCATATAACTCTTCTTTATAAGTCTGTTTTGATTTTTTAGCTATTGCATCATTTACTAAAGATATAATATTAGGCTCAATGCCTTCGCCTTGTATCTCTAAAAAGCGCTTTTGATGGTATATCTCAAAGCCACTGACAACCATTGAAATGATGCTGTTCGTAATAGACGCATTGTATTGAAATTCATCTTCCAAATAGCCTTTTTCTACTATCAGTTTAACAGTCTTGATGGTGTCATCCCAAGTTTCTATTGCAGTAGGGGATAAATTCATTTTACCGTCTATATAAAAGTATAAATTTGATGTACTGATTGAAATTTCGGCAATATTGCCAAATTTATCAACACGGAATTTTTTATCTGATTCTCCGCCTTTTGTTCCAAATGATAAAGGGCTGTTTTTTGAGTTAATGCTAAAGCTCATTTCTTGTGGAGTCCATGAAAATCCTATTATAGCTTCCATATTGCTAGATTTTAAAACTTTTAAAATATCGCTTGTATTAAGTGAAGCTTTCCTAGTTCCTGTTGCAGGGGATGAGTAGTAAAAATCCAATGTATATTTATCATCTGAAAATACAATGATAAATATATGTTCTCCTGCAACAACTTGATTAACAGCTTTTTTCTCCTGCATAGCAGAATATAATTGAGGTAAAGTAACAGTTATACCTGCTTTTGCTTCACTTCTACATAATAGTTCTGAAAGTTGTTTTGCATTTACATTTTCATATTTTATCATTTAGTTAACTTTTAATTTTAGTACTTAAATTTCATTCCGATATCCATTGTATCTTAATATTAGGTGTTTTTAACAATTACTCAATAAATAAATTTATTGTCTTTTAGTTAATGATATTAAGATAAATAAATACATTAAAGATATATAAAATGAGCGATGGTCAAAAAGTATTCTATAGTCTCCTACTCTTACTCTATATACAGGTTCAAAGCTAGTAAGTTTTTTGATGTTTGGTAAATTGGGAAAGTTTTTAAGTTCTAAAATTTTGTCGTGGAGTTTAGTTTTAAACGGTTCGCTAATAGATTTTAAATCTTTAACGGCACTTTTTCTAATTTCAATTATCATTTTTTAGATATTCTTCAAAAGATATGCTCTCTTCATTCCTTGTGGCACTTAAGAGTTTCAAATCCTCTATATCTTCTTTTGAAATTATCTCTAAACCATCATTTTTAAAATGGTCTAAGAGCCAAATTACTTTTTCAACAAGAGCTTCATTTTTAATATTAATTGTTAATGATTGCATATCAAGCCCTTAATTTTAATAGGTTTAATTATATCTTAATTTCTATTTTTTTTCTAAAAGATAGTCTATAACTACTATGCCCAAACAACCGATTTTTTTGTACCGTTTTTGTACCGTTTTTGTGCAAAAACACTACAAAATAACTAAGAAAACAGATTTATAAAGGTGCCATTTTCTTTGTTTTATTGCAAATCTACTGCAAAACTTTAAGCCAAAAACAACCACACTTTAAATATACTCGCACAGATATTTCGATTCAAATAAGGTTACGATTGAACTCTTTTCAAAATTTGCTTCTTCTTC
>Ga0208373_1001338_pt1 | contig 33586 bp, 50 predicted proteins | sample RifOxyC2_FD_184036 | JGI IMG/M metagenome (GOLD analysis project Ga0208373, IMG submission 184036) | Soil microbial communities from Rifle, Colorado - Rifle Oxygen_injection C2 (SPAdes) | ecosystem: Environmental > Terrestrial > Deep subsurface > Rock core/Sediment | place: Rifle, Colorado... | reverse complement strand
CGAGGATTTAATTAAACATAACAGTATATAACCTAAACTCCTTAGATTTTATGGTTATAAGGCTTAATTCTCTGGAATTTCAAGGCCCATAAGACAAAAATCCGTTATGACTGGCAGATAAGGAAAAGAAATCAGGAATTGAGTTTTTCCTGAAGCTCTTTATCCTGCTGACTAATCTTTCTTAAAAAATGGCCATACATGGCTTCCCAGTAGCCGCATTTCTCGTACCATGGAATGCGCCATTTCATTAAATCGCGGACATCATTCTGGAGCTTGTCCAGCAATTCTTTTCTTTCCAGCCATATTTCGTTTTGTTTCATTTAAATCACCTCAAATGTTTTTAATCTCCCTAAAGGAAGGAAATCAATGAAGTTTTCTATGGAATGGGAAGCTCAATTAATTTCCTGACTGTCCAAAAGAACATTTGAGGTTATGAAACTGAGAAATTGGCGGAAGATAAAGAATGGGCATAATACCGAATAAGATGTTAGAACTGAAAGGGCAGAACTTGGTATCAATAGCGGCTGGGAATTTTGCATGGAAGGTGAACTTGTTTCTTTTCCATATCGAAAATAACCACTGGACACTGGACATTCTCGCGTGAAATATATAAACCTCAGATGAATCATGGATTAATTTGATTAAAATGGATATTTCAGAATTGATAAGAAAAGAAGCGCTGAGAAGGGGATTAAGCCACAAAACAATAAGGACTTATAGGCAATGTGTCAGAAAGTTCTTCAATTGGTGCAGAAAGGAGCCGCATGAAATCAAGAAAGCCGATATTAAATCCTATCTCGACCTGATGATTGAGAAAGGGGCATGCGGCAATACAATTAATGTAAACTTAAACGCATTGAAATTTTTTTATGGCAGTGTTTTGCATAAGCGCTTAATGATAAATATAAGATACTCAAAAACTCCAAAATCACTGCCCATAGTTTTAACCAAAGAAGAAGTTGCAATGTTAATAAATTCTATAATCAATCCAAAGCACAAACTTATGGCAAAGCTGCTCTATTCTGCCGGATTGAGAGCAAATGAGCTTGTTCATCTCAAGCCGGAACATCTGGAAATAGAAAAAGGCTATGGGTGGGTGAGGCATGGCAAGGGCAACAAGGACAGGATGTTCATCATAGCAGAGAGTTTAAAGGATGAATTAAAGGATCACATTACAAAAGAATGTGCATCTTCAGATTCTTATATCTTTAGAGGATTCAATGGGCATCTCACCACAGCATCAGTAAGAGCTATAATTAAAAATGCTGTGAAGAATGCGAAAATATCCAAGCGTGCCCATCCGCACACTTTAAGGCACAGCTTTTCAACACATTTAATAGAAAACGGAAGCAGCGTTTCAGAAGTCCAGTCATTGCTCGGGCACAGCAGTGCGGAGACGACAATGGTTTATCTTCATATCGCCTCTCCAAAAATGGTTGGCACAAAAAGCCCGATTGATGGCCTGCAGATGAACTAAGATGCTGCTCGCAAAGGAGTTAAATCACTCTAAGAATTATGGTCCTTTATTTGTTTTTTAATATTTTTAATTATTTTTTATTCTTCATTTCTTCCGGCATCTTGTTCAGATCCATGTGAAAAAATTCCCAAATATGCCCGTCAAAGTCTTCAAAGCTCCTGCTGTACATCCACCCGTGCTCTTGCGCTTCTTTTGACTCAATGCCTCCGGCTTTGATTGCCTTATTTACCATCTCATCAACTTCTTTTTTGCTCTCAACTTGCAGGCCTAAAAGAACTTCTGTAGTTTTCTTTGCATCGGCAATCTCCTTGCTGATGAATGATTTAAAGAATTTCTCAACCAAAAGCATTGCAAAAATATTTTCCCCGATAATCATGCACGTTGCATTCTCATCTGTAAATTGCGGATTGAACTTGAATCCAAGCTTTGTGAAGAATTCTATTGTTTTCTCAAGGTCTTTTACCGGAAGATTAATAAAAATTTGTTTTGTCATAATTCAAGGAGTAATTTTAAAGTTTATAAATATTTTGAAAAAGTTTATTCAATCCAGGAACTCAATCCCAAGATGCTGCTCAATCTCTTTTTTCTTCTTGTCAGCTGATTTTTTCTTGTCAGAACCGAATATCTGTGATGATTTAACGCCGGTTACAATCAGCATTGTTCTAATAGTCTTTTCCATGTCCTTGTAAATCTGCGCCCCCCAAATCACACGGGCATCTTCATCTAATTTCTCGGTAATCGTTTCAACAACTTTTCTTGCTTCATCAAGCGTCATGTCTTCCCCGCCGATTACGTTAATCAAGGCGCCGTTTGCGCCTGAAATGTCAACATCAAGCAAAGGATTGGTAATTGCTTTCTCAACAGCTTCAACTGCGCGGTTTTCAGTATCGGATTCTCCAACTCCTATCAGTGCGACTCCGCCGCCTTTCATAACAGCGCGAATATCAGCAAAATCAAGATTAACAAGCCCCGCTTTTGTAACCAGTTCCGCAATGCCTTTGACAGCATTGGTCAATATTTCATCGGCAACCTTAAAGGCAGTATGCAGCGGCAATTCAGGCGCTAGTTCAAGCAATTTATCATTAGGAATAACAATCAAAGTGTCAGCCATCTGCTCCATCTTTTCAAGCCCTACAACTGCATTTTCATATCTTCTATGGCCTTCCATGGAGAAAGGCATCGTAACGACTCCTACAGTCAAAGCGCCCATCTTCTTGGCAATCTCACACACAACCGGAGCTGAGCCAGTTCCCGTTCCGCCTCCAAGCCCGCAAGTGACAAAAACCATGTCGCAGTTGGCAAGAGCTTTCTTGATTTCAGACTCATTCTCCTTTGCAGCCTCTTCGCCTAATCTTGGCTCAGAGCCCGCTCCAAGCCCCTTGGTCAGCTCTCTTCCTATCAGAATTTTTTTGTTAGCAGTTGTATAAAGAAGGTCTTGGGCATCCGTGTTGACGGCGATTGTTTCAACTCCCACAATGCCGACTTCAGACATCCTGTTGACAGTGTTGTTGCCCCCGCCGCCGCATCCGACAACCTTTATGGTTGCGCGCTGCCTTGCAAGAAGCTGCTCCAGCTCGGCGTCTATAGTTTGTATATCCTTGTCATTCTTATGAAGCTCTTTCCTGTCCACAGCCAGGAGCTTAGGATTATCATTGTGCATCTCGGCCTCTGTTGCTGCCTTTATTATGCTGTCCACCAAATCACCAATTTTTATTTATTATTCAAGAATGGTTAAACAATGTTCATAACTCCTATTTAAGCTTTTTTACTGAACTCAATGTTTTTCACTTCCGGAACGGTGTGACTGGCAATTTTCCTGAATTCTTCCTGGACCGGCTTGGGAAGCTCTGATTTTGTTTCTATTTTGGCACTATCGCCATTCAACTCTATATTTGCATCTTTCATCTGCAAATGAAGCCTCAACAGCGAATTTAATTTTTCCTTGCTGTCTTCAACAATCCGGTTTATCTTGACCTTGTAAACTATGTTTTTTCCAGCTAAAGGATGGTTAAAATCAACATAGCACCTTCCACCGCTTACGGTCCTCACAATGCCAAACATCCCGTCTATGTTCAGCTGCAGCCCAGGCACAGGCTGAATTTTCTGCTGCCTGAACTTGCTTGAAGGAATCATCTGGATTAATTTTGCATCTTTTCTCCCGAAAGCCTCTTCTGGGCCGAGATCAAACGTATATTCTCTGCCGGCTTCCTTGCCAATCATCTTTTCATCAAGCGATTTCAGGACATTATGCTCGCCTATGCAGATAATCACAGGAGAATAATCAGCCTTCTTGTCATAGGATCCGTGCTCTTTCGCAGTTTTTTCATCCGTGGTGTCAAATATAGAACCATCCTCCTTGATTGTGCCGGTATATTCTATTTCCACAAAATCATGATGTTTAACTGCTGCCATAAAAACCAAATTTTAGAACAAGCGGATTATTTATAAAGATTTCTAATGAGAATTTTAGAAAATATCGAATTGTCAAAATTCTCTTAGAGAACTTTGAATGAAATTGAACAAATAATTGATTTTTTAAAGTTCTTTAATCTTTTGTCTCAACGAACTCAACTATTTTTTCGACAACACCATTCGGATTTAATTTAGTGGTGTCAATAAATAAATTATACAGCTTTTTATCCAGATAATCGACTCCGTAGTACTGCTGGTACCTTTTCTTCTCGCTCTTTTCCCTTTCCTGTATTTTTTTTACCATTTCATTCAGGTTCCTGCTTTGCTCATGCTCCCTTTTGTCCTTAAGGATCCTTTCAGCCCTTACGTTATCGTCGGTGTCAAGAAAAACCCTGACCTGCGCATTTGGAATAAAGAAAGCAGCCAGCCTGCCGTCAACGACAAACTTATCTTTTGTTTTTCCAAGTGATTTTAGCCTTTCATCCAATTCAAAATCAATCGACTTGTCTTTTTCAGCGAGCTTGTTCAGCTCAATCAGGCTGATTCCCCTGTCAGAGGCCATCGCCCTCATCAAGTCACCTATGGAATAATGCTTCAGCTTTAGTTTTTCAGAAAGCAGTTTGGCAACCGTGCTTTTTCCCGAGCCGGCTTTTCCGGAAATTGTTACAATCATGTTTAACTGATATAGTTATTAGTATTTATAATTTTGTTTTTTGTATAACTTACGTGATAGCCGGTGTTAAAACCGTAAAGTTTATATATTATGTATGTTTTTAGCATACACATGGCTGTTAATAACATACAATTCACAAAGATTGAAATTCAGATAGCTAAATACCTGTTTAAGCATTACAGGGACAGGTATAACGCCAGGCAATTGGCTAGGATACTAAATATTAATCATGCCCATGCGAATAAGTTATGTAACATTTTAGCAGGTAAAAAACTATTGATTAAGGAGGAGATAGGAAACTCTGCCTTTTTTTCTTATGAATATAGTAACAAGCTGGCTATAAAACTTATGGAATATATATTAAGTTTGGAAGACCAAGAGTTTCCTAAATGGTTAAGTGTTTTATCTCATAGCCTGGACAAATTTAAGGGTCGCATTGAAATGGGCTTGGTTTTTGGCTCATCTATAAACTCCAAGGATTTTAACGATATAGATGTTTTACTTATGTATAGTGCTGAAAAATCCAAGGACATTAAAAAAATAAAAGATGAAATAAGAAAATCTGAACTAGTTGAAAAGCCAATAAGATATGTGGATATAGCTGAAAAGGATATTTTGCTGAATAAGGAAGACAAAATTTTTTACAGTATACTTTCTGAAAGCCTCGTATTCCATAATCCTGAAAAATATGCTGAGGTGGTAAGAAAATGCCGCAAATAGATGAGCATTTGAAATGGTGCCTGAAAGATCCAAAAAGGCTGGTAAAAACAAAGCCTGATTTGGCGCAAAATCACATTAAGAAATCTGAATATAATTATGGAATAGTGCAAACTCTTGAAAGGCTAAAGATATATGACTGGGCGTTTAACGTTGGCTTTTATGCTATTTATCATTGCTTTTTGGCAATTCTTGCAAAATATGGCTATTCATCTCGAAATCAAGCCTGCACTGTAACTGTTCTTCTTACTTTAATAAACGATAAGAAACTGGACTTTGATAAAGACTTGGTTACGCAATTTGACACTCTTGACGTTGAAAAGAACATTGCTAATCCCACTGTAAGAGAAAGCAGGGAACTTTCAACTTATGGCGTTGAAACAAGCATTGACTTGCAGCAATTAAAGAACATAAAAGAATTAACACTGAAAGTGCAACGAGAGGCTATCAGGGTGTTGGGAGAATAAAAAATAAAAATGAGGTATTTTTGAGTGTGCCTACGAATAATAATTGCGTATAACAAACATTTTTAAATCATTATTCCTTTTACCGGTTTATGAAGCAAAACCTTCTGGATAAGCTGAACATTTTCCTGCTCAAGAGAGGATTCACGATAAAAAACCTGACAAGGACGTGCTTCGACATTCTTGCGCGCAGAAACGAGCAGATTCTCTTAATCAAGGTTCTTGAAGACGCAAATTCCATCACAAGGGAATATGCGGAAGAAATGATGTCAATCGCTTCTTACATAGAGGCCTCCCCTTTGATTCTGGCTGAAAAGGCCGGGGACATGCTGGATGACAACATTGTTTATTTGAGATTTGACATTTATACCCTCAATTACGGCACTTTCCTGAACTGTGTCAGCAATAAATTCCCTTTCCTGAAAAGAAGCCAGGCGGGCCTGACTGCGTCTGTCGTCGGCAAAAAGCTGAAGGAGAAAAGGGAGGAGCTCGGATATTCATTAAACTCCTTGTCAAAAAAAATCGGCGTCACGAGCAGGATGATTGTCAAATACGAGAATGAAAATTCTGAAATAACAATCAACCGCGCAAAAAAGCTTTATGACCTTTTCGGTCATCAGGTTTTCAACGAAGTAAACATATTTTCACAGCAAAGCTCTCCGCACGGAAAATTTGAGACGGCAGTTTCAAAAAAATATGTTGAGCTGGGATTTGACGCAGCTGATACGAAAAAAACGCCTTTTGACATCATTGCAAGGAAAGGCAGTGAAATAATCCTGACTGAAGTCAGCGACAAAGTGAACCCGCAGATGCAGTCACTGTCTAAATTGCTGGAAGCGGACAATCTTGTCATTTTCAACAAGAAAAAGCCGAAGAATATACCTTCGCTTACAAAAAAAGAATTTATGGAGTTTGAAGAGGCAAACGAGCTGGTGAATTTTCTGAAGGAGTTTTGATTGTTTTGAAAGCCGAATAAAAAGTTTTCATTGGCAATGAACCTTTATCCTTAAGGGCAATATCTAAAAGAAGCTTCTCTTCTTAATTCATCATTAGTTTCAACGGTAAGAACGGTGTGAGGAATTGATTCAACACTTAAACCATATTTCCTTTTAGCAGATATATTAATCCTATCTAATCTATATTCCGCTCCTTTCTCTGCAGCAAAAGATTCAACAATTGGAATTATTAGGCCCTCTGTTTTGGGTCTGACAACAATTTTTCCACCTTTTCTATTCAGAAGAGATCTTTCTAAAGCGCGATGTAAACTATCAGTGTCCCTCATTGGTAGGGGCTCAAAAGACATGCTCCAATCATACGCTGCTGCCATATTTGGATGCTGACCACCATCTGCTGCAAAAATTTCTACAAAATTTCTACCTCTTCCATTCCTCCTAACTAACTCAACTAGGCCATCCGATAAATCAATGTAAGTAACATTACATCCAGCTCTTGACAATGCATATGGCCAATCTCCGTGATATCCTGCAAAGAATAAAACATCTTCACCAGAGGATAAACCTACCTTATCAAGCAAATCTTGATCTTTTGGTCTGGTTGCTTGATGTAATAATGGATAAATAAATGGAACTAGCCATCTAACTCCTTGTAATTCTTTTGCTTCAAACCACCCAGTATTAATTGTTGAATCCACTTAAATCTACTTAAATCCAATTAATAACATCACATTTTTAAACCTTTCTATTTTTACCTTTGTTAAGTAATGACAATTAATTTATTTTCACAAATAGAAATCTTTATATACCATTATTTTTATTTCTGCATAATAGGGCTGGTTATAGCAAAGAACACAAAAAGATTGAGCAATTGATGATGTTCTTTGCTTATTACGAACGGACAACTATTGTTCAATTATTTTTGTCTGCGAGTATAAGTAAAAAAAGAGGTTGATTGGGATGGCTGAAGAGGATGATGGCTTTGTTTCATACAAGAATATTTCTGACTTAAAGAAAGAGTTGGAGACTATTCAGGACAGGAAGGATGTTTCTCCCAAGGAGCTTTACGAGGCTGTTCACAGGTTGGCAGACACGGTAGGCGGAATGCTTGAGGTGTTCGGCGCAGCAGCGGAGCAGATGAAGCTTGAGGACAAAGGCTATGAGGCAGAGGCAAAAAAGCACGAGAATATAATTTCAAAGCTCGATAAATTAATTGACCAAAATAAGACGATTGCAGAGGGAATGGTTGCAATAGTTGAGCTCGTGAAGGAAAAGATGGGCAGCACGGAAAGAGAAGAACCGTCATTTCCGAAAGAGGACGCGGCTCCGATGTTCAAGCCCAAGCCCGAGCCAAAATCATTCCCAAAGCCGGAATGGAAGCCCGATACTTCAATGCAGAGGCCCCAGACAATGGGCTCAATGGCACCGCCTTCATTTCAGCAGATGCCCCAGTCGAATTTCCAGATGGCGCCGACAATTTCTCCGCCAGTGTCCCCGACTAATCTGGCGCCGCCAAGCACTGATTTTGGCATGCAGCTTCCTCCGATGCAGCCAGCCCCGATGCCGGATTTGGATTTTCCGGACGAGCCTTTTCCGCTGGATGATGATACTCAAAAGAAAAAGGGCATTTTCGGGATGTTCAAGAAGTAAATTTATTTTTTAGAATTTTTATAATTTTATCGGTCACGCTTGCACTTGATTGTTCAACGGCTCAGGGTGGGTGGAGGGCGGACAGGTTCACAGAGAGTGCGACAAGAGGGTTCCCTCCCTGAAAAGTTAAGTTATAATCAACTTAAAAATAAATAAATTAAAAATGCAAAACACAAAAGCAATGGGGAATTTTGCAAGGCACGTTTTTCTGATAAGCAAAGCCCATTCACAAAGGCAAAAGGCTGAGGATGACGTGAAAACCCATCTCGCTAAAATGAAGAAAGCAATCATCAGGATGAGCCTCAGCTATAATGACATTGACAGGCTGAAGGGCAAAATTAATACTTTAATTGACACGGAAAGAAAATACTCAAAATTCTTCAGGCCGGAGGACAGCCAGATTAAGGATTTGAGAGACAGGATAATCTCGCTCGAAAAGGAAATCCAAAACGAAAAGGAAGAAAAATACAGGATAGTGAGCGAGAACAACGATAGAATAAAGGAGATGTCGGATTCTCTCGATGCGGTTAAGCACAGGATGAGGGTTCTTCACATGGAAAAAGCCAAGAGGCAGCGAAAGCTGAGCATGCTAGAAAATAAAATAAGCAAGAAAATAGACAGAGATGAGTATTTTAGTTCTTGATTATAAATCCCTTGCCATAATCGTGTTTCTGCTGTTTAACTTTGCGCGCTTGCATGCTTCTGCAACCAACTGCTTGTTTTTCTCTTCAAGGGCAGTGTAGAACTCTTCCGCAACGCTGAGTGACTTGCCGTCTATCTTCGCCAGTTCCTTTACCTGCGATTTGACTATTATTGATTTGGTCATTATTTTATATTTTATTTTGTTATTAATAAGTTTTTTGTTTCCGAACTATTACTATTTTATTTTTTAACATATATTTCGGAGTATCACTGGACAAAAAACCCACTGGACATTTTCACATGAGATTTATAAAGGAGCTAGTCCATATAAACTTTCAAAATAAAAGAAAAAAGCCGCACAATCTAGCGGTACAGGAGCCTAAGAACCATTAAACACTGAATCATCGAAGTATATAAATCTTTTGTCACGGTCGCATAATCTGGAAGTGCGGGAGCCTAAGAACCTCCTGTCCGAAAGGAGTGACATGCGAGTGAGCTCGTTGCGAACTCGCTCACAAGTCACTCTGGGTTCAAATCCTTTGATGGATTAAAACCTCTTGGGTGAATGTCGAAAACTATAAGTTTTCGAGCACCTCGAAAATCTTCGATTTTCGTTGAATCCCAGCCGCGGCGTCTTATTTTAAATGTAAATTAATCAATTTCTGGGAAAATCCCGGTATTGCCGCACTTATTACACACAAACCTAGACAGAGCAAATCTTTGATTAACCTGCAAAGCAGACAAATCTTCTTTAATATCCTTACTTTTACATTTCGGGCAAATTCTTTTTTTAACCATAAAATTTAATCATGAGTATACCAAAACTTCAATTTATCTTTTTCCTTTGAGTCCAGTTTGCAGAATCCAAACCTGCTGAACTGCAAAATATCGCCGACTTTCAAATTTTTTACTAAAGGCTCTGCCAAGCCTTTTGCAACTTTCTTGTCCGGCATCAAAACTTCAACTTTAACTAATTCCTTCGAAACAGGAAGCCAATGAATTATTTTATCGCCGTGTGATTTGTATTTCTCATATTCAATTGAATCAAAAACAAGTTTATTTTTTTGTTTTTTAAAATTCAAACAATCCATTAATCGAATTAATTTTCCTTCCTTAAATTCCTTGAAATCTTTATCTGTAACATAAAACTTATCGTGCGTTTTGAATTTTCTTACGCCCCTTTCTTTTGATTCAGGATGCAGCTTTAATTCAACATTCTGCTCAGGGGCATTTTCAATTTTGATTTCTTTTGGGTTTTCAACGAAGAAATACCTGCTGCATTCCTTGTCAAGCAGCCTCCTGTTGTGCACAATCAAATCATCCCAGGTCAGGACAGATTCATTTTTGGTCAATCCCGTCGATAAAACAAAGTCTTTAATGGCTTCCGGCAAAAATCCCCTTCTCTTCAGGGCAACCAGGGTTGTCAGCGAAGGGTCATCCCATCCAATCAGCTGCTTTTTCTGGACCTTTTCCCTTATTATTCTTCCGGAACTCTCAACCCCTTCCATGTTGAATCTTGCAAACTCGTAAATTTTTGTTTCAGGAAATCCTGCCACCGTTTGTATCAGCCTCTGCAGCTCATTTCTCAGCTCAAATTCCTTGCTCCTCAGCCTGTGGGTCACGCCTTCAATTCCGTCCATTATGGAATTTTCAAAATCATACATCGGCCACACTCTGTATTTTTTCTTGTGCCGAGGATGAGGCTCGTCAATAACCCTAAATATTGCAGGATCTCTTAAGGTTGAATTCGGGCTCTGCATGTGGCCCTTTAGCCTTAAAATCATTTTTCCGGCTTTTGCATCAAACATCTCTTTCCAGAGCTCAAGGTTTTTATCGGGCTGGTAATACCTGTGCTCGCACTCAATTCCAACTTTTCTCATTTCTTTAATCTGTTCCTGTTTGCATAGGCAGATATAAGCATGATTTTCCCTGATTATCTTCTCGGCATACTGGTACATCTCTTCCATGTGGTCTGACGCATGGTCAACTTTGTCAGGCTTTATCCCAAGCCATTCATAATTATCAAGATGAATCTTGTAGAATTCTTCTTTTGCAAGCTCAGGATTTGTATCTTCAAATCTCAGGACAAATTTTCCGTTGTAATGCTTAGCCAGTTCATAATTGACAATTATTGCCTTGGCGTGCCCGATATGCGGGTATTTGCTCGGCTCCGGGGGAAAAGCCGTGACAACATCTTCCCCATCTCTTATATCCAAAAATGCAAAAATATTTTTTTCTTCCGGCTTTTCTTTTTTCTCCAGAAGTTCAGGGGCTATTTCCTGCAGCTTCTTTTCCTGCTTCTCCAAGCCTAATTTATTTATTTCAGAAATTATTTTTGCAACTTCCCTGCTTAATTCCTGCGCCTTTTCCTTCAGTTCAGGATTCTCGCCAAGAACTCTCCCTATGACTGCGCCAGGATTTGCCTTGCCATTGTATTTGACCGCGTTTTGCAGGGCATATTTTGTGACTGTTTGTTTTAATGAGGGATCCATATACAGATTGTTTATAGTTTGAATATTTAAAATATGCGATTTACCTATGAAATAGAAAACTATTTAAACAACTTCCCGCAAAAAATGCTAATCACAAAGGCTAAGGGGTTTTTGTTAAATTTTCTCCCTTGATATAGGGGACAATGGGCAGGAAAACTTCTATAATTCCAAAGGCAAGCGCTGCAAGGATTCTGATGAAAGCAGGAGCCAAGAGAGTATCTGCCGATGCAACCGACACATTCTCAGAGGTTCTTACAGACATTGCTTTGAAGATATCCACCAAAGCGTCGCAGATATCCAAGCATGCCGGCCGCAAGACAGTGCACGAAGGCGATGTAAGGCTGGCGGCAAAACACTAAGACCCCTAGTCCACTTTTAAGAAAATCTTTTAAACAATAGAATTTCTCACACGTTAGGATTGGATGGGCTGGTAGTTAAATCCGGCATAACGCACCCATGGCATGGGTGACTCTGAAAAACAGAGCCCATTAGGCTCCGGGTTCAAATCCCGGCCAGTCCATTTTTTATGTAGAAATAATTTAAATATTCTGAAATATTGCGTGAATCTATGATAGGAATAATCTCAGACACTCACGAAAACGAAGAAGCAGTTAAGAAAGCAGTTGCCTTATTTAAAGAGAAAAATGTTGATTTTGTCGTACACTGCGGAGATATAGTAAGCCCCCCGATGCTTGAATATTTCAAGGATTTGAAAATGAAATTTGTTTATGGCAACAATGACGGGGAAAAAGAAGGATTGAAGGAAATGTGCAAAAAGCTTGATTTTGACGAAATAAAAGATGAAATTGAATTCACGCATGATGGAAAAAAATTCTATGCTTATCACGGAACAAAATCAAAAATTCTGAACGACGCAATCCAAAGCAATAAATATAATTATGTCCTGACTGGGCATACTCATGCAAAACGGGATGATAAAATAGGAAAAACCAGGATTATCAATCCAGGAGCACTATTTCAGGTTTATCCGTATACTGTTGCATTGCTTGATTCCAAAAGCGATAAATTAGAATTTTACCCAATCTAAAAACAACAAAATTCCACTTGCTTATTTATGATGTTTTGTATGTTGAACTAAACTGAGTGGAATTTTGAGTGTCAAAAACCACGCAATGTTTAAATAAATGAACCAATATACCAATCAATGCTGGTGATTTTTGACGAATGGAAGACTGCATATTCTGCAAAATAATTGAAGGAAAGATTCCTTCTGCTAAAATTTATGAAGATGGCAAAGTAATTTGCTTCCTGGACATAATGCCGGCAAACAAGGGGCACTGCCTGGTAATCCCAAAAAACCATTCAAAAGATTTGTCCGATATGAAGGATGAAGATGCGGAAGCTGCTATAAAGGCGGCCAGAAAGGTTGCAAAAGCCCTGTCTTTGAGCCTAGGCTGTCAGGGCTTTAACTTGGTTATGAGCAACGGCCTAGAGGCCGGCCAAGTTGTGTTTCATTCCCATATTCACATAGTCCCGAGGTTCAAGAATGACGGCCTGAAAATAAAGTGGCCGCACACAAAATACAAAGATGGCGAGATGAAAGAATACGCCGATAAAATAAAAAAATTTCTTTGAGTTTTATTAGTAAGCTTTTTAAAAGCCCTATTATTCTTTTGACTCATGCCGAAGTAACTCAGCCTGGTGATATAACTTATTGGGCACTAGAGTGACACTCTCATAAGGTGTCTGTCGGGAGTTCAAATTGTGGCAAGTGAGCATGCTTGCCGCGTGCAAGTCTCCCCTTCGGCACTTATTTTAAACCGCAAATTTTTAATAATCTGAAATTATTGTTCTTCAAAGGTGGTTTTATGGAAATGAACACGCAGAATCTAAAGCTGAAAATCGGAGACAAAGCCCCGGATTTCAGCCTGACGGCTGTTGATGGGAAAATTTACAGGCTTGCAGATTTCAAGAAGAAAGTTTTGGTGATTGTTTTTATGTGCAACCACTGCCCTTATGTCCGAGCTTATATTGAAAGAATTAAAACCATACAGAGTGAGTTTGGAATAAAGGGAGTCCAGGTTGTCGGAATAAATTCAAATGATGAAGTAAACTATCCGGATGACAGCTTTGACAGGATGGTGGAAATGAGCAAATCCCAAAGCTTAAATTTTACGTACTTGAGGGATGAAAAACAGGCGGCTGCCGCCGCTTACGGTGCGCAATGCACTCCGGAAGCATTTGTTTTTGGCGGAGACCGTAAGCTAAAATATCACGGAAGGATTGACGATAATTACAGGGATGAAAAATCAGTCAAGACCAATGACCTAAGAAATGCTGTTGATGCAGTCGTGCATGACAGAAAAGTAGGGATTGAATTGACTCCTGCGGTCGGATGCTCGATTAAGTGGAGATAAAAAATTTATTTTTTCAGATTTTTCAGGCACTCTTCATAATTATACTTTAGCGCCTCATTGTCCGGGTTTTTCTTCAATTGCTCTTCAAGAATTTTTTTTGCGCTTTCAAAATTGCCGGTTGACATATAAACCACAGCAAGATTGTTTGCAGGCGAAGGATTGTCGGGGTTTAATTCCACGCTTTTCCTAAAATTTTCAATAACTTTATTTTCATCATTCATTCTCATGTAGATTTTGGCTATCTCCGAAAATACTAGCTTGTAATGGGGGTCAATTCCTGCCGTCCTCTCAAAAAATTTCAGCGCGTTTGGCAGGTCATTCCTGCTGAGGTACATTCTTGCGGCTTGGTATAAATATCTTGGATTATCAGGATAATCTTCACACTGATGCAGTATCATTCTAGAATACATGTCAACTTTGCTGCTTATCAGCCCCCTCTCCTTCAGCGTCCCAAAGTGATGAATTATAATATCGGCCTTTCTGAATTCAAGTTTTTTTTCATTCATTGAATCCTCGGCCAGCTCATGCACCCTGTGCTTAAAATGAATGCCGAGCCCGTTCCTGAACAGGCGCGCAAGAAAATTTGAGATGTAAAAAGGGTATTTCCTGGCTTGCTCTAAGGTTGATTTATTCTCATAAGCGCCTTCAAAATAATTCTCCAGGTAAGACCTCTGCTCAAGCTGGAAGCCGGACATTTTGCCGTTGTGCCCAATTGCTTCTTTTATTTTTTCCGCACCATTCTCGTCAATGAACTCATCAGCATCCAAAACCAGAATCCAGTATTTAGTCGCGTGCTTTAGGCTTTCATTTCTCGCCTCGGAAAAATTATCACTCCATTTGAAATCAAAAACTTTTGCTTTAAATTTTTTTGCTATTTCTTTTGTTTTGTCCGTGCTGCCAGTATCTACAATTATTATTTCATCAACAATCTTTTTAACAGAATTAAGGCATTGCTCCAGGTATTTCTCTTCGTTCTTTACTATCATGCATAATGAAATTGTTTGTTTTGGCATTTTATTGGTAGCTATGGGAAAATATTGTTTCACCGCTCTGATTTTTTAAATATAGTGTGTCGCCGTCATTGTTCCAAACTGCAGAGCCTCTGTTCCAATATAATTTAGATTCCGTATCAGTGCCTTCGCCGGTATGAATGGTAAATGAACCGCCATTTCCTAAATCAAAGCCAGCAAAGCTGTATTTGTGGGAATCATCGTCACTGATTTCCCAACCTGCTAAATCACATGAAAATAAGCAGCTATTCTTAATAGTTACATATTCATCATTTTCATTATTATTGTCATTTCCTTCTGCGTCATAATGGAAGTTTGTTATCGAAAAGCAGGCAGTAGTGCATACATTTTGGACCGGCTGTGTTGTATTTTGAGTTTGATTTGTTTGCAGCGAAGAATTCAGGCACTGCTCGTTTTCACACCCATAATCGCAAGTCGTAAAATAAATCCAGTCGTTGGCATCCTCATTGCATTTCCTTAGCACATCATTTCTGCAGCTAAACGTGTTCGGACTGCAGAGCTTGGCACAGGTGTCATTTACGCATCCTGTGCTGCACTTTTCTGTTTCTCCGAATGAGCAATCAGCATTTCTGTATATTCTCTCAAATTTGTTCAAGCATTTCCACCCCTCAGGGCATGATTGAACAGTTTTATTTTCTTTTGCCACTTTATCTTCAGTTCCTTCTTCTAGTTTGGATATTTCACATTCGGAAGCGCATTCAGAGTCCGAATAAGTTTCATCAGCCCATTCCCCTGTTTTCAGGTCGCATACCATATATACAAAGCCGCCGCCGCATTTTTCTTCAGTCTGGCAGCACATTTCCTCGCAGAATCTGCCACTTGGGTATTTGCATGCCCTTAAAATTTCTGTTGCAGTTGCCTGCCCAGTTATCGAGTTATCCTGATATTCTTCTTCTGTTAAACTCTGGCTGCACGCTACTAATAACAAGATTGGGAAAAATAAACAGCAAAAATTACATTTTTTATTTGGTATATCAACCGCCCCTTTTGTTGAAAACGCCACCGCCCGGATTTGAACCGGGAAATCCTTGCGGAAAGCGGTTAGCTCGAAATTTCTGATTTCGCGGACTTCATGCATAGCCCGAAGTTTCGAGACCGCCGCACTACCGGGTTATGCGACAGTGGCATAGGGGCGATAAAAAATGCAGTATATTTAAACCTTTACAGAAAATTAATGGTCACTGCAGTCCCACATAAACCCGCAGTTAAGGCAGACAATCTTGCAGTGCCGTTCAATCATTTTGCTATTGCAGATTTCACAAAGAATTTCTTCCCTAGCCTTTTCCTTCACATTTAACACCGAATGAGCCGTAACTCAAAGTCAAATTAAACTTCCTGCATAATAATTTCATTACTATTAAATTTTTCTCTGAAGGCTCATCCACAGTGCACTGTTTGAGTCCGCTGCTGTCCCAGCTGGACTTCCCGTCTACTCCATTGCAGAAATCAATAAAGCTGGTTGGAATCTCAGCGTTGAAGCTTTCTGTTGCATTCTTTATTTCCTCCTGTATAGCTTTCTTTTCCGGAGTGACTGTTATGTATGCCCAGAATACGCTTGTCAGCACTACCCCGATAACCAGGGCCCCTGCGAAAATCCCCCATGCCTCAAGCTCTGAATAAGTTTTTGCCATTAGTAAGTAGGAATAAAATTGAGTTTATAAAGGTTTATGAAAGAAAAAATTAAGCCGGATTACCGAATTTTTGCAGTCAATCCTGCCATTTGCGTGTGTTTTGCACGCTGCATAAATAAAGTTTATATACCAGATACATGATTGTGCTATTTACATAAAAAAGGTGATTAGAAATGATTAGGCAATGGCACGACATTAAGCTAGGGGAAGATGTTCCAAGGGAAGTGAATGTTCTTATCGAGATTTCCAAGGGATCCAGCACCAAGTATGAGATTGACAAGGAGCATGGCCTTATGATGCTGGACAGGTTTGTGTATTCAGCAGTTCATTACCCGGGAGATTATGGCTTTATACCCCAGACTTATGGCGGTGACGGCGACGCATTGGACATACTGGTTTATACCAATGGCGTTGTGCTGCCGCAGACTATTGCCCTGTTTAGGCCCATAGGCGTGATGAGGATGATAGACACCGGCGAGCGGGATGACAAGATAATAGGTGTTTATGTTAAAGACCCAAGATGCGCCAATATTAAAGACTTGAAAGATCTGCCGGAGCATACAACAAAAGAATACAGGGAATTTTTTGAAACCTACAAAAATCTTGAAGGCAAGAAGGTGAAAGTTCTGGGTTTTATGACCAGAAGGGTGGCTTATAAGCTAATAAGGGAAGGCATCAAGGCATACGAGAAGAAGTTTAAAAGGAAGCACAAAAGATAGAATGTTTTTCTTGTTTTATATTAGGCTGTAATTATAAAAATAATAAATGCTCCCGCCGGGACATCCATGATAAAAGATTTTGTCTTTCATCAATTCGAACCCAGGTCTTCGGATCGAAAATCCGAAATGATTGGTTATCCTCAAAGAACAACCACATATGTGGATTTCCTTAATCCGGACTACACTACGGGAGCTTAAAAGTTTAGATTTTTATGTGCTTTTTAAATTTAATGATTTTATTTGATGAAATTAAAAATTTTAGAAAAATATGGGCCTCAAGGGATTTGAACCCTCGACCTACGGCTCGCTTAGGAGCCTTAGAGCGGTGCCATATAAGACCGTCGCTCTAACCAGGCTGAGCTAGAGGCCCAATAAGAACCGGGATATTTGATAATTGTTTAAAAGGTTTTCTGAAAAAAGATTAGGAGGCTAAGAATTAATATTATATCTTCACCCACATTTTCACATTAATTGTCCAGAATTCCTAAAATTAAAATAGTTTAATTGTATTTTCCTTCTCTCGACAGCCCTTCTATGGCCGCCCTGAGCTTCTCGGCATGCCTTTCCAAATCCTGCTTCAGCTCCTTGTACTCCTCGCCGCATAGCGGATGGCCGTCTTTCTCAGCATCCTTAACTGCGTGCTTGTCAATGAAACCCATTAGCTTGGAAATTTTTGCCAGCAGCTTGGTCTTGTCATAATTGCAGCTTGATAACATTATCTCACCTCTTTTTTAATTTTGTTAATTTTTGTTTATATAAACTTTTCTTAATATCGACTTTTAACACTATCAATTCACAATCTTTTTATATAAGTTAAACCAAAATTCTGCAAAAGAGGGGATTAACACCAAAAATAAAACAACACTGTTCCTTTTGCTTGTGATTGCCGTGTTCGTAATAAGCTCATGCGCGAAAGCGGAGTGCAAAGTAAGCGCTGACTGTCCGCAAAAAGCATGTTCCGCGCAGAAATGCGACAGCGGCAAGTGCATTTACAATTCGATTCCTAACTGCTGCGGCAATGGCGATAAAGATTCTCTGGAAAGCGGAAGGCCCGGCAATAAATGCACCTGCCCACAGGATTATGGAAACTGCGAGGGCAAGGGCAAGGTCAGGCAGGGCTCCCAAATGGTGGATGCGACATACGCGCACTACTACTGCACCAGCAGCAACGAATGTATAATGGGCGTGGAAAGCAAAGACGCGTTTCCGCAAAATTTCCCGGACAGCGTAGGCGCGCAGTATTTCAGGGCAAGCTCCGTCATGAAATATAACAAGCCGTTTGATATGAGTAAAGACGCTTTTGAGCTCAAGATAACCCTTGATGATGCGAATAAGGATTTAGTGATGCCCGTCAAATTCAACAAGGTGCAGGTACTGCTGAGCACTGACTATTCCAGAAGCGAGCTCCTGATAGCAGAAAAAAATATTGACAGTGATATTCCTGCGGTTGGCAGCACGGTAGCCCTAAACGTCCCATTAAACCTTGATTACAGGCCGCAGCAGGTTGAAGAAATTGGAACGGTAAGGTATGTCGTGGACTTTAGCTATAACAAAAGAGTTGTCAGCTCCAGGAAGCCAGACGGTTCCCCAGTCTATGATCAGGAGATAGTCCGCGAAAAATTCAACTCGCCGCCAAAACAGGTCTTCTTTGTGAGAAGTGAATAACATGCTCAAGAAAGGGGCAATAGAGCTGTCAGTTAATTTTCTTGTCATAATAATTATTTCGATAGTCGTTTTCGGTTTTGGAGTCTATTTCATATCCAAACTGTCTGCCACTGCCGCGGATTTGACTCAGATGACCACCTCGGAGCTTGACCAAAAAATAGCCAATCTTGTGTGTGAAGGGTATGACAGGGTTTGCATCGGCACGGAAAAAAAAGTTATTCAAAAAAAGAAGTTTGATGTTTTCGGAATAAAAATTTTTAACGTGGAAGCGAATCAATATTTTACTGTAACAGCTTCATCCACAAAAAGGATTGGGCCGGATAAGAGCGTAAATTCCATCGGCAGCGGGGAAATTTTCATAAATCCTGAAAACAGGCCCCAGGTTTTGATAAGCCAAAACGAAGAAAAAAGTATAGGAGTTGGGGTTCAAGTTAATCCAAGCGCACAATCGGGAACTTATATCCTGGACGTAAAAATACTTCGAAGCGGGGGAAGTGAATATGTCCCAACCCAGAAATTGTATGTCGAAGTTCCTTGATGATTATTCCGCGGCCTTTATAATCTCATAAAAGCTTTTTGCGTTTAGGGAAGCGTTTCCAACAAGGCCGCCGTCAATGCCCTTTTTTGATAGCAGTTCCTTTGCATTCTCGGGCTTCATGCTGCCTCCATAAAGAATTCTCGTGCTTGATGCAGTTTTTTTGTCAAATATTTCTTCCAGAACCCCTCTTATAAAAGCATGCGCGTCTTCTGCGTCTTTTGGCGTTGCAGATTTCTGGTTTGGGTTGCCCCTGCTTATCGCCCACACGGGCTCGTATGCAATTGTAACATGATGCATTTGCGGTGTTGAAACATCAGCGAGGCAGTTCCTCAACTGCTTGTCTAATACTTCATTTGTTTTGCCACTTTCTCTATGCTCCCAAGTTTCGCCAACGCACAAAATCGGCATTATCCCATGCTTCAGCGCAGACAGCACTTTTTTATTTATCAGCAGGTCAGCTTCCCCGAAAAATTCTCTTCTCTCGGAATGCCCTAAAATAACATATTCGCATCCAGTGTCTTTCAGCATCAGCGGTGAAATGTCCCCTGTATAAGCCCCGCTGTCCTCAAAATGCATGTTCTGCGCGCCTAATTTTATGTTGCTGCCTTCCAGTTCTTTCGCCACGGATTGAAGCGAAGTAAAGGAAGGGCATATCACAACGTCTGCGTTTTTTTCTTTCCCTGCCAGTTTTTTCAGCTCATCAGCCGTGGAAACAGCTTCGGCAGCCGTCTTGTTCATCTTCCAGTTTGCGGCAATTAATTTTTTCATTTCAGTTTCTGTGAGTTTAATTCATCCTTTTTATTGTTTTTGTTTTTTAGTTCTTAAAACAAGATAAAATCCAATTAAAATAATCAAAATAGCGCTAATTATAACCCACACAGAGATTCTTACCCCCAAGTCCATGAATAGCTGCTCCGGGTAGAGATTAACAATGGCTTCCTTTGCAGGGTCAAACATATATGTCCCGCTCCGGAAAAACATCCGGTGCATTGACTCAAAAGCCGGTCCGAAGTCAAAGCTGATGAATAAGAACAGCAGCGCTGCAAGCCCAACAGTTAAAATGCCGCCCCACATCATGACTCTTCCGACAAAATTTATTATATAGCTGTTGGCCTTTAAAGTGAAGGCAGAAGCAACAAGGAGCAGTAAAAATAATCCCACTATTATATAGAGGGTGATTGTCAGCGCGGAAATAACCATTTTTACATCCAGCAAATGCTGCCTCTCCCTTTCATTGAAATCTGAAGGCAACTCATTGGATTTTCCTTCTATAAAATTAAGGACTTTCTGGTGCATTGCTTCGGAGTCAGGAAATTTGCTATTCACGCCGTATTGTTCAAACTTTTTTGTGAAGAATGAACTGCTGAAGCCTGCAAAATTAAAAACCAAAAGAAAAATCAAAACCGGAACGATAAGAATAAGAAAAATCTTTGAAAAATTAATGAATTTCATCAATCCATCACTATCACTTTTTTCTCATCCTCAATTGCTTTCTTGATGGCGTCTTCGATGCTGTTTACATCTTTCTTCTGTGCGGGCTTTTTCATCTCTTTCTGCATCTCGTTGAAAACCTGCTTTGCTGCCCTGAAAGGAATATCCTCATCCTTGATTTCCTCTTTCTTTTTTTCCTCTGTTTCATTGAATAATTCTTCTTTTTTCTTTTCCTCTTTTTCCTTTGAATCTTCTTTTTTCATATAGTCGGAGGATAAATTTCCGTCTTTTGAGCCGTATGTCCGGTCGTGATATTTTTTCTCATCTTTGCCGGCACCGGCACCATATTTTGAAGAATTATAGCCCTTTGAGTGAATGTCCCACTTGTCCTCATCCCATAATTTTGCCTTGTACATTTCTATGATGCAATTAATCCATACCAGACAGATTTCTTGATTTTATAGCCTTTCTTAATCAGCATGTCGGCTTCCCTGTTGTTCTTCTCAAGAATCTGCGCCTCGAATTCAAAATCCGGGGCAATCTCTCCTACCTCTAAAAACGGGCTTAATTGCTTCATTATTGTACCCTCCCCTTTTTAAAACTTTTTGGCTTTAGCCGCCCAAGCCAACTGCAATCAGGCTTTGCTTAAAATAAGGTCTATCTTGCTTCGAAGCTGCGGCTCTCCAAAAGCCCCGATAATTCTATCCAATTCTTTTCCGTCCTTGAAAATAATCATGCAGGGGATTCCCCTCACATCAAATTTTGCCGCAATTTCCTGCGCTTCATCCACATTAAGCTTGGAGAATACTAATTTGGACGCGTACTCGCTGGATATTTTGTCAAGCACCGGCCCCACTAATCTGCACGGCCCGCACCACGGGGCCCAGAAATCAACCAAGACCGGCAATTTGCTGTGCATAACTTCCTTTTCAAAATTATCCTTTGTAAGTTCTTTCATTTTGTGCTGGATAAGCCCGGATATTATTTAAATTTTTGTTTTTACCGGTATATTAGGTATCTTTTCCTGTCAGCTTCCAAATCAATAAAGCTGTCACACGCGTCCCTTAAAGAGGCTGCGCTTGATTTTCCGAATGCAATCACTTCAATCCTGCATCCTAAAGCGTGCCTTAAATGCTGCACTAATGGCACGTAATCCCCATCTCCGCTTACAATTATGATTGTGTCAAGCTTTGGCGCCAGCTCAATTGTGTCCATTGCCAGCCCGATGTCCCAGTCTCCTTTCTTTGCTCCGCCCGCAAAAATCTGCAAATCTTTCGCCTTTACTTCAAAGCCTATTTTTTCCAGGGCATCAAAGAAATTCTGCTCTTCCCCTACATCCGCTTTTATCACGTATGCTATTGCCCTTATCAGGCTCCTGTCGCCTACGGCAACCTTCAGTATCTGCGCAAAATTGACTTTTGCCTTGTAAAGGCTTTTTGCGGAATAATACATGTTCTGAACATCCACAAAAACTCCTACTCTTTGATTCTCATAATGTAGTGGCATAAAATTCACCTCACCGTTGGTATTTTCTCGCTGTATCCGCAGTCCGCGCAATGCAGCATGTTATTTTTGAAAGATAAGCTCAGATGCCCGCATTTAGGGCACTCATTAACCACAGAAAACTTTGAATCATTAATAATTCTTGTCATTTTATTCAAAGTTTTCTTAGAGAACTTTGACTAAATAATAAATATTCAAAATTCTCTGCAGAAAATTTCCGCAGCTTTTCAAACTCATCCTCTAAAGGATTCATTGAATTTTAATTTGCCAGCATATATTTAAAGATGTCGAAAATTATTTTTGGTATAAAGAGAAAATAAAAATCAGAAAGAATTACCTTATCACTTCATACTCTTTCACAATCATCCACGTGAATACCAGCAGAAGAATTGCTCCGGACACTATCCATACCATCCCTTCTTGTAATCCTTTATTAAAAATCTGGTAGAGGCCGAATGCCATTATGCCAAACCCCAGCCATAAGAATTTGTCCAAAACCAGCTTCATTATTTCAAATTCCTGTGCTTCTGATAATCTTCGTTTCATTTTAATCACTTAATCACTATAAAAAAGTCCTTTTGATCATATGACACGCTGTGGGTATCATCATAAACTTCAAATGTAAAAAAATAGGAGCCGGTATTCGACGCGGCGCCTGAAGGCACTATTACTTTTATATTCCTAATCGTGGAGTCAGCTGGGGTCAAAGTATACACTTTAGTAGAATCATACTGGAACCAAGATGCAAACCTGCTGCAATCATTAGTGGGGGCTATATTGCCTGCTGCATCTGGGGCGGACACAGCACAGAACTTGAGTTTATAGTTGAGTGGCTGATTTTCTTTATTCCTGACACCAATGCTTAAGACGGTAGAGCCACCCTTATCGATAGACACCTCAGTCTTGGGAAATGAAATTTTTTTATCGCCAGTTATCAAGTCATCGAGAATCTTCTGCCTGACCTGCTCAGTTACATCTTCAGTTGTACTGCTTATATTCTTAAACAATCCCCTGACAAATCCCAGTCCTAATCCAAGAATAGTCATAGCAAGAACGACAATAACGATTGCCTGTATTGATATCTCGAGAGAAGCTCTCTTATTAAATGACATCCATTCACCTCTTTTTTTAACTGGAAACGCAATGATATAAGTATCCTCTTATAACACTTATATTTAAACATATCGAAAATGCTTTTAGCATTTTCGGATGTTTAAATCCGAAAATACTTGAAAATTTTGAATTTTCAAGTTCCCAAAAATCCTTAGGATTTTTTAGGACTTTGATTTTCGACATTTAAACATTTCGAATATTGGAAATTCCTGAAATTTCCAATCCCATAAATTCTAAAGAATTTGTGTTGTGAAAAACAAAATAAACCAATAGCAACATTTAAAAACCAGCTAAAAATCCTTCTGTCATGGCAAAATTAAGAACTTTTGTTTCTTACAGGAATTTGAAAAGGCCTTATACCAGGACTTCAAAGTTTAAGGCAAAATCCTACATCAGAATGACCCCTAACGTCAAAGTGGTCCGGTTTGACACCGGCGATCCTGGCAAGGAGTTTCCATTCACATTAAACCTTGTTGCAAAGGCTGCGCTTAATATCAGAGACAATGCGCTTGAGAGCGCGAGAATGACATCAAACAAGCTTCTCGAGTCTTTTCTCGGGGTCAAAGGATTTCATCTAAAAGTAAAAGTTTATCCTTACCACGTATTAAGGGAGCATTCTCTCGCGGCAGGCGCTGGCGCAGACCGATTCAGCTCAGGCATGGCGCACCCCTTCGGCAAGCCCATTGGAGTTGCGGCAAGGGTTTCAAAGGGCCAGACTATATTTCAAGTAAGGGTTGACAAGCAGAATCTAGGGGTTGCAAAGCAGGCTTTGGAAAGAGCTTCAAAAAAGCTTCCCTGCGCGTGCATGATACAGGTTTTTGAAAAAGATAAGGTAGTGGGATAATAGCAATTAAAATTTTGATTTCTTAATATTATTTTATTTTTTGAGGATGGAGTCTGGTGTTTCAGCGCAAAGTTTTTCAATTGTCCGGACTCTAAAATAAAACTAGAAATAAAAAGTGCGGAGGACAGGATTCGAACCTGCGTAAGCACTAAGCTAATAGGTGTCTCAATTTCATTGCAGAATTTTGTTTCTGCTCATCACACCATGAAATGCCTAAGCCTATCCCGTATGGTCTCTCTTTAAAAGGAGATTTGACCGCTCCGGCACCTCCGCATAATAAAAATGGATATGAACCTGCTTTAAAAATATTGCTAAAAACATCAGTGAAATAAAAGAATTCAGTTAAATCGATCTATCTATATTTCTTCGCCCACTTATAGTCCCTGACTTTGGCGCTTTTGCCAAATCCGCAGGAAGAGCATGCCGTCTTGTGGAGATTCATTGTTCTCTGCCCGCATCGCCTGCAATATATCATATTCTTCTTGCCGGACTTTTTCCCCATCGAAGGTGTTCCTTTCATTTTAATTGCCTAGAAATTTTACTCTGTTGAAATCACTGTTATCGTGTCGCCCCTGATAAAAACGACCTCAAATTTGCGCGTCATTTCCCCGTTCATCCTTTCTTCCACATCCTCGAGGACGACGTTGATGTGGATGTCAAATGATTTGAGCTTGCCTATAAACTGCTTGTTGTTCTTCAGCTCTATGATTACTCTCTTGTCCCTTGCCTTGTTCAATGCATCCAATGGCCTTGCCGGTTCCATGATAAAAATCCACCTCGATAAATATCATAAAAAGAAAGAGTGTTTATTTATAAATGTTGTGGAAACATTTTAGTTTATTTTCGAGAAACAATCCCTTCATAATATGAGATTAATTTTCTTGCTATCCCTATAACTTCCGCTGGCATTGGCTCTGCGCATTCCGTCTTTTTTACCTGTCGTTCAAAATCTTCTGTAGAAATTTTCCATAATTCTCTGGAATAGCCTAAGCCGCGCTCAATTAACTCAGAGTTTCCCAAATCTTCTGGCTTCCAAGTTCTGTCGGATAATTCAAACGGGTCTTCGCGGCGAACAAGAAATCCATTCTCTCTCCGGGGCCTGCCTAACTTATTCAGATAATCTAAATCAAAGAAAACAATACTTTTATTTTCCCTCCCTTCTGGAATAAACAATCCTTCGTGAGCCATTGGCTCTAATGTACCAAGAAACCCCCCTATCCCTCTTAGGTGCGGGTCTTGAAATTTCAATTGATATTTTTTTATGAATCCGTCAAGTGTGCTAGTTTTGTTTATGGTTTGTTGAGCTTGGGTTAGTAAGTGGTAATGCGCGGCTGCATCTACACCATAACACAGAATTTCATGTGCAAATGTCCCACGCCTATACCTCCTGGATATTTCATTAATCCCATTTTTTGCCGATTCATCAAGTGTTGCAGTCATTTTAACCTGTTGTTTTTGGATTTAAATATCAATGTTTCTTCCCATTTATCGGATTCAAATAGCTGTGCGCGAATCCCACCGGAACTGCGCCCACTGCAAAAGTCGGGGCTGTTTTGTACCCGGTTAGAGCGTGATACATCGATATGCCTGCCGTGTTATTGGCTGCCATGTAATAAAATGGCGAAAACAACAATCCTATCTGCAGCCAGTCCCTGAAAAAGTCCTTCTTTATTGTTTTTGTAATTCCTATTGGATTAAGATAATTATCCACTAAATGGCTTGCCGCATTAAAAGTGCCCACAAAAGCTGCGTTATAAAGTGTTGATGCGTAGATTCCTCTGGCTATTTTTCCAGCTAAATCATAATTTTGAATCAAAGGAAATGTAGCATCCCCCAGCCACACCATGGGATATATTACTGCGTTTACCGCAGAATAGGTTGTAAGTGATTTGCTAAATGATTCATAAAATGATTTTCCTCTTGCGAGGTTGGCAATCAATCCGCCTGCTGCGAATGCTCCGCCAACGGCAACACCCAAAGTTCCAACCAGAGGCACGCTTAATGCAGTTGTTGCAGCAGCCATTCCGAGTTTCCATCCCAGCTTAGCTGCTTTCTTGATGAACCCTCCGCTTTCCTTGTCCTGCACTTTGTCTTCAAGGCTCATATTAGTGCGCCCCCGCGTATGACATTGAAGGCGTTTGATAGCCAGAACGTTCTTTGGAAACTTTTGATTCGGCGACGCCGGCAACTACCCTAAAAGCTGCATCAGCGCCAACTATGGTTGGATACCCCCTCAAGTCTAGGCCGCCAACTGTTGCCGGAATCCCATAGCCGTTTATTGTAAGGGCAACAGGCAGTCCCAGCCAGATTGTACTATCCCTAAACACTGGCCAGAAATTTTCCTGAACATATTTTCCAATTCCCTTTGCGTTAAAATCATTTTTGATGATGTAGTCAGTCGTCAAGTATGTGGCATCAAATATTGGATTTGCAACTGCTAATCCGAATAATGCCCTTCCAATTCCTGGAACTGGAAAGTAAGATGCGGCTGCCTGATAGCTCCAAACCCCGGCAATCCCCGTCAGGGAGCCAACTGAAAAATCCTTCAAAAGCCCCTCAAGCCCTCTTGATTTCTTGTCGGGGTTTTTTCCAATCGCATTAAGTATGGCAGTGCCAGCGCCGAATGCGATACCAGTTAACGGGCCGGAAAATCCCACTAATCCGTAGCTTAAACCTCCTGATGCAGTGGCAACTGCAGTATAGAATCCAAGCTTCAGAGCTTTTTTTAGAAATCCATTGCTTTCCTTGTCCCCAACTTTGGCTTCTAAACTCATTGCAGGCCACCCGTCAAATTATAGCCAAATTTTTTTCCAAGTGATTCCAGAACAAGCCTGGCCTCTTTGTAGTCAAATCTCCTCTTGCATCTCGGGCATGATTTTGGATTTTCAACTCTGGAAATCCAGCTATAAGTGCAGAATTCGCATTCAATTAACTTGTTATTACTCATAAATGGTAATAGTATAAATCACCCTTTATAAATCTTTTTATTTTGTAAGCATTATCAAGTAGTAACAAAAGAAAGGTTTAAAAATAGGAGGGCTATTAACATAGCTATGCAAACGTTTGAAGAATTGTTACAACAGGGAACTCTGGAGTTTTGTCCTAGCGGGCATTATTTCGACAGCGGAATGTCTTTTGAGGAGATGCGTGAATTTTATAGGGGAAGGGGCTTTCGTGAAAAAGCAAATATAAGATTTATTGGAGCAAGAGAACCTGGTTCCTCATTTTTTATCGATGATTTATTGGTTGTAGATGTGTATCACCCCCCAAAAGCCTCAAGAATTGCCCAAGCAAAGGAATTAGGAATTGAAAGGCTGAAATCTCATGCGAATCTGCTGCCAGGCGAAAATTTTCATGCAGGAAATGGATTAAATGTGGCCATTAAAGAATTAAGATTATTAATGCAGTACCATGTTGATCACAGGATACCTGGGACTTGTTACATACCTTATCTGAAAGTGATTCAGGGATTTAATAAAGCGTAACGCTGTTTGAAAATTTTATTTCTTAAACTCCGCCCTATATTCATCCCACGAAATCTTTTTATTCTCAACAGCCTCTTTCAGGCTTTTCTCAACAGGAGACAGCTGGCTTTGCCCTGTCTTGACTTCAACAAAAACAACTTCCTCAATTTTTTTCCCGTCCATCCCCTTAAACACAATGAAATCAATCGGCTTGCCGACAAACCTCGCTTCAGTCGGCTTGTATGGAAAATCCGGAAGATAGGGGGCTATCTGCTCGGAGAACTGCCCTGACAGGACCGCCCTTGATTGTTTTATTGCAGTCTCCCTTATTTCGGGAATTTTTTCCTGATGCTCTTTTTTAGAAACATATTTTCCTATTGCATATCCGACAAATAATATGATTAAAAAAAAGGCCGCTATCAGAATGAATTCAGCGTATTGCATAAAAATCAACTAAATACGCGAGAATAAATAATTATCTAAAATTTATTTCTTTTTATCCATCCTTTCCATGACCGCTTTCAGGATAATCGGCCATGCAATTGTCGCGTCAGCCATGACTTCTGCGAATTTTCCGCCCTCATTTTGGGGGACAAATTTCCCCCATGAGACGCCTTCAGAATAAGTGCACCCAGAAAGTCCGCCCCAGTGCACGGGCTCAGGGCAGATCCTAAGGCCATAATGGAATCTTTTGTATCCGCCGCCGTGCCCAATCCTCTTGTCTATGATATCCAGATAAGGGGCTACCTGCTGCGCCCAGTTTCTTGGGACTCCGCCGCCTATTGTGAAAATGCCTATTTTCTTCGCGCTCTTGACCTGCTCAGTGTAATGCTCCAAATCCAAAAACGGGTTAAACTGGAAAGGATTTTCATTTTTTAAAATCTGCCTTCTCCTGTAGATTGCAACATCAAGACCCAGCTCCGAATCTGTGAAAGCAGGAATATAAACCGGGACTTTTTTGTCGTAGGCTGATTTGAGGATTGACCTCCCCTTTACATTCTCCGAGAGGTATTTTCCAAGCAGATTGGTTATTTTTTGGCTGGACAATATTTCATCCCTGTTAATTTTATTCAGTATTTTTACCATTAGCTCTTCAGTGTCGTCAAGATTTTTTTCAAGCTCTAGAGTGTCATAAACCCTGTCGTACCCTTTCTCGTAAAGCTCCTCATCATTCATCCTTACATCATACTTGAAGTGCCTCATTCCGACTGACTCCACAAATCCGTGCGTCATCAGCGCGCCCGTGCTGACAACTGCATTAAGCATCCCTTTGTTAATCATGTCGCATACAAGCAAACCCATCTTTGCAACAGTCATAGCTCCGGAAAAAGTTCCTACAACAAAGCAGTCAGGGTCGTTCACCATATCGTAAAGGATGTCAACGGCTTCGCCGACAGTTCTGCCGCCGAAGGAAGTTTTGGCAAGGCCCTTTGCCAGGTCGTCAAAACTTTTTATTTTGTCCAGGTCCAAAGACTCCAAAGGCTGAAGCTTGTCAGAAAATCCGGTAGAATATTTTTTTATATCCCTTCTTTCGTGTTCCATTTTTACAAAATTTTACCCCGGCAGAAAATAAATTGTTTTCGTATATAAAGTTTCTCATTTTTTAAATTTTTTTTGATAAATTTTTATTTTATAGGAAATTTATTAATTATTTTTTATGAAATTAAAAATTAATTTGTTGATTCCTAAAAAGTTTTATTAAGCCAGTAAACTAATTTTCTTAATCAGTAGAACCGCTAAACAACTTAGAATAATCTTAGTTTATAATTAAAAGTGAAAAACAAAAATGCATGAAAATTATCAAGAGATGTTTAATAGAAACCTATCGAAAATTTTTGAAATTTTCGGGAGGTCTCGGAAAAACTATTTTTCCGAAACCTATTTAAACCGCTAAAATTTCCTTCTCCTCATGGCATTATCACAGGCAAGGCCGAGGAGAAAGCAAACCGGAGCCAGGTACAAGGATTACAGGAAGAAAAAGCAGTTCGAGCTGGGCAGAGAGCCGTCATTGACGAAGCTCGGCAAGAAAAGAATGATTGTAATCAGGGCTATGGGCGCGCACAGGAAATTAAGGCTTTTGGGCGCTGACATGGCAAACTTGTTTGACCCCAAATCAAAGACCTACAAACAGGTTAAGATAAAGACCATAACTGCCAATCCTGCAAACAGGCACTTCGTCAGGCGAAATATAATGACTCAGGGAGCTGTCATTGACACTGAGCTTGGAAAAGCGAGAGTAACCTCAAGGCCGGGGCAGAGCGGAATTGTTAATGCTGTTTTGATTGCTTAATCAATTGTTCTTAGATTTTTAAAAAGGGGTGCTAGAAGGCAGCACAATGAAAAACAATGTATTAAGGTACGACCGTCTTTCTTCGGTGAATGAGGCACTGCTATTATTTTCAGGAACCGGAGAAGCTCCCATCTCCTTGGATAATCTGGTGTGCGGGTTCAACTCCTTTTTTAATAGAGCGCACGTAAAGCGCGCGCCTTTAGACATGCCAAGAATAAAAAAATTAATTGGCGTTGATTTGCTTCAAGTGCCTGACTACGATTTGGTCAGAGGCACTCAATTAAGGGCATATATTTTGGATTTAGGGCAATTGGTACAGGACGGCTTGGGAGAAAGATACGCATTTGACATATTCAATTCTGAATTTGGCGGTTTCTTGCGCAAAACAAAGTTAGAAGCGCTAAAAAAGTTGGATTACGAAAACAGCCTGCAAGGGTTAGTGGAAGCGAAAGATGATGCCCAAGCCCAAAGAAAAATTGCAGAAGAGCAGGCTAGAATTAGGAATTTACGCGGAGATATTAGCAAAAGAGAAGAAGAAGTTAGAGGGTGCATTCAGGGATTTTATAATCTTGTGGCGGAAGTTAAGCCTCCAAAATACACATTTTCATACAGCAAATCCGAATGATTTCATCACTTCTAAGTTACGAACAACAGAAAGATTTATAAACAAGAAACTTTGAATTACCTTTATGATAAGATATCCTCCAAGTCAAACTTTGATGAGGCATATTCTGGGAAGCAGTGAATGGCTGGCCCCAATAAGCCATCATGGCCTGGTGGAAACGCCCTTTGAAGGTATATCGAGCCATCTTGATCTTGATGAAATACTGGTTACTCCTGCTGATTTTTATGAATTAAGGAGGAAGCAAGACCCGGGATTCATGGCCAGAGTTGAATCTGCAAATTTGTACGAAATTTTTCATTATGCCCACTCCCATGGCTCGGGGTTCCAGAGCCTAAATGCCAACAGGCGCATACCAAATAAATTTAAGGGGGCATATGCGAGGCAAAATCCTTTTGGGAGAAGGCACAATCTTAGAGAAAGATTGGGAGCAGCAGAGTTAGCAAATCCCGAGGCAGTTGGGGAACTCAGGGAAAAACTTAAAGCGCCTGCAAAAACTTATGTCAGGCAAAAGGATTACGATTTTGCGGCCGATAAGGCAAACCTTGCGCCGCTTCCAAATCAGTTTATCACAGGGGATTCAACAACAAAATCAATTGCATATTCCAAAGAGATTGCAAAAATTTTATCGCAATATCCGCGTGCTTATGAGCCTGTTCCAGAGCCGGCAGCGCCGCAGCTCAGCTTCAGATTCCGTCACGTTTAAATAATTCCCGCGCTGCTTTTTCTCACGAACAAAATTTAAATTATTTATAAAATCCCATTCAATAGCGAAAAGTTATTTAATGAGTGCCATGCATTAATAGCTGAACTGGGCAAAAATATATGCAGGAAGGCACGTTTGTGCGTCAAGTTCCATATTAGCAAATATCGTTACTGTAATAAAAAGAGGTTAATAAAAAAATGGTTTTGTCGATAATAGTTGCAGCGATTGTGGGGTATATTGTCGCCATGTTCTTCCTGCACGAAATATTCAAGAAATTCTTCCACACAATACTGTTCCTCGGTTTTCTGGCATTCGCGGCAGTTGCGGCGTATTTGGTCATGAAAGGCGCTTGATTCTCATTTTGTGTTCTGTAGAAAATAGTATTTTGATGCCTTAATTTGTGAGCATCATAGGATTATACAGCAACATCAGAAGGAAATATTCAAGAATGGAACATTCTTGAATTTCAAAAATCCTATGGATTTTTTCTATGCAATGGGAATTCTGATTATCGAAATACAATTCTAATGCGAACTGGCATCAAAACCTGAGCAAAGCGAAGTATTTTCTACAGAGCCCTTATTTTGAAAAAGTATTTAAAGTGAAATACGAAATCAGCTGATATGGTTGCTATTTTTAATTTTGATGTCCCAACTGCATACATAGGCGGAGCTGTAGGCGGAGTTTTTGTATTATTCTTGATTTGGTATCTTTTTAGAAATAAGGGCGGGAGGCTAGGCGAAGAAAAGCAGGAAGAAAAAGAAACAAAACAATTGGAAAATGATGAAAAACAAGCTGAGGCAGCGCAAATAGATGAGAAAAAAGCGTGCGTTAAAATGATAAAAATTGTCAGGCAAATACAGGATATCCTAAGAACAGAGATGGGAGAGTTATATGACCGCACTTTATCAGAATCTAGTTCTATAAATGTAAGTTTAACACGCATGCGGGATGAAAAAATGGGCCTTAATAGGGCGATAGAGATTTTCAAAGTGTTTCATGCCAAGTTGAACGATTTTATTGCCAAACTCCCGAAAGACAATAAACTTATCAATGGATTGGTAAGCCAGCTAATCTATTATCAAAAAAGAGAGTACATCGATTTAATTAAAGAGCTAAAAATGGACGAGGATGAAAAAGCAAGGCTCAAAAAATTATGGAATGAAGTAAATGATGAAGAAACAGGAACTGGCAGCGCTGCTGCCTAATCCTTCAAAATTTTATTAGTTCTCTCAGTTTTAATACTTAATTTCTCCAATATCTCAACAATTCTCTTTTTTTCTGTTCCTAATCCTTTCCAGTCCAAAACAGCAAAATCAGCTTTTTCTTTTGTTTTAGTTATTGCTTGATTAATCATTTCTTCATTAAGATAGTTCAGTGCGTATTTTGGGCAGACGTAAGAGAATGCGATATCGCTTCTGAGCATTATTTTGTTGAAATTTGTGCAGTAATGCGTCCCCCCGATTCCGACAGCAATTTTATAATCTTTATTTTTATTCTGCAGGGAACTTATTATTGTTTTTGCAATTATTACCCCGTTTGCTTTGTCTTTCCATTCTTTTTCTGTGCTTCCAATCTCAACAAAAACTGCGGGCTTTTCAACGTAAGGCCCATGGTGGGTTGATTCCATCGTAATATCGTAATTGGTATGTTTTGCATTTTCATTCAGCTCAAGAAAAATATTTTTAATCAAAATTGCTGATGAAGGGCATAACTTTCTTTCACAGCCGCCCATTTCTGCGCTGTTCCAGTTGCCTATGCTGTGGACAGTAAATGCCGGTGTATCTTCTTTCGAGCGGTGCTTTGAGGCAAAAATGAAAATGTCAGCATCAATTTGCCCGTCAATATTCTCAGAAAAAATTAAATCATTATTGGTCAAATACAATTTTATTATTTTATCATTAATTTTGTCAAATTCATACACTTCATTGTTGTCAAACTTATCATTTAATTTTCTAAAATCAAATAACTCAATCAGATTAATTCTTATATTGGCTCCTGCAGGGTCTTTTGAAGACGCGATGATTGCTATTTTCTGCATCATCTCAGCAACGCTTCCTCAACTATAAATTTTTTCTCAAGGCACTCAACAACATCCCCTGCCCTTAGCTTCTTTTTGTTGCGCGTTTCAATCTCCCCATTTACGGTTACGGAGCCCGCCCTTATGATTA